>Ga0209282_1000225_pt1 | contig 29507 bp, 15 predicted proteins | sample Mtrugardesep15_FD_187529 | JGI IMG/M metagenome (GOLD analysis project Ga0209282, IMG submission 187529) | Root nodule microbial communities of legume samples collected from California, USA - M. trunc garden sep15 (SPAdes) (version 2) | ecosystem: Host-associated > Plants > Roots > Nodule...
CTAATCTTAATCATTTTTATGTTTTTTGTTTTGTTGTGTTTCATTAACTCTGCTGTTTTTCTGTCTTTAGCTTTGATTTTAATGTTTGTGACTTTTTATGTGACAAACAGTAGAGTATGTTTTCATGTCATGATTTTCATTTCAACATGCATAGATGGATTTGGTACTTACTTTGAGATGTTTTTGTCTATGAACATCGGATGTAGACACTAGACATACACTGACGTGTTGACAGTGATACATAATTTGAGAAAATAACATAATTCAGTGTAATTACATGTGTCGGTGTCAGACACTTGATGGACATCAGAGTCCAGACACACCTTCAATCAGAAGTGTCGGTGTGTCATAGAGGTTTTCATAAATAATTTGTTAGAATGCACAAATAAATTTCAGCCTATCAGTCAATTTTATTGATAGATATGCTGAAATTTATGTGTCGGGAAATTAAGAATATAATAAACCATAGCTATATATTATATGGTAAGAATGCACGATATAATCAACAATTAGTTGTTCTCCTATTGGGGTTATTGTGTTAAGTAATGTCAGACTGTAGAGGGGTAGAACACTTTGAAGCGCAAACACGGACACTGAAGCTGACAGCTTGACACGTCGTTACCGTTGGTAATTTGAGAAAATAGAACAATTGAAATGTAATTACATGTGTCAGTATCGTGTAGGTGCGGACATTTGACACGCCTTCAATGTGAATTATCAGTGCTACATAGGTAGCATCCATATGCATCTCGTGTTTGTGTATATCCATCTAATTGCTGCATTTTATGTTTGATGCAGAAGCTGAAGACTAGGGTAGTGAAGAAGAATCTAAATCCTGAGTGGAATGAGGAATTGACTTTATCCATTTCAGATCCTCATACTCCAATCCATCTAGTAAGTAACTTTTCTTTAAACGTTGTGTGTGTTTCAAATCAAAATTTGGGTTTAAAAGATATGAAATTTTCTTGCTTTGGTTTGGCTATCTGCATTATCATGTTGTTACTAATGCATATCACTATTATCATATGACAGAAAACATGATAAGACTTTTCAATTTGCAGAAATTTGATCTGTATATGACAGAACATGTCTTAAATCATACAAACACTACCTTATAGCGAAAATAAGTTATATTTTGGGGAGATCATGAACATTATCAAATATGGGGTTTGTTGAATTTAGGATTAGTTCAAGTTCTTACTCGATCTGTCTCATATTATCCGTTAAGGTAAAATACACGTCTTGAGAAAAGAATATACTCTAATTCCTTATGCAAAACAATTTGTTTTTACTAAATTGTCCTTATTGTGATATGAATTTGGTGGACGGACTAATTATTGTATGTTGGCTGAGATATAAATAAATAAGAATATTGTTGAAATACTATAATTAATACTTTCTGAATATTCAAAAAAGAGAAATAATTTGAGACAAAATATTCTAAACATGACCTTGCAATGCAGTATGTGTATGATAAGGACACATTCAGCCTGGACGACAAAATGGGAGACGCTGAGTTTGACATCGGCCCATTTTTTGAAGCAGTAAAGATGCGGTTGGTAGGTCTCCCAAATGAGGCTATAGTCACAAGGGTGCAACCTAGCAGACAAAATTGCTTAGCAGAAGAGAGTCACATTGTCTGGAAAGATGGTAAAATTGTCCAAAACATGGTTCTTAGACTAAGAAATGTTGAATGTGGGGAAGTGGAACTCCAGTTGCACTGGGTTGACATTCCTGGTTCAAAGGGTATGTAGGTTACTAAATACTTCTTGGCAGGTTATAAGTATGAAAGTTGTAGCCGTATAATCAGATTATGTTTTTTCACATAATTTACAAGTAGTTTATATGTTGAAATGTCTTTTTTGTTTTTCTGCTGTTTGTCATTGAGTATATAGCAATGACTAGTAGCGAATGAAAAGAAATGGAAATGCTAGTGGTTTCCATTGCACACTTAAATTGTGTTCGACTTATGTAATGTAAAAGGAACATGAGAAAGATAATATGCATTTGAAAAAAGGATCTATTGCATGATGATCTAATAATTTTTCCGTATTTTTTCCAGTAATTTTAATCGATTAACCATTTTATTTGGTGATATAACTATTTAGTAAGTACAGTTTATGACTGTTGTAACTGATAAGATTATTGCAGATTTGCACTCTTTCCTGTTGTAACTTGTTCTTTAATGTGCATACTTCATAGATGCTATTTAGTAAATCCCAAAATTGATCTTTGAAAAGAGATGCATTGTTGGAGTCGATCCGTGGTAAGAGTATGACTTTGTAAGTTTAAGTGACTGTGTCCGAGTTCAAATCTAAATTCCGAGTCGAATAAGGACTTGATTTTATCCATTTCAGATCCTCATACTCCAATCCATCCAGTAAGTGTAACTTTTCTTTTAACATTGTGTGTGTTTCAAAATCGAAATTTATGTTAATCAAAGAAATGAAAACAATTATTGATGCATATATCACTATTATCATATGATAGTAATCAAGATGATACTTTCAGTTGACAGAAATTTGATCTTTATATGACAGAACACATCGAAAACCATACAAACATTACCTTACAGCAAAAACATGTTAAATTTTGGGAATTATGAACATCTAAAGCATAGCTTTGTTACTTCATATGCCTGTGGAGGTTCAACTTATTACTTCCTCTGTCTCATATGAAATGATTTATATTTTGAAGCTTTACAAAATCACAGTGCCACTGAACTCATCACTAATCCAAACATAAATAGTCTAATGTCTTAATCATAACCATTTTATTTTATATACTCCTTTCCGTCTTATTTATAAAAAACATTTGACTTTTTTGATTTATTGCATAAATGATGTATTTGGTCTATTTTAGACCAGGTACATCAATTACTCAATGAATCTAAAAAGACAATTTTTTCTTATAAATAGGGTATTTAACTAAGGAAGGAAAAGTGTATATCCTAAAAAACCTGGAAAAGTATATCCATTGCACATTTTCATTATTCATGCCACGTTGTGCACGTACCAGGTAATCGAAATACAGACATGAACTTTAGTAAGAACAATGCAATCAAATAAGAGTTGGGATGAGGGGCGGATAGCAAAAAAATCAATTGGATGAGTTGGGAGAAGGTGTGTCTTCCCAAGAAGAAAGGAAGATTTGGTGTTAAAAATATAGAACTCTTCTATTTGGCCATGTTGTGTAAGTGGAGGTAGAAGCGTAAGACCGAACCAAACTCCATTTGGCGCGAGATAATTGAGATTAGATATGGCCATTAGCGGAGAAATTACTTAGTACAAAAGAAATTGTTAGAGTCCCACGTCAGATAGGAGATGACATGACAATGTGTTTATAAGTGGGGGCAATCCTCACCTCACAAACCGGTTTTGTGGGATTGTGTTATGTCCAACCACGAGTTGGTGTGTGTCAAAGAGTCTCACATCATCAGGAGATGACCTGGGGGCAGCCGTGGTGGTTGTTGTGGAGTAAGGAGTTAAGTTCTGTTGAAGTGGTAAGTGCAACAAAATTTGAGGGTTTAGAATTTTCTTGTAAAATTTAAATCACCTATTATATGAAATTTTGAACACATTTACTTTTTACTTGATGAAGCCATAGTCATGATTACCGAGATCTAATACAAAGTCTTCCTTTGTCTTTCACGGGGACTGATAACAAACTTTCTAATGTGGCCACTAAATGATCTCAAGATGCAACACTTAATTAAGGCTCCATCCAACAAAAATTAAATGATATCGAATCAATGCGGTAGTTATATCCTTATTGATACAACACCTTCCATGGTTACAAATACCATCAATTATACTTTCATTTTCTTCGTCAGTCCTCAATTTCTCTCCAATGCCTCAAAGCCAGAGAAATTATGTGGTTCACGAAAAACCACACTGCCTCAACTCTAAAATAGTATTGATCACCGACATAGAGATCCTATTAACAATGAGCTCTATATTTCATGTGTATATAATATCTCAACTCCAAAATAGTGTTGATTACCGACATAGTGATCCTATCAACATGGGCTATAATTTTGACACATAATATATCAACTTTAGAATAGCGTTGACAGTCGGCATAGAGATCCATCAACATTGAGCTCTTATTTTTCACAAGTAATGTCTCAGCTCCAAAATAGTGTCGATTACCGAAATAATAATCCCATTAATACCGAGCTTTAAATTTTTCATATATAATGCCCCAACCCCAAAATAGTGTCGATCATTGGCACAGTGATCCCATCAACAATGAGCTTTAATTTTTCGCATTTGATATTTGATATATACAAGAATTCATCTCATCATCAATAATTATATTGAATGAAATTTCACATCAATATATCAAAGAAAATAAATGAAATCGAAATTCAACATCATAAAAGCAATCAAATGAAATTCAAACTCCCACCAACCAAACACATCAAAAGAATTCACAATAATCATGTATTCAACGTGACTCTTAAAAACAATGAGTCTAAACCATTTGGTTAAAATAACAATTAACATTAAAGTTAGGGAGCCAATGAATTTAATAAATAATTTATTACCGTAAGTTATAGGAGTTAGGAGCCACTAATCTCAATGTTGATAATTTCTAAAGGTTCATAACTGCTAGTTGTACCCTCTATGTTGGTTTTAGTACATTTGCTTGTAATGCAATTCACACGAGTACCTAGATCAAGAAACTTTAAGAAAGGTAGAATATTTACTTTGATTAATCTCTCTTTCCTTTCCCAATAAATATGATCCAAGTGTTTGTGTCATAAAGTAAAAGATATCTTCCTCAACATAAGACCTTGTAGCAATAAACATTTAAAAACGAAAGACGAAGCAAGTTTGGTTATATGAAGTAAAAGACAATTTATATAAACCATCAACAAAAGATCCTGGGAGCCATGAACCATCAACTAAAGTATGTTTATATAGATCAACAAAGGATGAAGCAAAGTTATGTGAGTTCAATCTCAGACTTAGTTTCCTACCTCCAAGAGTAAAACTAAAATCAAGTTCATCCAACAAAGAAATACAAATAAGATTCATCCTAAAGAAAGGTACGAGAAAGATATTTTTCAAAACAAGTTCAAAACTAGAATCTTAAATTATATTGACATCTCCCACAAACTTCACAATTACTCCTAAATCTTATTAATCTTAAATTATGTTCACATCTCCCACTGACTTCACAATTACCCGTAGATCATATTACAAAATTGTCATATTTTTATGTCCATTTTTTGACAAGAATATTTTCATGTCCATTGAATTTTCATTAGACACATAGGACCAATATGGTCAGATAATTTAACTTGCGAGTCATATCCTACCTACCAAAAGGTTATTTCATTTCAGGCATGTTAACACTCTAAATCCCGAAAGCAATAAAACATGCATATAATTCATATATCAAAAGAGTTTAGATGTTACATCTCCATTTTTCTTAAAACATACATAAATTGATTTTTCATAAAACTCGCAGCGGAAAATCATCATACATAAAATCTCATCAACATGCAATAATTCTCAAAAATATGAGTAATAAAATCTCCACACTATATCTCAGGTTTTAAATACATAGTCATGATCTCATCAAATCAAATCCAACAATGGATAAAAGACAATAAACATAAATGTCTGACACTCTAATCAGAGCCCAACTAGACTTTGAGCAAAAGATAAACGAGGTAGCTCCACGCTAGTCCTCAAGAAACTCACAAGCAATAAGATAACCCGTCCTACGCGCCGCCTACCCATTCATACAAATAGGCAGGCGGTCAACCAAACGACTATTGGAGGTTAGATAATATTCCACATAAAAAAGTATAATCAAATAAAGCATTCAAGGATTTCAAATAAATACACATATACATATTCAACATTCCTACGATACTAACTCATGAATATTATCATACCACCATCTTAGTATATCAAGCAACATATACACGTCCACAATTTCACATAATCACAACATTCACCAAATTTCATCAATGCATATATTCACCAAGTCTCATAGTCAAGTGTGACACATTTCACCGATTTCAAGTGCATGCAATGTTCTAGACACCTCTACATGTATGTGATACCATTTTGGATTTCGGAGATAATTTTACCGTATGAACCCACTAACGTAATCCCCACCTTATTACGTTCTTCACCGAAAACTAACGTGATCATAAATGATTCATTCTTCCCCAAGGACTCAACATGATGATGAATGCATGGACATACAAGCAAAGACTCGACAATCCATAACTCACCAAAACTATATTATGCAATTCTCACCATCATATAATATCTTCACCAATTGGATTATCCAGCAATTACATCCATATATTAGCACGTCATCATCATAATCATCACCAAGAAACATAAAAAAAATATCATCGTTTCATAAATCACAATTTGCATAAAAGACGAATAATTCACCACAACATGATAACCAACATACTATACACCAATCACATATTGATTTATTCTTATTTCATCATGTTATCATGTATTCAAAACCATTTACAAGTTATCACTCCATGTTATAATATCATTTACCGAAGTTCGTCTATTTTCACCAAAGTTCATATCATTTAACAAATTCGTTTATTTCCAATTATTCCACCAAGATAAGCCATTATACCCATACACCAACAAAACACTCCTAGTTACTTCATAACATCATATTAGGTCGAGCATAATATCACCATTTTGCAAAGTTCATCAAATCCTCAAAATTTCCAAAGTTCATCTCCTTTTTCTTCATTTAGCCACTCTTAGAAGTCCAATTACACTTCATCTAATTAGGTTTAGGTGTTTGGGAACCATTGATATACTTAAAAGTACCTTAAAATACGAAAAAATCGGAGTTTTCGGGCATTCGGAGGTTGGCACGGTCGTGCCACCCAATGTCGTGAAAACACGCACAACCGTGCCACAGGGGCGCACGATCGTGCAACCTTGACAACACAGGTTTTCACGTGTAAAAGTCGGTTTTCAAAACCGTTTTCGATCCTGTTTTCACCAAACTCGTCCCAAACACTTAGGTCATTGATACACACACAAAAACATAGTTTTATAAGCCAAAACAACTTAATTCAACTCACCCCAAAATGACTTATTTCATAAAAGTGCTTAAAATGACTTTTAACAAAAAAACTCGATTTTCTCCTAAACGATTTCTCACTAAATCACATTGATTGAAAACATAAATTCTCCCCAATTCAATTCATCATAACAACTCCATTAATCCACTTAAATTCATCAAAATCAAACTTCTCCAGCTTTGATCCATTTTTATAAAAGTCACCAAAAACACAACAACTTAACCACACCAACACATTTATCACCACCAACATATACCCAACAACATTCATAGCATATAATTCATGAATTCGTCATCAAACAACAACAACATCATCATTTTCTAAGCCAAATTCTCAAAGTAATCACTTCAACACATATCACCAATGAAAATTAAGCATCAACAACAAGTTTACCACACATTTCACATACCCAAAATCATCACTTAATCATGAGCACGAAAATTAACAACCAAAATCATCAAAATCATAATTCATTCAAAACACATATGACCCATAAGTGAAAAAGTAGATTATAGCTTATTAAGTAGAGCAAACCTAACCCCCTTACCTTGTTTCATCAAAATCTAAGCTAATCTTCAAGAATCTTCACTCTCTCCAAAGGATCCTAGCTTCCTCTTCACTTTTATTCAAATGGGTCTTCCTCTCCTCTTCTATTCTTCTCTTCTCTCAAATCTTTCTAGCCTCTCTATTGTGAAAGTGTGAAATGAGTTAACCCTATTTTCCTCTCATGAGTTATCTACTTATACGCCAATAATGGGCTAGGTTAATATAATTTATAATGGGCCTCAAAACTCTTACCACTTAATTTTAACAAGTTACTACTCACTTAACTCATTAAAACGTCTAATTATTACCATATCAAAATATTTATCCCAAGGCATCTAAAACTTAGTAAAAATAACTATTCTCACTAAACCACTAAAAATACACCTCATTCTAAAATTACCAAATTACCCACGCTTAAAATTCCATAACGCCCTTAGTCCTAAAAATGACCAAAATATCATTTTCGGCTAAAAATCCACTAATTCCAAATCAAACACGCAATTAAATACATATAAACACATATATTGAATAAATAGAATAAACCTAGCGAAAAATGGGCTGCCACATGTTCTCCTAAAGATAACTCCAAATCTTACGGTTTGACCTGTTTAAGATCTCGATGGAAGCAGAACAATTATTCATTGAGAAATTCATTGATGAGAAAAAACATGAACACCTTAAAATATGTCATAAGACAAGATATAACTTAAAATAAATAAGTAATTATAATGAGGCCGATATAATAGCACAATCAACTTTGGACATGATGCACAAAATAAGGTAAAAAATTACCCAAGTCATTATCTCAGATGAGTTAATCAATAAGGATACATTGAACTTTATAAATTGCTACCTTTAGGAAGACAAATCTTTAGTTCAACATATTCTCCAATAACTCCACCTCATATAAGTTAATCAATGAGCATACGTAATCAAAACATAACAATTATTCATGGAGAAATTCGCTTTGTGAGACAAAACATGAATGCATTAAAATATATCATAAGACAAGATATAACTCAAAATAAACGAGTTATGACAATAAGACCAATATAATTGTACAATCACCTTTCAACATAATGCACAAACTAAAGCAAAACCCAAGTCAAAACATCAGATGAGTTAATCAAGGAGGATACATGTATGGAACACCGGTGAGGGTATAGATACCTTGAACGACAAACTACTACTCCCTCCATTCTAAAATACATGTCACAATCAACCACTTCACACAGGTCAAAACACAACTTTAATTTGACCATTAACAAATTTAATTATCTATAAATAATTTCATATTTTGAAAATATTGATCGAGAAAAATCAAACATCATCTTATATGCTAAAAATATTGTCAAAGTAAGTTACACAAATAATACACATTGTCAAAATGCGACATGTATTTTAAAATGGATGAAGTATCTACCTTATGGAAATCACTTGGAAAATGGGGATTCATTTCCTTTAGTAAAGACTTTTATGAGTTCTTATTTCCCTTGAAAATAACTTGCGCGCCAAATATTGCATTACATATTAAGATGTTGATGCCACGTCCCCAATCTTTATATGTCTATAATGCTTATTTATTTATTTTTGAGCTTATTTTTTATGAAGTTAAACCAGAGTTATTATAATTAAGGTTGTCAAAATCAGGATTTTATTTTAGATCGAAAGAGAAAAGCAAAATTGACAATCGTAAAATCACAACCAAAATCGAAGAACTTTACTAAACTAATTTTGTAGAATCATTATAAGGAATTGTAAAATCGCAATCAAAATTGATGGATTTTACCAAAAAAAATAATACTAAATATATGTTATAAATTGTATAGTCATAAATGACTTTGTTATAAGAAATAGTAACATCACAATCAAAATCGTTGAATTTTGCCTATTTTGAGATTCTACTACGGATTTGAGTCGTTGAAGATGAAGAAAATTGCAAAATCTTGAATTTTAAAATTTAAGTCGGGATTTTGACAACAATAATTATAGTAGTAGTCGATCCTTGTACAAAGTTTGTGTTTGTTTACCCTCAGTTATAGATAAGCATATAGAAGTTTTTTCTTTTGAGAGGGGGACCATATAGAAACCGTTAAAAATTACCTCAGCTTGTGTATTTTAGTGGAAATAGTTAGTAAATTAACCTCGTGTCCCTCGCTTGTGAACATAATAAGGCAAAAACATTAATTTTGTCTATAAATTGATGCATGCAAGAAATGAACTAATGCAATACAAAGTTGAGCTCATAATCAAAAACAATATATTGCAACTGGCTCTTTCTTTTGATCAACCAATGGCTTATGTTAAGCTCGCTCCTTTTGCTGTCTTATTGCTTGCTGCATTCTGTATGTATTTCAATCATCTTTCTCACCCATGTTACATTATATATTTTTTTTTGGTACATTATTTTTATATTTTAAAAATAAGGAATGCACTGGTTACCAGCTGGTTCTTTCTAAATTATTAACTACCCATTGTCATATCATATGTGGCATGTATCCGCTTTCTAAAAATAACTAAATTACCCACAAAATTTAGCAACGGAAATAATAAATTTCAGTTTTTTTTTTTTCTATCTAAAATTAGTAACTACTTTTATTCTTATAATATAATAATGGAGAGGGTTGTGTTAGGCCTCGACAACCAACATAAAATTTTGTCGAATCTCTATCATATCATATCCCAAGTTACACGGTTTAAATATCTTGGGTCCATAGTACAAGATGACGGAGAAATAGAAGCAGATGTAAATCATCGTATTCAAGCTGGGTGGGTGAAATGGAGAAGAGTAGATCAAATGCTGTTGTTAGAAGAGTATATCAAATGGAGGAGAGTCAGGTTAAAAGAGGGAGAGGAAGATCTAAGAAAACCATTAGAGAAACCATTAAAAAGGATTTAGAGGTCAATGAGTTGGATCCAAATATGGTTTTTGATAGAACACTATGGCGTCATTTGATCCATGTAGCCGACTCCACTTAGTGTGATAAGGCTTGATTGTTGTTGTTGTAATGGTATGTGCATATTGTTCAAACTTTAATTAGCTTTGTCATTTACAGTAATGTTCTCGATGAAGAAAATAGAAGGAGCAAAGTGTGGGGAGGCTTGCGACACGCAAGTTAATTTTTGTAATAATCATGATGGTTGTCAATGTTTTGTGACGGGTGTTTTGACTCTTCCTGGCTGGTGCGCCACACTTGCTTCTATTGAAAAGAAGGTTGAGGAACTACCTAGCTTATGTTGGTCTCATGCTGAATGCATAAGAAAGGGTAGTGGGAATTATTGTGCTCATCTTCCTAATTCTGATATCAAATATGGCTTCTGTTTTGCCTCTATCTCTGAAGCAGAAGACTCATTCAAGATGGCAGCTAGCACTATATTCAAAAGAGATTTCTTGAAGATGTCTGTTTCTGCTTAATATCAATATGTCAAAAAATGCCTACCATGCTAGATATCATGCATCTATGTACTACTTTAAATAGTAGTCTTTGTTTCCAACTAAATAATTGGATTTCTTAATATCCATCCAAATTTCAATAATGATGTATATGCATGGTTGTGGCTATTTAAGATATGGTGTTGATTTGTAAGTAATGTATGCCATTACTCGTTTTCTAATTTTCATATCTATAATATATAGTTGGAGATTTGTATTTTTGCTTTCAAGACATTGTATTTCTGGTTGTCTTTGATCAGCATGTGTTATGTTTTCGTTAGGCCTGTTGTTTAATTAATATATGTTTTTTCAAGTAATCAAGAAAATTGCACAATTAGACAATGAGGAAATTGATGAATCAAAATTGAACAATTGAATCTTATTACCATTTCGTTATAATTCAAAAGAAGAGTACAAGATATCTTTACATTATAATTTAGTAGAAAACAATTCACTACAAGAACAAATTCGTTACAATTTTTTCTGCTATAGCTATTTCTAATACCAGTTTCAAAGAAGAAAAAATATCCTAATACAAGAACAAAATTATGATAAGACTTTTCAATTGGCAGAGATTTGATCTGTATACAACATAACACATCTCACTACTAGAAACTCTCGATTTTCCTGTGGATTTATCGGTGGGTTTTAGTGAACATTCTGCAGGAAACGTGTTGCCTGCAGATTTTGCCAAGGATTAGCACTCCCAAAATACCTTTGTGAGTAATTGTTTCCTTAGGATTTTAGGATCCACGGTAAAGGTACATCTGTAGGAAAAGAGAAAAAATCCGCAAGAAACATTCAATCAGTATTTGAGGAGTTTTCCTGCCCAAGCACCTTTCCTGCGAACATACTTGCAGGGACTTCCGCGGGAAAGGTTATGAAAAGGACAATTATACGCAGGTAAATCCGCAGGAAATGGACTAATAAATTTTAAAAAAAGAATATTGCTGTTCAATGCATTCCAAAACGATTAAAATATAGATTACAGAGGGATACAAATTATAAACATTTCTGCGATTAGAGCAAATTAAACGTGTCAATAGAAAGTGTTTAACAATTGCACTCATCTTACAATATAATAAAATTAAAAGAAAAAAAAATCTTCATAGTTGAACCTCGAATACTTACCGTTACCATTCAAAGCAGCTCAACTTACCGTTAAAATTGTTAAGAGTTAACAACCTCGTCCAGGTAGAGAAACAGACACAATCAAAACCCTTGCCTATCCCTTTGTCATCTCGGATAAATTCTGCAGACAATATACTATGCCACATGCACCAAATTGAATTGAAAAAAAAATAAAAAAAATTATGCAACATATTAGAACTAGCATAGTGTACTAGTGATATATAGCAGGGAATTAAATATAACCAAAAAGAATCTATCAAATTATGAAATACTCACTAACAACCGTTACATTCATCCTTAATTTCTATTTATAAAGCTCATACTCTTATTTCTTTACTAAATATTAGTAGAACAAAGACCCACTAAAGCACTGGTGGCGATGATATCTTGACGGTGAACAAAAAGGTCCCTGCGGCGGTCGGAGAGGATGAAGTATGGGTTCCGATCTGAATGTAAGAGTTGCGAGTGACGAGTGTTCCGATCTGAATGTAGGAATGGGAGATGAGAGAATGTTCATAGTTTTATATGTTATATATAAACTCTTATTTTTAATTAAAAACAAGAATTTAAATTAACTTCTTTCAAAGAAGAATTTATATTAACTTCTTTAAGAAAAAAAAAGTCAATTAACTTTTACCCTAAAAAATGAATTTAAATTACCTTTTACTCTAAAAACAATTTTGTTAACTTGTTCAATTTTTTTGAGGTCCAAATTTTTTTTACCTAACTTTTTAGGCACGTATTATATTATATTTACATATCTCCTTAACTCAAAATTTTATCGCTTCAAAATCACATAAATAAAATCGAATTTGGAACATCACGTATATCAAACATGATAATTTGTTAGTTGATGTAACTTATGATTATTATTTTTATTTTAAAATGTCTAATGACGAAACTCTCACATAGATACCATCGCGATTAAGATCCTTGGCACAACCCAAAAAAAAAACCTTTGCACAAGTCCTAAACAAGTCTACAACATTATGTTGAGTCAACTACTTAAATCATGTAAGCTATTTAGGTTGGTCTGTTGGTGTTATCTTGAAATCTTGAAATTTGCTCTTTGTCAAGGTTTCAGGTTATTCTCTCCGATATCAATTTGAGTGGACTAATTTAACTTTTTTTTTTTTTAAAAAAAAAAAAACTACTTAAACCTTGTCTTAAAGGTTATAGAATCAAGATTGTAATCTCTGAGGAAGATTATTTAACTGGATACATGCAAATATAATCTATATGGCATGGTCATTTGGCAGAATGGTGCAACGCCGATGAGCGTAGATGCCTTGCACGCCAAACTACTACTTTCTATGTTCCAAAATACATACTACAGTCATCCATTTCACACAAGTCAAGACACAACTTTGACCATTAATATCTTTAATTATCTATGATTAATTTGATATTTTAAAAATACTAATCAAGGCAAATCGAACAACATCTTATATATTAACATTTGCTTTTATATATTAGTTAAAAAATATAATCATATGTGAATAATGCACCTCATCAAAATGCGATATGTATTTTGAATTAGATACCGTATCTACCTTGTGGAAATCACTTTGAAAATGGGAACTCATTTCCTTTGGTAAAGACTTCTATGAGTACTCATTTCCCTTAAAAATAACTTGCGTGTCGACTATTGCATTACATATTAATATGCTGATGCCACGTCGCCAATCTTTGTAGATAAGCATATTAAATCAAGAGTTATTATAGTGGTAGTGCATCCTTGTTTATTCTATTTGTTTACCCTAGGTTGTAGATAAGCATATTGAAGTTTTTTTTTGAGGGGACCATATAGAACAGTTACCTCAGCTTGTGTATTGTAACGGGAATGGTTATTAAATTAACCTCGTTTCCCTCGCTTCTGAATTTAAGTAGACAATTTGAGGATGCATGGATAAGGCAAAAACATTACTTTTGTCTATAAATTGCTGCATGCAAGAAATGAACTAATGCAATACAAAGCTGAGTTCATAATAAAAAAACAATGGCTAATGTTAAGCTAGCTCCTTTTGCTGTCTTCTTGCTTGCCACAATCTGTATGTATTTCAATCATCTTTCTGCATTTCTATTTATATTTTCGAAATCATGAGAAAATAAACTCTCAACTATAGTGGTAATAGTCTACTAAATTATTAATTACGCATTATCCTGGAATGTATGAATTATGAAATCGTCAGTTTTAGCGACGGAAGTAATAAATGTCATTTTTTTTTCTTTTTCTATCTAAAATTTGTCACTAATAATGATATGTGTATGTTGTTCAAAACTTAATTAGCTTTTTCATTTACAGTAATGTTCTCGATGAAGAAAATAGAAGGAGAATCATGTTTGGCCCATGGTTGCTATTTTTATATTGATGATTCTTGTCCCAGTGGTTGTGTTTGCGATCTCATCGATCCTTATCATTTTACTGGCGTGTGTGTCTCATATCCTTCTATTAAAAAGAAGGTTGAAGAAAATCCTAACTTATGCCAAACTCATACTGACTGCACAAAGAAGGGTAGTGGGAATTATTGTGCTCTTTATCGTAATTCAGACAACAAATATGGCATCTGTTTTGCCTCAGTCACTGAAGCAGAAGACGCATTCAAGATGGCATCTAACTCTAAATTCAAGAAAGACTTCTTGAAGATGTCCGTTTCTACTTAATATCGATCGATATTATGCATCTATGTACTACTAAATAATTGGGTTTCTTAATATCCAACCAAATTTCAATAATTATGTATATGCAGTTTGCCTTTCTTCAGCATGTCTTATGCTTTTGTTAGGCCTGTTGTTTAATTAATATATGTTTTTTCAAATAATCAAGGAAATTGCACAATTAGATATAGAGGTAATTGATGAATATAATCAAAATTTAAACAATTGAATCTCATTACCATTTCATTATAATTGAAAAGAAGAGTACAAGATATCTTTACATTATAATTTAGTACAAAACAACTCACTACAAGAACAAATTCGTTACTATATTTTCTGCTATACAATATTTTCTGCTATAACTATTTCTAATGCCAGTTTCATAAAAGGAAAAAAAAATCCTAATACAAGAACAAAATTATGTTAAAAATTTTCAATTGGCAGAAATTTGATCTGTATACGACATGACACGTCTTAAACCATACTACCTTATAGGAAAATATATAGTTACATATATGTAGTTATTATGTCTATTTTATTTTTCTCATGTTGATTTATCATTGATTATATAGTAATGACTAATAGCTAGTGAAAAGAAATGGGAAATGCTTGTTGTTTCCCTTGCATATTTAGACTTGAATTGTGTTCAGCTTATGTAATGTACAAGGAACATGAGAAAGATAACGTGCAAATGAAAAAAGGATCTATTGCATGATGATCTAATAATTTTTCCGTATTTTTTCTTGTAATTTTTTTTAATTGTTTAACCATTTTATTTGGCGGTATAATATGTGAGTACATAAAAGGATAAATTCTTAAGAGGAAAAAAGGGGTTTAATATATGCAATAGTTAGGCATATTTGATTGTTTCTGCTGAAACATGACCTTAAAATTGATATAACTATTTAGTAAGTGCAATTAGAGACTTAGAATCCTAGGAGGTCAATAATTAGGCATATTTGATATATTGATTTTAGAGTCTCTAATTTGGGAGTACATATTTGATTGCATATTTTCCTTCAACTTAGAATCCTAGGAGGTCATAAAAAAAATGAAAAATCTAAGCCATATAGAAGTTGTTGTTAACAATTAATTACTTCAACTTTTAGTCCTTCAGAAGTTTTTAATCTTTATTTCTGGTACTTCATTTAAAGTAAACTCATATGTAGAATTCATATTTTTGAATAAAATTTTGCAAAAAACTATATTATATTATAAGAATATCTCGAAAAAAGCAATTAGAATTATTTTTTTTTAAAAAAAACATGAATTAAATATGTATTTTTATATTTTTTACGATTAAAAATTAATATTTAATTTATGTTTTGTTAAAAAATTATAATTGTTTTTGGACTAATTTTTGAAGGAAAATTTTGGAGAAATTAAAACGAAAAATTATGAGCGTGTTTTCTGGCCAATAGAAAATTTTAATTGATCGAGTTGGTAATCGTGAATCCTCGTGAGACAAACTGTCGTGGGATATAGCACATATGATCTTCAAACTTGCCACTAGACAACGTCTAGTATTCTCAACAAATCTGGAAAAAATGCATTATTGATGAATTGTGTGTTTTGTTTACTTGTCTTGTCTCTTGAGACTTCCCTTTAAGCATAAATGTTTTTGCCATTTGCTGAGTCAAGTTACGTATGTATGAGCTTGTGTCTAACTTGAGACGAAGTTATTTTTAGGATTCTAACTCTCATAGAGAGGGTACTAAATTTTGAATTCTATGATCAATTTAAGTATATAAGAACTCACTAAGAGGTAATTACATTATTTCAACAAAAAAAAAAAGAGGTTATTACATGAATGTATAGGCCGCAAGTGCATGATTTCTATCACTTGATAAATTTTATCGATCTCATATGGACTAGTTTTGATTACCAATATATTTTACTAAGTTGATTACTTGAAAGATTAGATTTTAAGATTTGTTTAATTTTTAGAAAAGGAACTTTAGCAATAAGATAAAACTGTAGCGCTCGTATACTCCATATATGGAGACATACCCGTATCTTATACATATTGGATATCAATACTCTACATATAGTCATGGATACGTATCTACGGAATAACGGAATTAATTGTGTTAATTTAAAAAATATATTTTATTGGATATTCAAAAGATACACACAGATACTTCACATGTACATATCCTGAAAAAAGATTAATGGTAAAAAATGAGATAGTGTTGTGAAAATTCAATAGAAATTTATATGATTCAATTTAAGATATGAATTAGTATAACTGTTTTTCGATTAACCAATTAAAATTTATGTTTTTTGTGGATGAAGGTAACAAGAGAGAGTAGATTCAGTCAATCAACATTAAACAAACTTTGTTTTGAGTTTTTTTATTTGTTGCATTTGGTTATATCCTAAGATATGAATTAAAATAGAATATTATTTTCACGAAAACTTTACATTTTTTTATCACATGTATTATTTTTTAAAAATTTGTGACTTTTATTATTATATAGTAGTGAAGAGTAATCAATGTTTTTTTTCAAAGATTTTACATGAATATAAGTTTTAGTATAAAAATAATGATAACCTATCTTAGTCGTATCGCATCCTAAATTTTAAAAAAAAATTGTCTATCAGCATATATGTATTGTATCGTACATGTACCCATACTACGTATCTGGAATTCATAGGATAAAATTATATTAGGATTGTGGTTTCATCGCAACATAGAAATTTCAATCACAAACCCCTATGTTGCTATGAAATCAAGACACTAAAGGCTAGATTAACTACTGTAACCCATGACCCCTTTTTAAGGGTTCAAGATTTAAGAGCATCCACATCCATACCACCCATTTTGGTGGTATAAATAAACTCCATCTAATATATTATATTATTTTACACTTCTCAATGATTTAAACTACTTAACTACATTTTCTAAATATACATACCACTCGTTCAAAACTCTAAAGTAGGTCCCACTAATTTCATAATATACGCTAAATTTATTATCACCAGTTTTTCAAATTATCTTTTAATCAATTTAAGCCATAAAGTGCAGAGAAAGCAACCGTGGTATTGCAGAACCACGGTGGTAATTAGAGAACTACCAAGTCAATCGATGTTTATGCTCTAAAAGGAACTTTTCAAGGGTTGTAGTGGGGCCGTGGGTTAGGATTGCAAAGTGGGATATATCAAACAACATCATAGTTTTTCCAAAGGGTCAACCTTTGAAAAACCAATTGAATAACAACTTAAAGTATGAACCAAACATCCTTTGCATTTGACTTTATGTAATCTCCATAAGCATTTGTATTTCTTTGAGGCTCAGGAAATGGTTCACTCCATGTCTAGAATGAAAGGTAGGAATGTGTTTATCTTTGTAAAAATAGATCTAGATATGGTGTTAATTATATCGCCTCAACTTCATTGAGAATTGTATGGAGGACTATAAGTCTATGTTAAAACTTATTCAGGTAATTCATCATTGTATATAGTCTCCTTCCTATAAAATTATGTGGAATGGTGATATAACATATAGCCAGCGGCGAAACTAGTAAAAAATTTACGCAGGGGCCAACTACAAAGAAAAATATATGTTTTAAAATCAATATATTAAATTTAAAGATAAAATATGTTTTTAGTCCTATAAATTATAATTTTTTAGATTAAGTCCTTTCAAAAAGTTTATTCAATTTTTGTCTCAATTTTTAAAAAAATTACAAAAAAAATATATGTGTTTAATCTTAGATTTAATCTCTATAACAAAAAATCGCAAGTGTTGTAGACACTAAAAACAAAATAATCAGAAAATTAACTCAGAGCAGCAACAAATGATAAAAATTGAAAATAGCTATTTAAAAAAGTTGGGCAAAATGTATTTCAAGAAGCCAATTTTATCCATAATTACTTGTTTATAAAATAGATTAATAATGTCTTTTCTGATGTAAACAAATAGGTTATTTGCAAGAAACGCATTACCCTTTTAATACGTTTATGACTATTGTCTTGATAATTTTAATTGTTGAAAAAGTTTTCTCTATATTTGTTATTGAGACCGAAAATACCAAACTAATACGAATAAATCTATCAATCATGTAGTACTTTTTATCTATACTAATTTTCGACAACTAAACTTTTTTGAGATAACTCAATATTTATTATTTGGGGTAGTTGGACATAAACGCATACCAACCAGTTTCAGAATAATATTTTTTTTTGGGGTAGCCTTGGCTACCCCTTCTATAGGAAAGGATACCTCTCTCTCTCTCTCTCTCTCTCTCTCTCTCTCTCTCTCTCTCTCTCTCTCTCTCTCTCTCTCTCGCTCTCTCTCTCTCTCTCTCTAAATTATTGTTGATCAAGTTGAAGTTGAATATTAGAAACCAATGTGTGTCGGCAGGTATGGTCCTCCCAATTTCTCATATTCTTTTTGTTGGTGATCATCTTCTTTTTTTACATAGACCTCCATTAAATAAGTTCATTATATAATGCATTGTTTGTATCTCTTTTGCTAAGCATTTGGGCAAAAGATTAACAAGCAAAAAACTCATATTTTTCTCTCTAAGAGCCAATTAATAGTTTCTCTCTAAGCAAAAAACTCATATTTTACAACCTAATGGTTTATCTCATGTTAATAGTTTGGACATATATCTTAGAGCCAATTTGACTACAAGAAGCTCCACCAGAGGGTGGTTTACACTCACATTATCCATAAAATCCAAAATAGGCTAAATGGTTGGAAGACACAATGATTAAGTCTAGAATGAATAATTTCTCTCTCTAAGTTAGGTAGTAGCTCTGTTCCGTATTACCATTTGCAATATGTTAAAATTCTCAAAACTATTTTTTATAAGATCGAGAAAATTCAACATAGTTTTGTATAGGGGATATTGAACAAAGGGGGAAATCTCATTTAGTGGGTTGAGATATGTGTTGCTTGTCAAAGTCGAAGGATGCTTGGCTGCTTATGAGTGTATCCTTACTAACTTCCTTAGGAGCAAATGTGGTGTGGAAATATCACCTATTTGCACTCAATGTGGGCGAGAGGTGGAAACAACCCTCTGTGTTCAGTGTGATTGTGATTACATTACTCAAGTTATGCTTCACTTTGTTCATTATGATTTTATAATTGATCTTTTTCTTATGATTGCATGCAATTGTTTTTCATCAATATTAATAAGTTGGGGAAAGGAGATATGATACAAGCTGACATGCAACTTTCATGGGCACTTGCTAGGTATATGGACGTGGAGAACACAACTATTTTTTTAAGATCTTGCGTGAAAGGAGCAGTTTTCTCATCTCATTGGTAGATATGATTGTGGGTGACAACAAGTTTAGTCGGACGATTCCCACCTTCGTTCGGCACATTTTAAATTTTTTGGCTTTGAATTGACATATCCACATTCGCCCACACTTATAGGAAGAGCAATCGTTGTGTTGATTCGCTTGTCAACCTTAGCCATTTTTTAGGCTCTTTAAATTGTATTATTGTGGAGACTCCTACTAGTGAGCTTTGTAAGCTTTTTTTTTATGATATTTTTTAGACTTGCATGTCTAGGAATCATAGTTTCATTGTGGGTTTCGAAATTCTTTTGTGCCAAAAAATAAACAAATATTACCATAAATATTGAGTTGTATCGAATGTTAGAAGAATCCAAATTGCAAAAATAATTTGGAATTTCGGCTATCACAACAAAATGCTAAAATACAATTTTGTCGTCTGATCTCAAATTAACAACTATGATCATTTTATTTTGTAAGATCAAATCTAAAATCAATGGTCGAGATTCCCTGTAACTTGAATTCGTGTGAAATCCCTAAATAAAAGATTCCTTGTCCCTACAAAAGGTCACTAATATATCCACGTGCCAATTTATTTCATCTTCCACACACGTGATCTATAATAGTCGTGCTGTGTCCCTCCCTACACTACCTATGCACCACTCACAAAAGGCTAATGTTATTCGTTGGACACAAAAGACTCTCTTTGCTAATCTTCGTTCCTAGTAAGTTTTTGCATCGCACCTTTTTTCTTTAATTCTCTTTCTTATGTTTCATTATTACACTTTTCTATGGTTATCATCATATAACTATAATTATCAACTAATATCGGGCCCAAACTGTGTATAACTGACCCATCATACATGATTTGTTAGCACCCGAAAATTCGATTCTGAGACCTATAGATGAGCACACTCCCGATTCGAAAGCATGCACGAACAAGCAAACCCCTGGGTTTGAGATATGTATGGTATTGGGTCAACTTTGTGTGTTAGCCCACTTGAGTTGGTCTGACGATGTTGTTGGCAGTGTGCTCCTCTCAAGAGGTCTGAGGTTTGATTCTCTTTGGTGCCAATTTTGGTAGGCTAGTTTGACTTCTTAAAAAAAAAAACTGTTTTTTTCACACTAAGAACATTGTTGTACTGGATAAATTTACTTTTACTGAATTGGAGTGTAGATGACATGGATGAATGTTTTTTTGTGTGATTTGCGATATAAAAGCAATACTAAAGGTTAATGGAAACTTTTATTACCAAACCATGAGACCTACCTACAATGTTGTAGGGGATTGAATGTTGGGTTAAAAAGAGCCAAGAAGAAAGTAAACTTAGGTTGGATTGGAACTAACTCAATTCTACAAAACAGACTTGTAAGGTAAGGTGAATGATGTTTCCTACTTATACCATCGTATATACGATATGAATAAGATTAGGAATTGGGATAATTCACATCGTAGATAAGATGGTAGAGTCATGTGATGTCTTAGGTGGTTTGGCAATTTGTGGAGAAGATTCATAAAAGTACTGTAAAGAAGGTTGGAAAATTGGAGGATACATGATAGTCCAATAGTTAAAGGTAGAATGGGAGTTGGATAAAATTTAAGCCAAATTGTAAAGAGAGATTTAGAAGTAAATGGTATATCTTTAAACGTAATACATGATACGGATTTATGACGTTATTTAATCAAAGTATATATTATCCCTGCCTAGTGAGATAAGAATTAGTTGTTGTTATTGTTGGTGGTGGTGCTGGTGAAGTGGTCGATTGCTGGTTTAGATTATCTATAAGGTAGAGGTTCCTTCAGTAGATGAAATTTTTCAATAAGGCGAGTTGTCTCTAAAAACACCCTGACATATAACGGGCAAGTAAGCAGATATATACTAGGGGAACTGACCACCCCCTGTAACCATTAAACTGGACATGAAGGGGGATTGTCCAAGTAAGAGCGACCATCCACAATTCTGGGATTGCTTGTAGACAAGTCACTACTCAGTCATGCCAGATAAGGAGCTAACGGTAATAGATTATCTTCGCACATGAAGTGACATGTGTCTGCCATCGTACTGCACCTAATCATTTCTAATCATGAGGGAATATCCGGTGGGGACCTTGCTCCCAAATTAGGGTTAGGCGAAAACCCTAGGAAAGGGACATATGTAAAAGGATAAAGGTCAGAGAGAAAGAAAGTAGACTTTACACGGAGACAGTGACCTAGGCTCGTGTTTTCAGACAAGAACAATAGAACCTAATTAATGTACATTTTAGTTCAGTTTCCTTGGTAACATTCAACACTGATACTCTTTAAGGGGATAAAAATGGTTTATTTTGATTCACAGACTTCGTAACTACACAAGAAATAACTTAAGGAACATGGTATCCCGTTATTTTATAAGATAGTTATGAACTATGTTATAAAATTTGTCATCCTTACAATTTAGAAGCTAAAACCTGTTATGTTTAGGTCATTCTTTATTCTAACTTTCGGTGTTTGTTGTAACTATCAATATCTGGCCAGTAAATTTTAACCACCTTGTTCGGAATATGTGTAATATTTTTTCCTTTAGTTAGTTATCCTAAGTTCTTACATTTTGGTTGTCTAGCGTTTAACTTGTAGTAAATTTCAACATATTTGCTTGATTAGGTGCTAAAGTTCCTTTTCTCTTCTCTTTGACAGGGGAAGTAAAACCTCTTCATGATGGAAATAAGTATTGCAAGGTAAGCGTACACTAGATGTATAACAGTGCACGTAAACATTGAAGGCTTGAAAGTTTGAATTTTTTTTGGGTAAATTCTCGGTCATGATTCTTTAATAATTTAAATAGGTGTCATCTTGAAGCTCAGGGGATATTCTTTTCTAACATCTTGAGAACAATAGGACGGGAAAATTCTCAGAAACTTCCATGTAATGTTGCGTCCCTGAATTCTAGACGGGACCTCCACAGATTAGCCTCTTCCTATCAAACACTTACTGCCGTGTATCGAAGAAGGCCGTTTTTATGTAGAACACAATCTATGCAAACTGGTTTAGAAGAATATGCATCATTACAATCCAGAGATAATCCTAACAGCGATATTGATCCATCTATAGACTCAGAAGACGAGTTCTTGTCACAACCACATACCAGTGAACAGGTATACCTTTACATTTACTTGATTTTCCTAGCCATGCTATTTTTCTCTATTTGGTAAACAGATGGAGCCATTGTTTTGAAATTTTAGAATGCTTTTCAAAGCATTACCTTGTGAACTAAAAAAATATATTGCAGTGTTGAACACCGTTCTTCCCTTCTTTTCTTCTTTCTCTACTTCTGTATAGGTTTTATTTTCTTATCAATAATTCAGTCTCCTTTGTTAGATGGGAATTGTTTCTATGCTCCACATATTTGTTGTCTTTGAGTTTAAGGTTATTAATTTCTCTTGTAAATATGTTATTAAATTTTTTGTATTAAACCCATTAATCAGGCCAATTAGTTAGAGTTTTTCTAGATATTGAGATTAGTGCTTGTACTCTTTATCAATGTAGTAAGGATCGACATCCTACGTAGGATCGGTCGGCTGGTGAAGGAACATAAAAACGAGGAACGTAACACGGTTCGTAAGTAGGATCGGTAGGTTGTTGATGGAGTTGCGAGATATATACAGAGAATATAGAGGAAAAACAGCGGAACCAAGCAAAAAAACAGGGAAAATAAAGAAAACAGAGGAAAAACAGAAAAAGAGAAAGAAAAAGAAAAAAAAGGGGGAGGGGGGAACAGAGCAAAAACGAACTAGAGTGAAGTCAAAGCACGGTTGAGGTGCCGTGGGACATAGAATCGTAAAATCCTAGGAGCCAGCACTCGATCCTGGCTACGTTGCTCTTTACAGAATATTTGTATGTTCCTTTTTACTTCTCTTAGCTCTCATAACTTACAAGGTATAGACCGCATACAAACTTCCCTTTTTTGGCAAATGGGAAAGAGAGCTTCTTGAATCCATGGCTCAGAATTCATAACAAAGGTTAGTTTGTATGCGATCAATATCTTGTAAGTTGTAAGGTTCTAAAGCTTTGATGCTTATTGCAGTATGTTGAGATTACTTTATTAGGCTAAAAGTATCCTGTGTTTTGATTCTTTTTGGCTGACACTTGCTGTAGATACCTTTTCTGAGTGTATGAACTTCAATCAATTTATCTTACTTGATCTTTAGTTTCAAATTGTATATAGCAGATAAAGGCACTGCTTGCTGATACTGAAAGATCAAAACTCACTAAGAAGCTTAGTGAAGCCAACCAACAAAATCGGTTCCTCAAAAGACAGGTTTGTGTGTTCCCGATACCTTTTTTATAGCAATGATTTTTGTTTTGGCCGTTTATGCTATATATTTATATATCCTAAATGATCACAGTTGGATCACAATCTTGAACGTTAAATATGTGAATCTTATTCGAGAAAAAGTAAAGATACTAGACCCTTGGTTGGATTTTGACAATGCAATCTGAATGTAGCATCTTACTAAGTATGATCCCGATAAAATGGGATAATTTTTTTTGGGCATAGTGCGGGTAAATTTAAATGGATTAACAGGAAAACGTCATACGAGTGGATAGCTTGGCATCCAGTGAAAACATCCAATTTGAATGAAATGTGAATTGGATCAAGTTCTATTGGCCATAGTCGTTGATTGCTGATCCTACATCTGATATTTAACCATCCACAAATTTCTAGGTCTGCAAACTTCTCCCTGCAGATGTCAAGCCTTAAGCACAAGAGAGGTACCTAACTCTCATTTTGGCTAGATGTATAGCTAAAGTAGTTGGTTTAGTCAATCCTTGCCCTGTGAGCTAGCTTTTGCCTTTTGGCATTGAGAGCGGACTAGCCCAAATCTAATATTCATAATTATAAATTTATGAAGTTCGTTTATATAAAGGATTGGTGCTGAGGTTATATGACTTTTTTATTCCAAAAACTATCACCGTGAATCCGTGACAGCTAGAGTAGCTTCCATATAATGGAGGTAAGAAAACTGCTGGACGGATTGGGAACAGCCTTAGTTGTTTGATATTCTTCATTTTATAGTATCTCTACGTCATGCTGATATCTGATTATATGCTGAAACATTTAATGAGGGAAATATTATTCTAGTAATTTGAGACCGTATCGTAAACTTGCCTCTTTTACTCTGCAGTTGTATATAAAGGAGGATGCATTGGTAAAATTTAAAAGTGAACTTGCTGTCTTAGAGCTCGAAGTTCAGGTTAAAATCTCTTGCTACCTTCTCAATTTTGAGGCTATTTTTCATGTTGCCTATGCATTACACTAGTTTTTCCTCATTGAAATTCATTTGCTGCATTATAGAATTATTCAAACTTAAAAGCTGTTGAGAATCATATTCTGTGCTATAACATTGTCTCTTTGGAGGCAGGCTTTGGCCAGACTAGCAGAAGAAATAGCTAAATCTGGTATTCCGAAAGGTTCAAGGAAGATCAATGGAAAGTACATTCATACTCACCTTGTTACTAGATTAAAAGGTACTATAATGTTATTTATTTACCCTAATAAATCCACCACTTCTATATGGTTTGCATGTGTACTTATGGACAATTGTACTTTATTTTATTATGAAATAAAATTAATAAAACATACATTAATGCAATTTCTTCCTCTTTTGTATCCTTATTGATGCAACTCCATTGTTGTTACCTTCATAGCTGTACACGAACAATTGAATGAACAAATAAAGGGTGTTGATGCGGCACAATCAAAGGAGGTTTCTGTATTTTGGGTCGGCATGGCTGAGGTAAACATATATGCAAGAATATACTTCCAAATATCGAGAATATGGGTTGGAACTTTGTGCCATGGGGACTGTGTTTTGCTTGCATTAATGACTATTTGTATCGTGCTCTCAAAACATTAGTATATACTCATAGCTTTCTTAAGCAATCATGAGAAGCTTATGGAAATAAGCTGAAAACAACTTATGGACATGTCATAAGTTGTTTCTATAAGCTCTCACAAATATTTATGTCAGTTGATAAGTTCAAATAAGTCAATCTAAACCGACCCTAAATTCTCTTGCAAAGTTTTTTCATAATTATGTGCTATGATAAGTAAATAGTTTTAACAGTTGATCAATGTGTCTGCTTATGTCTATCAGAGTGTGCAAGTTATGGGCAGCTTTGATGGTTGGAGTCAAGGAGAGCACCTTTCACCAGAGTATACAGGTTCATACACAAGGTTCTCAACAACATTGATGCTTAGGCCTGGAAGGTAAAAAATTTATCAAATCACTGATGCTTTCAAATTGATCTTATAACCTAGAGTTTTCTTCTAACTCAACACTAAAAATTATTATGTAGGTATGAAATCAAATTCTTAGTAGATGGTGAATGGCACCTATCAACAGAGTTACCTGTTACTGGTGAAGGGTTAACGAAAAATAATTTGTTAATTGTTGAGTGAGTGTTTTGTATGTTTAAGTAATCTTAGCAACACTTACATGTATGTTGTTTAATCACAAGTCTTCCTTATAAGGGTCGTGCTAACAAGTGCCCCAGAGCATTTCTTAATTAATTAAAAATAAAAAGAATAGACAAATATTGGATTGAAAATAACTCTTTCAACTTTTAAAAAAAATAGAATACACAACTATGAAGCTCGGTTACTCCAAACATAGAGACGTATCGGTATCAGATATCGATACTCCGCGGATACGTACTCACGAAGTATCAAAATTAATTTTTAAAATTTTTTAAAAATATTTTATTAGATACTTATAGGATACTCCACATATATGCATTGATACTATTAAATGCTTCTCATATATGTATCCTAGAATGTTATAAGAATTGTCTATTGATGAACTATATTTAAAAGTTGTATTTTTAGTGGATGAAGATAATGAGAGATGAGACATAATCAGTTAACATTAGTCCATTTTTTTATATATTTCCCACCCTCCAAAGCCCTTCCTTCCCCTCACCTCCAAACCCTCAAACAAAGTCTTACAATAGTGCAACCATGATTAGGTGAATTCCACCGAACACCTATCCTAAGACTAGTGGCTGGTGTTCAATTGAAGCAAGAAAAGAAGGTGGAAGCCAAATTTCTAGCTTCCATGGCAAGTCGATAATGTGGTATTGAAGCATTGGAGAAGCAAGTAGTGTTTCAGTTTCTCCAAGACCACTAAACTTCAACAGCAAAGCGGTTGGCGTTGGTAGAAGTAAGCCAATATTTGGAAAATCGCTCTTCTCCCATACAAAATTGATCACTCCCACGTGAACTGATCAAAATATCTTCAACGTGAGTTAACTCACGTTCGGTAACAAACCATGCAATTTTTTTTTAACAAACCATGCATATGTTATACTCCATGTTTGTAGGCATGCATATATTAATACTTCATTAATTAGCAATCGTCGGTTAATTTTTAGCTGGGAACTTTTATTGTCATTTTTTCTGTTTTTGGTTTAATGATTCTTTGGACTGTTTGGAGTATTACAGCTTGTTCAAACATGTGTGATGCTTTTGTGTTTCTTTTATCTTTATCGTATTTTGTTTCCTTCATTTCAAGGTGACCCTTACTTGTGCTCTAGCTTTTCCAATCACGCAAGGGGCAAAAACTCTCACAATAGCATTCATCGGTTAATTAGCTTCCATGTCTCTTCCTATTGTATGATTTAATAAAGTATTAATATATGCATGCCTACAAACATGGAGTATAACATATGCATCTACAGTTTGTTAAAAAAAAATGCATGGTTTGTTAACGAGGTGATTTAACTCACGTTGGTGTTCGGAACGTGATTTAACTCATGTTGAATGTGAATTAAGTCATGTTGATTAGACCAACCGTGAGTTAAGTCGTATTTGAGGTATTTTTGTCAGTTTACTTGAGAGTGAGCAATTTTGTAGGGAAGAAAAGCAATTTTCCAATATTTTGTCAGTTTACTTGGGAGTCAATCACATGGATCCACATTGTTGAAAGAAAACTGCTCTTCTTACTTCCAAAATTTCATCAAAAACATCCTGAAATTTCTCATTTACCTTTAACGGTGGTTAACTGCCACTCTACCAACGGCAGTTGAAAAAAAAGAGAAAATTAAGAAGTGGGAAGAATAACGTTGTTGTTGAAAAACTTAGTAGATGTGAAGCCAAGTGACTACCAAAGCAATTCAATGTCTTAAGTTCTATACAGGACAAGAATATCATTTTATTCAAAATGTTATGAAACTAGCAAAATCAATTCCAAAAAATAATAATTAAGTAGCAAAAAGTGCCAATTGTTTGGTTTTTTTTTTTTCAAAGGGTGTCATTTTAGGATTTGTTTAACGGTTTTTTCTTTGAAAAAAAAATACCTTATTGATATTTGTCACGAACTTCATAAATTTTGAAAAATTTAAATGAAAATAAAATCTTAAACAAAGTTTTTTTTTAAGGAAGATCTGAATTCTGAAACAAAGTTGACCATATACAATTAATTTTGATATTAATTGTCAAAAAATAATAATTAATTTTTATATGAATATATTATCACCACCGTCTACTAGTACCATTGTACCAACTACCAAGTACCAAAAGAGTACACCATGTGAACATTAGTTATTGTTTTATATAAATGGCAACATCATTGTAATGATGTCAAAACACGCAAGCATTTTATATTTAGTTTGTGTCATTCATTTCAATTATGCAAAAAGATTCGTCTATTATTGTAAAAAAGAAAATTTTAAACAATAATTAATTGTAATTATAAGTAGCCTCGTCTATTAAAAATTCATTTATAGTCAAATTAGTTATTTTTATCGATTAAATGATTGAAATCAAATAATTAACAAACTCAATCTAAAACTAAGCATGATGCAGTACGCCAATACCTTACCTGACCCCATCAATTTATTATATCAACCATGATGAAGCCATTACTTACCCTGTATTATTATATCAACTGAAAACAACATGAAAGCAGTGATATTTTCATTATTTCGCTTTTAATCTAATGTCAATGTGACAAAAGATGTGATAGATGTGTCTATAAGTTGAGACAATTTTCATCATATAAATCGGCTATATGAAATTGTGTTAAGCACTACCACAATTTTTAAGAATCTAATCTAAAGATTTAAATTACAACAATGTTTGTTTGAATTGAATTCATTCATTGAAGAGATCTGATCCAATTAATAGCAGTTTTGAATTTAATGGTCATTTTCTTGATTAATGCCTAATTTTTCTTGATTTTTTTAGGCATCTTTAAGATATTAAAATAAGGCCTCCCATTTAAAATTATAATTTTCTGATAAAGGATAGATTAATTATATTTTTACAGCGTCGAAAATTTTAAAACCAAAATAATGAAAACATGGCCTAGAAATTAAATTGAGTCATTTTTTTATTAAAAAAAAAAAAAAAAAAAAAA
>Ga0209282_1000227_pt1 | contig 29198 bp, 25 predicted proteins | sample Mtrugardesep15_FD_187529 | JGI IMG/M metagenome (GOLD analysis project Ga0209282, IMG submission 187529) | Root nodule microbial communities of legume samples collected from California, USA - M. trunc garden sep15 (SPAdes) (version 2) | ecosystem: Host-associated > Plants > Roots > Nodule...
GGACCGTGAAACGACTTTGCGCCGATGATAGTGCGGACTACCCGTGTGAAAGTAGGTCATCGCCAGGCTCTTATACCCAGAACCCCCAGCCCCATAAAGGCTGGGGGTTTTGCTTTGTGGGCTCCCGATTCAGCATACTGCACGTGCGATCGGAATGGTCCGTCGCGCCGTGGCTTCCGGCTCGCGTACCGGCATCGGTGCCGCGACCGGCGTATCCATCAGCTTCCGATACCAGCCGTGGAAATGGCGCATGCCATCTTCCAGCGGGGTCTGGTACGGACCCGCATCTGTCTTTCCTTGTCGATATAGCGCGCGCCGGCCGGCGTCTACGCGCTCGGCAATCTCGTCGTCCTCGATCGCCGTTTCCATATAGGCGGCGCGGTGCGCCTCCACCAGTTCGCGGTCGAACGCGGCCAGCTCCTCCGGGTAATAGAACTCGATGACGTTCATCGTCTCGTGGACACCCTTCGGATATAGCGTCGATAACACCAACGCGTACGGGAAGACCTCGATCATATGGGTCGGATAATAGGTCGCCCAGATCGCACCGAAGTCAGGTACCCGGCCATCGCCGTAAGCGAGCAGTCGCTCATGCCAGGTACGGTACGTGTCGGTGCCTGCGATCTCCAGCGTTGGATGCACGTCGATCCGCTGCACGCTGTACCAATCCCCATATTCCCAGCTCAGTCCCTCGCTATGCACGTAGCGGCCCAGTCCTGGGTGGAAGGGGCCGATGTGATAGTCGTCGTTGTAGATTTCGACGAAGGTCTTCCAGTTGCAGTCGCAACGGTGCATTTCCACGTGGTCGAGCACGTAGTCGCCAAAATCCAGTTCGGGCCGGTCGAACAGGCCGCGCAGGTCTTGCGCGGCGTTGCGCGGGCCCTCGAACAGGAAGCCATTCACGTTCTGGAGTGGAAAGCGCTCCAGGTTCCGGCACGGTTTTTCAGGAAATTGCGGTGCGCCGATCAACTGGCCGCTGCTGTCGTAGGTCCAGCCGTGGAGCGGGCAGACGATGTTGCCGCCGCGCTCGCGCAGGTTACCCTGGCCGTTGCCGGCAGTCGCGCCGGGGCCGTATTGGCCGAGCATGAGCGCCTGCCGATGCCGGCAGACATTCGAGATCAATTCCACGCCATGGTCGGTGCGCACCAGGACGCGTGCGTTGTCCTCATGGCCCAGCGCGCGCCAGTCTCCCGGGTCGGGCACCATGCGGTCGTGGCCGATATAGCTGGAGCTGCGCGGGAAGATGCGTTCCATCTCCATTGCAAAGACGTCTTCATCGCAATAACTTGAAACCGATAACTGCAGGGCCTCCGCTTCGAAATGGGAGGACTGACTCAGATCGGACATGGGTGTTCTCCTTGCACGGATGAGCGCCGCCGCGCATGGCGGACGCATACGAGGAAAAATCAAAAAAAGAGTGAGAGAGGGGACGCGGGCTAGGGCCCGTCGCGGGCAGCGAGTCGTGCCAGGCGCTCGGGTACGCGTTGGCGCGGACAGGTGGCGCACATCTCGCCGTCGGTGCGGCGGTAGTGGAGGCAGCAACCCTTGCGGGCGAGGGCGAGCCGTTCGGCGCCGCTGCCATCGCGGTAGGCGAGGAAACCGCATTCGCCGCCCAGGCCGATGGCCTCGAGCCAGCGTTGTCCCAGCGCATGCATGCGCGGCGCGTCCCAATCGGTTCGCTCGCGCTGCACGCACAGTAAGGCGCCGAGGACGCAATCGGCCAGCAGTCGGCCGGCCGCCTTGACCGGCAGCGGGCCGACGTCACGCCATTGCGCGTGCAGCCGAGTCCAGCCTTCGGCGATCTGGCGGGCGACGCCCCGCAGCCCGTCATCCTCCGCGCCCAGCCGCGGCGTATGCGGCGCGATGCGGAAACCGTGGATGCCGCCCGCCTCGGTGCGCTGGGACAATGCCGACAGATCCGGCGCGCACGCACAGCAATGCACGCCGACTATGCCGAGATACACCGGTTGCCAGATATGCAATCCCCAAGCGCGAAGTGACCAATAGTGCGCCCCGGCTTCGGGGACATGCGCGCCGAGGTGCCGCACCATCGGTGCGATGTCCTCCGCGCGCGCCTCACTCCACGCGCGCCCGCCCCGGCCGCCGCCATCGTCGATTCCGTCGATTCCGTCGATCTCGCCGATCGTGCCGATCGTGCCGATGGTGCCGTCAAGTCCCGGCACCACACGTGCCGCCGTGGCCAGCAGCGCGTGGAGCCGGTCCGGCGCGGGCGCGAGCATCAGGCGGCCGCCTTGACGTTGGCGGAGCGGGCGCGGCCGGCCACGGGGTTGGGCAGCGACCCCGCCATGGTCAGGCTCGACGCCGGATCCGCCAGGTTCACCATCTGCAGGTTGTTCTTGAGTTGCAGCCGGTTCAGGCACGAGTGCAGGAAGTCCGGCGCGAAGAAGTCGTAGCGCGCAAACTTGTGCTGCAACTCGGGATGCGCCGCCTGGTAGTCGTGTGCGCTGTCGGCCACCACCTGCCAGAAGTCATCCTCGGAACAGCTGCCGCCCTCCACCAGGATCTGCGCCATGTGCCGGAACACGCCGTCGAACACGTCGATGAAGATGCCGAGCAGCTTGTAGTCCTCGGGCACGTCCACGGCGAGCCGCTGGATGCCTTCCGGCAGCACCGCGTCCTTGTTCAGGATGGCCGACTCCTCGGCGATGTCCTTCATGAACACCCGCGCGACGGTATGCCCCTCCAGCACCAGGATCAGGTTCTCGCAATGCGGCATGAACACGAGGTCGTGCGCATAGAAGCAGTGCATCAGCGGTTCGAGGTAGGCGCGCAGGTACTGGCGCAGCCACGTCCGCGCGGAGAGCCCCGAGCGGCGGATCAGCGCCGGCAGCAGGGCGTCGCCCTGCGGGTCGGTGTGGAGCAGCGCGGCCATCGTCATCAGCCGTTCACCCTCGCGCAGCTTGCCGAGCGGGCTTTCGCGCCAGAGCGCCGACAGCATCTTCTTGTAGGGGCTGTCCGTCTCGAGCGCAGCCTCGTAGTAGCGGTTGCGATAGCCGACCGACGCCACCTCGCGCAGGATGCTGAAACCGTAGCCGCGCAGCGTGGCATCGTCGTTGATCAGCCCGTCCAGGAAGGCGTTGATGGCGGGCGTGCCGGCCATGTAGTACGGCGACAGCCCGCGCATGAAGCCCATGTTCAGCACCGACAGCGAGGTCTTCACATAGCACTTGTCCGGCTGGGAGGCGTTGAAGTACGTGCGCACCGACTGCTGGGCGGTGTACAGGTCGTCGCTGTAGCCGAGCGGGATGATCTTGCGATTGGCTACATCGGCGGCAAACGCGATGCTGAGCTTGTTGAACCACTGCCACGGGTGGGCCGGCATGTAGAGGTAGTCCTCTGGCGCTACATCGGCCTGCGCCAGCGCCTGGCGGAACGCGGCCAGGCGCGCTTCGCCCAGTTCGCTCGCCATGTGGGCCTCGTAGTCCAGCCCGGGAATGCTGGCGAAGTGGGCGTTGTCACGATGCACGGCCAGCCAGATCACGGCGAAGCGCGAGCCGGTCTCCGGGGCGAAGGCGCGGTAGTCCTCGGCATCGAAGCCGAGCCGGCCGTTGTTCGCCACGAAGCCCGGGTGGCCTTCGATCATCGCCCACTCGTAGGTCTGGAAATCCGCGTCGAGCAGGGCCTCTGCGCTCGGCGCCTGCGGGTTGTGCTTGTAGGCGGCGCCGAACAGCGTGCTGCTGATCTCGTCGAGGTAGACCGGCAACTTGTCGGCGGGAATGCCGAGCGTGTGCTTGAAGTCGTTGATGAAGGTCAACGCGTCCAGCGGCACGCTGGCGCCGTCGAGCACGCGCTCGATGCTGGCCGGATCGATGCGCCAGTGGCGCAGGGCCATCGGCTGGCCGTCGAAGGTGTAGTGGCAGTTGGGCGTGTCGGCGTCGATGCGGTAGCGGGTCCAGCCGTCCGCATCGGCCGCGCCTTGCGCCGCCGGCGTGATGACTACCTCGTGCGCGTATTCGGCGATGGCCTTGCGCACGAGCAGGCGGTTCACTTTGGCCCAGACGGCCGGTTCGAGGTGGCTGACCACATGGCGCGGCTCGCGCGTGGTCTGGGCTTGCAACGTGGCGTGGATGGTGGCGTCAAGCGGGGCGTTCATCGGTGAAATCTCCTCGGATGGATCGTTCGAAATCAGGGCGGGTGCAGAAGGCCAGCCAGGCGGTCTTCTGCGGCAGGGTGATCTGGCGGTCGTAGGCGAAGCCCACGGCGCGGTTCAGGGCATGGACCTTGTCGTTGCGCGCATCGGGCTCCACCACCACGCGCTGGGCGCCTAGCGTGTAGAACGTGTGCGCCATGACGTGGCGCAGCACGTCGCGCGTGAAGTGGCGCACCGGTGCGGCCGGCGGCCCGACAAAGAAATGCATGCCGATGTCACTGGCGCGCGGCGCGAAGTGCGTGCCGACGGGCTCGTGCGCGGGGTCGTAGCATTCGATCAGGAACGCCGGCGCCCCCTCGCAGAGGCCCATGTAGGCGCCGCCGTGGCCGCTCGCGAGCAGCTCCGCGTAGAAGCGGCGGGTCTCATCGAGTGTCAGGTCCTGCATGTTCCAGAAGCGCGCGTAGTCCATGGTGAACCAGCGATGGAGCAGGCCGATGTCGTGGTCGAGCGACAGCGCCCGGATCGTCATGGCCGGGTGGAGCGACGGGCGCAACGCGGCGGGAATCGGCTCGGCGCTTCCACGGGTGATGTCCCAGCGGTCAGCTTGCATGGGGCGCTCCGGCAAGTCCGGCGGTACCCGCGGCATCGGTCTGAGGCTGCGCGGCTGGCGCCGCGTGGCGACGATCCACCCCAAAGGTCCAGCGGTCCAGCGCGGCGGTCAGCAGCATGCCGGCGGCGGCCAGCACGAAGGTCACCTCGATGCCGAAGCGGCTCACGATCAGCCCGGCGCCGAACGACGACAGCAGCACCCCCAGGTTCTGGAAGAAGTTGGCGATGCTGAAGTCCTTGGCGTAGGCGTCCGGCGTGCTGACCTTGAACAGCGTCACCTCCAGCTTCACGATGACCTGGAACATCGACCACCCGTACAGGCAGCGTCCGATCAGCACCAGCGCCGGCGACGGCGCCGCCTGCAACAGCAGCCCCACAGTGCCCAGCAGCAGGTTGCCGAGCGTATGGTCGAGCAGCTTGCGGCCGTCCCGCGTGGCCCGCTTGTTGGCGATCAGCGCCCCCAGCGCGACCACGCCCGGAATCGCGAACACCAGCCCTGTCAGCATCTGGTTGTGCATGCCGGAGATGGCTTCCCAGTACACCGAGAAGAACGGGCGGACGAGGTAGGCGCTGAAGTCGAACAGCAGCATCAGCAGGCTCAGGCGCAGGATCAGCCCCAGCGCGCCGCGCCGCGCCGTGCTGGCGGCACTGCCTGCCGCCGGCGGCGGCGCGTCGGTGCCCAGCACGCGCACCACCCGGCCGGTGCGGATCAGGTAGATGCACAGCGCCATCTGCACGAAGTCGCCAGCGGCCATCATCCACAGGCAGGTGCGCGGGCCGAACTGCTGGAGCGCCATCCCGCCCGCCATCGCCCCGAAGATGCCGCCGATATGCACCACCACCGAGAGCAGGCCGATGGTGGCGCCGTGCGTCTCGGCCTTCTCCAGCCGCATCAGGTACGGAAACATCAGCAGGTAGCTGCTCTTGGTCATGAACATCAGCATGGTCAGCACCCAGAAGGCGGTGACCGTCTCCGCCCAGGCGCTCAGGGCGCCGAAGGTGCCGGCTACGAGCTGGGTGTAGACCAGCAGGTGCATGGTTTCCACGCGCCGCGCCACGCGCGCCCAGAGCGGCAGCGTGCACATCACGGCGATGGAGATGGCGGCGATGTAGACGCCCACGTGCACCGGGCTGGTGATGCCGTAGCGCACTTCGAAGAACTGCGGGTAGAACGCGATCAGGATGGCGTCGCTGATGACGCCGAACGCGGACATGATGACGATGGTGAGTCGCAGGCTCATGGTCTATCCCGCCACCGTGATCAGCTGCGCCAGCGCTGGCTGGGCCGGCATGGGCGTGCCGTTGCCGGGGGCCGGCACGGTTGCCGAAGCTTCCGTCGCCTCGATTCGCTCGAAGCCGCTGTTGGCGCGCGGGGCGAAGTCCTGGAACGTGGTGCGCGCCTCGGCGCGATAGTGGTCCACGCCGGTCAGCGCGTGCAGCAGCCGTGCATTGCGATGGCAGGCCATGCCCAGGTCCGGGTTGGTCAGGCCGTGGCTGTGGAAGCCGGCGTTCTGCACGAAGATCTCGTCGCCATGCACGTCTACCGCGAAGTTGCGCGCCTGCTGGTAGCGGCCACCCGCATCCCAGCGGATGCGCTCGCGAATGCCGTCGATAAAGGCCGGCACGCGATGCGTGTAGCCGGTCGCCATGACCACGCCGTCGGCCACGTGGCGGTAGGCCTCGCCCAGATCCATGTGGCGGAACGTCATCTCGTACTGGCGCGCGGCGGGGTCGAAGTGCATGCCGTCCAGCGCGAGGTTGGTCAGCAGTTGCGTGCGGGCCCCGGCGCGGTGGCGCTTTTCGTCGAGCGTGTCGTAGATCTGGTCGATCAGCGTCTTGTTGATGCCGTTGTAGATGCTGCGCTGGTCCTCCAGCACGCGCGTCTTCACGGATTCGCCCAGGTCGTAGAAGTGGTCGCTGTAGGCCGGCGAGATCAACTCCAGCGTGAGCTTGGCGTTCTCCATCTGGAAGAAGCGCGGCGAGCGGGTCACCCAGTTCAGCGTATAGCCGTGGGTGTCGCAGTCCTTGAGCAGGTCGTGATAGACCTCGGCGCCGCTCTGCCCGCTGCCGATGACAGTGATGGTGCGGCGCTGCTGGAGCCAGCGCTTGTTGGCGAGGTAGGCGGAGGTGTGGATCGGCGCGTGCTCGCCCGCGCAGCAGGCGGGCAGGTTCGGCGTGCTGCCGATGCCGAGCACAAGCCGCCGCGCGCGATGCCGGAACGGCGTTCCGGTGTGCGTATCGACGCCACTCACCACGTAGCCGGGCAGCGACGGGTCGTGACGGATGTCGAGCACGTCCTGCCGATAGCGCACGTTGGGCAGCTGCCCGGCGGCCCACTTGCAGTAACGGTCGTACTCCTGCCGCGTCAGATAGAAGTTCTCGCGGATGTAGTAGTTGTAGATGCGGCCCTGCTGCTTGCAGTAGTTCAGGTAGCTGAAGCGGCTGGTGGGGTCTGCCATCGACACGAGGTCGGCCAGGAACGGGTTCTGCAACGTCGTGCCGTCCACGAGCATGCCCGTGTGCCAGCCGAACGCTTCCTTCTTCTCGAGGAACAGGCTGCGTACGCCGGGCAGCGGATCGGCCAGGCACGCGAGGCCGAGATTGAACGGGCCCAGTCCGACGCCGATAAAGTCATAAGGATCTTCATTGCTCATGTTTAGCCCTGGTGGATCGCGAAACAGGAAGGCTTCCGCAGTGGAAGGGGGATACCCATCAAGACGAATGGCCTCGTCATTCGTTTAGTTCGGCCATGTCATTCACTTAAAACATGCGGGGCTGTGCGGGCTCGCGTCATCGAAGCCGTGCTACGCGTGCCCGGGCACGCGCGAGGCACGCATGGCGCGTGCGCGTGTGGAAGATCGGCAAGCGGAAGGAGAGCGGCGCGCGGCATCCACCGCGCGGCCGCAGAGATCAGCGGGCGACGGTCATCGCGCAGCCGTGCGCTCAGCGCGCGATATTCATCGCACTGAGGGCGCTGCGCGCATCCTGGAGGATGAAGTTCACCATCGTGGCCGAGATGCCCAGCCGCTCGGCGATGCGCTTCTGCGTCTGGTCCTCGTAGTAGTACTGCACCACCGCGTCGCGGGTGCGCGAGGGCAGGCGCCGCATCGCGTCACGCAGGCAGGTGGTTTGCTCATGCGCCATGGCGATGCAGTCCGGCGAGTTGGTGTCGAGCGGTGCGTCCTGCTCGGGCACATCGCCGATGAATAGCCGCTTCTCCAATTGTTGGCGCCGGTAGCTATCCAGCGCGAGATTGCGCACCACCCGGCTGATGTAACTCGCCTCGCTGCGCAAGGCTTCGGGGCAGGGGTCCTGGCAGAGCTTGAGAAACGCGTCGTGCAATACGTCCTCGGCCAGGCAGGGGCAGCCCAGGATGCGGGTGGCAGCGTGAAGCAGGTTGCGCCGTTGCGTGATGAAGGTGTGGAAAACCGTGCCGGATGGATCGTGCGCAGGGGGCGTGTCAGCGCGGGCAGGGGGCGTGCGATCGTCGATCACTGTCATGTGAACTCCATGGGAAGGGCCATGCGTTCCCCGCAGCGGGGATGTACCGTTTTCAACGAGGCGCCCATCCTAAAGTAAATGCGAATCGTTCTTATTAATGACCGCGCCGCACAAGTGGTCACTGAGGACGAAAGCTGAACACAGACTTAAATGACGTGATATGCGAGGAAGATACGTCTTGTTACACGCACGATGGCGACAGCACGCCAGTGCAGGCCTTACCCATCGGTTGTAATTCCGGAGCGCTCCCTAGCCGGCACGCGGCCCCCAGGGCGCCCGGCACCGCACGTGCGGGACCGGCACGGCTTTCGCTACCTCATGAAGGGAAGCGGTGGTGATTTCCTCCCGCCGCAATCGATTTGCCATGTGGAGGTAAGCCATGAAGACGATGAAGACGATGCGAGCCAGCAGTGTGTTGGCCGCCGGGGCGCTGGCGCTAATGTCGGTGTCGGCGCTCGCGCAGATGACGCCGGGCCCGCGTGACCCCTACACGCAGGGCGGTGTTACGTCCACGCCGGTCGACCCCTCGACCAGCGGCGCGCGCGCGGGCGACAAGTTCGACCCGTACTCGCAGGGCGCGGCGCAACCGACGCGACAGGATCTGGCTCCGCAGCAACAGCAGCAGATGCAGATGCCTTCGCAAAAGTACGATCTGGTGCCGGGCGCGACGACCACGACCAATCGCAGCTATGGCAGCGCCGCCTATCAGGGCGACATGCGCTGGACCACGCCGAATCTTGGCCGGCCCATCGGCGAGCGGAATCGCTATCTTGATGGCGCCTGATCGTTGATCAGACCCCAATAAGAAACGCCCCCGGTAAAACGGGGGCGTTTCTTATTGAGGCGGCAAGGCGCAGTCGGATGCGTGAGCGTCACAAAAGTGCGCCATAATCCACTGAAGGCCGCTATCGGTACTCACCCGCCGTGTATTTCAGTGCATTACACGGCAAGTCCTGTCATCCAGATTCTTCTTCAAGCTGGTACGATGACGCGCATCTCGTCATTCGGCTATGGAACTAGTTGCAATCCCATTGGCCGAATGCTGCATTGCATCACGACGGCGACGGCTTCCCTGGAGGAGACGGTTGTCTTTACCCTGATACAAAGGGTGCCGCCGTGCGGTGCAGACATTACCGTGGCAATGCGCCGCCAGCAGGCATCGGGAAAACCGATTATTGTGGCGGCCGGCAAGACGTAGCGCGACGTTCAGATCGGCGCACGGGCTGGCGCGAAGCACGGTGAACCGGACAAGCGAAGGAACGTGCAGGACATTTCAGAATACGGGGAGCAGGGCGGTTCCACGAACCCCCTGCGGCCGGACACGCGCGCGCGGCGCGGCCGGTCTTGTGTTTTCCTCCAGGCCAGCAAATGGCGAAAGCAGGGGCCCATGGCGACAATCCGCTGAACCCGACGACCGAATTTCGTGCCGGCGACCCGGCACGCCACTTGCGTCCACGCGCTGCGCCGTGGCGCCCGCCTGGTCTACGGGGCCAGGCCACAACATTCCGTTTCATCCTCGAGGAAATCGCTATGCAAGCAATGCGCGCCAGGCGTGCTTTGATTCCGGGCATGCTGGCCATCGCCGTCACGGTCCTTGCCGCCTGCGGCAAGGAAAACAAGCCGCCCGCAGCCCAGACGCCGGAAGTAAAGGTCGTGACGCTGAAGGACGAGACCGTGACACTCGACTCGTCGCTGCCCGGCCGGACCACGGCCTTCCGGATCGCCGAAGTCCGCCCGCAGGTGGACGGCATCATCCTGAAGCGGCTGTTCGTGGAAGGCTCCGACGTCAAGCAGGGCCAGCAGCTGTACCAGATCGACCCGGCTACCTACGAAGCCACGGCCAAGAGCGCCGATGCCACGCTGGCGTCGTCGCGCCTGCTCGCGGAGCGCTACGGGCGCCTGGTGGGCGAGGAAGCGGTCAGCAAGCAGCAGCACGACGAAGCCAAGGCTGCCTACCTGCAGGCCCAGTCGACGGCGGACCGTGCCCATATCAACCTGCGCTACACCAAGGTGCTGTCCCCGATTTCGGGCCGCATCGGCCGTTCGGTGGTCACCGAGGGGGCGCTGGTCACCAATGGCCAGGCCACCGCGCTGACCACCGTGCAGCAGCTGGACCCCATCTACGTGGATGTGACGCAACCGTCCACCACGCTGCTGCGGCTGCGGCGCGAACTGGCCGACGGCCGGCTCCAGGCCGCCGGCGCCAACGCTGCCAAGGTGATGCTGATGCTCGAGGATGGCAGCACCTATAAGGAAGCAGGCCGGCTGGAGTTCTCCGAAGTGTCCGTGGACCCGAGCACCGGCTCGGTCACGCTGCGCGCGGTGTTCCCGAACCCGCGCCACGAACTGCTCCCGGGCATGTTCGTGCACGCGCGGCTGGCCGAAGGCGTGAAGACCTCGGCCATCCTGGCGCCGCAGCGCGGCGTCACGCGTGACCTCAAGGGCCAGGCCACCTCGCTGGTGGTGAACGCCAACAATGAAGTCGAGCAGCGCGTGCTGAAGACCGACCGGACGATTGGCGACAAGTGGCTGGTCACGGACGGCCTGAAAGCCGGCGACCGCGTCATCGTGGAAGGCCTCCAGTTCGTGCGCCCCGGCGCCAAGGTCAAGGCCACCGAGGCCAGCGCCACCGCCACCGCCGCTACGGCCCCCAATGCCGCCTCGGCCCCGGCCGCCGCTTCCGCGCCCGGCGCGGCCAAGTCCTGACCGGGACCGACGCATGAGGAATCGCCATGTCTAATTTCTTCATCGACCGGCCGATCTTTGCCTGGGTGATCGCGCTGGTCATCATGCTGGCAGGGGGGTTGGCCATCCGGTCGCTGCCTATCAACCAGTACCCGGCCATCGCCCCGCCGACCATCGCCATTTCGGTGAACTACCCGGGTGCGTCCGCGCAGACCGTGCAGGACACCGTGGTGCAGGTCATCGAACAGCAGATGAACGGGCTGGACAAGCTGCGCTACATCTCGTCGGAGTCGAACTCCGACGGCAGCATGACCATCACCGTGACGTTCGAGCAAGGCACCAGCCCGGACATCGCCCAGGTGCAGGTCCAGAACAAGCTCGCCCTGGCCACGCCGCTCCTGCCGCAGGAAGTGCAGCAGCAGGGTATTCGCGTGACCAAGTCCGTGCGGAACTTCCTGGTCATCGTCGGCCTGGTGTCGACCGACCCCAGCCAGACGCGGGAGGATCTGTCGAACTACATCGTCTCGAACCTCCAGGATCCGATCTCGCGGACCGCTGGCGTGGGTGACTTCCAGGTGTTCGGCTCGCAGTACGCCATGCGCATCTGGCTGGACCCGGCCAAGCTCAACAGCTACCAACTGGCGCCGCTCGACGTGAGCACTGCCATCAAGGCGCAGAACGTGCAGGTGGCCTCCGGCCAGCTGGGCGGCCTGCCGGCCGTGCGCGGGCAGCAGCTCAATGCGTCGGTGATCGGCAAGACCCGTCTCCAGACCGCCGAGCAGTTCGGCAACATCCTGCTGAAGGTCAATCCGGACGGCTCGCAGGTGCGCCTCAAGGACGTGGCCGACGTGGGCCTGGGTGGCCAGGACTACAACATCAACGCGCAGTACAACGGCCGCCCGGCTTCGGGTATCGCCATCCGGCTGGCCTCGGGCGCCAACGCGCTGGATACGGTGAAGGCCATCCGCGCCACGCTGAACCAGCTCGAGCCGTCGTTCCCGGCGGGCATGCAGGTGGTGTTCCCGTACGACACGACGCCAGTCATCGCCGATTCGATCCACGAAGTGGTGAAGACGCTGCTCGAAGCCATCGTGCTCGTGTTCCTGGTGATGTACCTGTTCCTGCAGAACTTCCGCGCCACGCTGATCCCGACGATCGCCGTGCCGGTGGTGCTGCTGGGCACGTTTGGCGTGCTGGCGGCGTTCGGCTACTCGATCAACACCCTGACGATGTTCGGCATGGTGCTGGCCATCGGCCTGCTGGTGGACGATGCCATCGTGGTGGTGGAGAACGTCGAGCGGGTGATGTCCGAGGAGGGGCTGGGGCCGAAGGAGGCCGCCCGGAAGTCGATGGGGCAGATCCAGGGCGCACTGGTCGGCATCGCGCTGGTGCTGTCGGCGGTGTTCCTGCCGATGGCGTTCTTCGGCGGCTCCACGGGCGTGATCTACCGCCAGTTCTCGATCACGATCGTCTCGGCGATGGTGCTCTCGGTGCTGGTGGCGCTGATCTTGACCCCGGCGCTGTGCGCGACCATGCTCAAGCCGATCGAGAAGGGCGACCACGGCGAGCACAAGAAGGGCTTCTTCGGCTGGTTCAACCGCAGCTTCATCCGCTCCACGCAGCGCTATGAGCGCAGCGTGGTCGGCATCCTGAAGCGGCGCGTGCCCTACCTGATCATCTACGTGCTGATCGTGGCGGGCATGGCCTTCCTGTTCACGCGCATCCCCACCTCGTTCCTGCCGGAAGAAGACCAGGGCGTGCTCTACGCCCAGGTGCAGACCCCGGCCGGCGCCACGGCGGAGCGCACGCAGGCGGTGCTCGACCAGATGCGGAACTACCTGCTCAATGACGAGGGCAAGATCGTCAGCTCGCTCTTCACCGTGAACGGCTTCAACTTCGCCGGCCGCGGCCAGAGTTCGGGCCTGGCGTTCATCCTGCTCAAGCCGTTCAAGGAGCGCGAGGGCGACGCCACCAGCGTGTTCGACCTCACCAAGCGCGCCCAGGCCAAGTTCAGCACCTTCCGGGACTCGCTGGCCTTCGCCTTTGCGCCGCCGGCGGTGCAGGAGCTGGGCAACGCCACCGGCTTCGACTTCTACATGCAGGACCAGGCCGGTCTGGGGCATGACGCGCTGATGGAAGCCCGCAACAAGTTCCTGTCGCTGGCCGCCAAGGACCCGGCGCTGCAACGCGTGCGCCCGAACGGGCTGAACGACGAGCCGCAGTACCAGCTAGAGATCGACGACGAGCGCGCCCGCGCGCAAGGCGTGTCGCTGGCGGACATCAACAGCACCATCTCCATCGCCTGGGGCTCCAGCTACGTGAACGACTTCATCGACCGTGGTCGCGTGAAGCGCGTCTACCTGCAGGGTCGCCCCAACGCGCGCATGAATCCGGAAGATCTGGACAAGTGGTTCGTGCGTAACGACAAGGGCGACATGGTGGCGTTCTCGACCTTCGCCACCGGCAAGTGGGGCTATGGCTCGCCCAAGCTCCAGCGCTACAACGGCGTGCCGGCGGTGGAAATCCTGGGCGAACCGGCGGCGGGCAAGAGCTCCGGCGAGGCCATGGCGGCGGTGGAGGCCATCATGGAGCAGATGCCGCAGGGCATTGCCTACTCGTGGACCGGCCTGTCGTACGAAGAGCGGCTGTCGGGCTCGCAGGCGCCGGCGCTCTACGCGCTGTCCCTGCTGGTGGTGTTCCTGTGCCTCGCCGCGCTGTATGAAAGCTGGGCGATTCCGTTCTCGGTGATGCTGGTGGTGCCGCTCGGCGTGGTCGGCGCGCTGCTGGCGACGATCGGCCGGGGCTTGTCCAACGACGTGTTCTTCCAGGTCGGCCTGCTGACGACCATCGGCCTGTCCGCCAAGAACGCGATCCTGATCGTGGAATTCGCCAAGGAACTGCACGAGCAGGGCAAGAGCCTGGTCGATGCGGCCGTGGAGGCGTGCCGGATGCGCCTGCGGCCGATCATCATGACCTCGCTCGCGTTCATTCTCGGCGTGTTCCCGCTGGCGGTGTCGCAAGGCGCCGGCTCGGGCAGCCAGCACGCCATCGGTACCGGCGTGATCGGCGGCATGCTCACGGCCACGGTGCTGGCCATCTTCTGGGTGCCGCTGTTCTTCGTGGTGGTGAACGCGCTCAAGGAGCGCCGCGAGAAGCACGATTCCTCCTCCCTCGAAAAGGAGGCCAAAGCATGAGACAAACGCTAATCAGCATGGCCGTCGCCGCTAGCGCGGCGCTCGCGGGGTGCAGCCTGATCCCGACCTACGAGCGTCCGGCGGCGCCGGTGGAAGCCGCCTATCCGCAGGGCGAAGCCTACCCGGCCGCCAACGGCGCCGGCCAGGTGCCACCGGCCGCGGAACTGGGCTGGCGCGACTACTTCGCCGATCCGCGCCTGCAGCGGCTGATCGACGTCGCGCTGCAGAACAACCGCAACCTGCGCGTGGCGGCCCTGAACGTGGAGGCGTACCGCGCGCAGTACCGCATCCAGCGCGCGGACCTGTTCCCGCAGGTGGGCGTGGCGGCGCAGGGCACGCGGCAGCGCGTGCCGGCCGACCTCTCCAGCACGGGCCAGCGGGTCATCAGCAGTTCGTATGGCGTGTCGCTGGGCACCACCGTGTGGGAAATCGACCTGTTCGGCCGGCTGCGCAGCCTGAGCCAGGCAGCGCTGGAGCAGTACTTCGCCAGCGACGAAGCCCAGCGCAGCACGCATATCGCGCTGGTGGCCAGCGTCGCCAACGCCTACCTGACGCTGCGCGCCGACGAGGCGCAGCTGAAGCTGACGCGCGAGACGCTGGTGACCTACGAGCGGACCTACAACCTCACGCGCCGCAGCTACGAGGAAGGCATTTCCTCGCGGCTGGACCTGCGCCAGTCGCAGACCCAGGTGGAAAACGCCCGGGCCTCGCTGAGCCGCTATACGCGGCTGGTGGCGCAGGACACCAATGCGCTGACGCTGCTCCTCGGCGCGAGCCTGCCGGCGGACCTGCCCGAAGGGCTGCCGCTGGATGGCAAGCTGGTGGCGGACGTGCCGGCGGGTTTGCCGTCTGACCTGCTCCAGAACCGCCCGGACATCCTCGCCGCCGAGCACCGCCTGCTGTCGGCCAACGCCGATATCGGCGCGGCGCGCGCGGCGTTCTTCCCGAGCATCTCGCTGACCGCCTCGGCGGGCACGGCGAGCCGCCAGTTGTCGGGGCTGTTCGATGCTGGTTCGGGCACGTGGCTGTTCTCGCCGCAGATCAACTTGCCGATCTTCACGGCGGGCAGCCTGAGCGCCAGCCTGGATTACGCGCGGATCCAGAAGGACATCAACGTGGCGACGTACGAGCAGACCGTGCAGTCGGCCTTCCGCGAAGTGGCGGACGGGCTGGCGGCGCGCGGCACGTACACGGAGCAGCTCCAGGCGCAGGTGCGCCTGGTCGAGGCGAGCCGGGACTACTTCCAGCTCGCCGAGGGTCGTTATCGTACCGGGGTGGACAACTACCTGACGCTGCTCGACGCACAACGCCAGTTGTACGCGCAGCAACAGGTGCTGATCGACTCGCGCCTCAACCAGCTGACCAGCGAGGTCAACCTGTACAAGGCGCTGGGCGGTGGGTGGAACGAGGTGACGGCGCAGGCGAAGGGCGGCTGAAGACGTTCTCCCCTCTCCTGCTTGCGGGAGAGGGGAGCCCAAGCCAGCGCTGCTACAGCGTCGACTTCCCGAACAAGCTTTCCAGCAGGTCCACCACCAGCTCGGCCGTCTGATTGTGGACGTCCCGGGCCGGGTTCAGCTCCAGCACATCGAGCGACCCCAGCGCCCCGGTATCCTCGATCATCTCCAGCGCCAGATGCGCCTCCCGATACGTCGGCCCGCCGCGTACTGGCGTACCCACCCCCGGCGCGATCTGCGCATCCAGAAAATCCACATCGAAGCTGACATGCAGATGCGTATTCGCGTCGATGCCGGCGAGCGCCTGCTCCATCGTCTGACGCATGCCGTTTTCGTCGATATAACGCATGTCGTAGACCGTCAGCCCCAGCTCGCGCAGGCGCAGCTTCTCCCCGGCATCCACGCTGCGGATGCCCACCTGGCGGATCGACTGGGCCGACATGGCCGGCGTGACGCCGCTCAGGGCGGTCAGCGGCGCAGGGCCGTCGCCGCACAGGCAGGCCACCGGCATGCCGTGGATATTGCCCGTGGGGCTGGTGCTGCCGGTGTTGGCATCCGCGTGGGCATCGAGCCACAGCACCAGCAGCCGCTTGCCGGTCTCGCGGCAGTGGCGCGCAGCGGCGCTGATCGAGCCGATGGCCAGGCAGTGGTCGCCGCCCATCAACAGCGGCATCTGGCCGCTGGCGAAGCAGGCATAGGCGGTGTCGAACACCAACTGGTTCCACGCCAGCACTTCCTGCAGGTGGCGCATGCCGTCGACGGGAAGCTGGCCGGGGTTGCCCGGGCCGCTGAGGTTGCCGAAGTCGGTCACCTGCAGTCCGTTGCGCGCCAGCGCCCCGGCAATATCGGCCACGCGCAGGGCCTCGGGCCCCATCGACGTACCGCGAATGCTGGCACCGACATCGGTGGGCGCGCCAATCAGCGTGACAGGATGCATGGGAGGCTCCGGTAGTTGCGGCTCCTCCCCATATTAGGCGCTATTCCGCCGCCGGGGCCGGCGCGCCCTGGTGGATAGGCGCCGACTGGATGGCGAACAGGGCCGCGCTGGCCGCCAGCCCCAGCCCGCCCGAGACCCAGAGCGCCTGTGCACCCCAGACGTCGATACAGAGCCCGAACAGCCACGGTGCCAGCGCCTGCGCGATGCGCGCCGGCACCATCAGCACACCCTGCCGATGCCCATACCCCTGCGGCCCGAAGATGACGAGCGGCAGCGTGCCCTTGGCGATGGTCAGGATGCCGTTGCCGGCGCCGTGCAGCACCCCGAACAGCGTGGCGGCCGGCGCGCCCGCGACCATGAAGGCCGCCGCGCCGATCGGGTGCAGGGCCGCCGCCAGCCGTGCCGACAGCAGCGGATGAACCTTGCGCAGCAATCCGAACTCCAGCAGCCGGGCGCCAACCTGCGACGGCCCGATCAGCGCGCCGACGAGCACGGCCGTCGCCAACGTGGCGCCGCCGGCCTGCAACAGCCGCGGCAGGTGCGCGGCCATGGCCGTGCTGATGAACCACGTCGCCGCGAACACGAAGGCCAGTACCCAAGTGGCCGGCGCGCCCGACGCCGGTCCGGGCGCCGCCGGTTTGCCGGCTGCGGGTGCCGTGGATGGGGGCGCCGGATCGGCCCCCGCGCGCGGCAGGCTCGCATTGAGCGCGAGGCCCACCGTCAGGTGCAAGGCGGCCCAGACCAGACAGGCCACGCGCCAGCCATAGTGGCTCTCCAGCCAGGATGACAGCGGCCATCCCACGGTGCTGGCAAAGCCGGCGATCAGCGTGATGCCAGTGATCGCATTGCGCGAGCGCGTGCCGTACAGGCGCACCAGCGTGGCGAACGCCGCTTCGTAGAGCCCGCTGCCCATGCCGATCCCGATGACGAGCCACGCCAGGAACAGTCCCACGCTTTCCCGGGCCAGGCCGAGCCCCGCCAGGCCGGCCGCGAAGACGAGGCTGGTGGCCATCAGCACCGGCCGTCCGCCCAGCCGGTCGATCAGCCGGCCCGCGTAGGGGCCGAGCAGCGCCGAGACCACCAGCGCGGCGCTGAACGCCGCGAAGACCGTCGGCACCGACACGCCGGTGTCGCGCGCCATCGGCACCGCGAGCATGGCCACTAGATAGTAAGAGGATGCCCAGGCGAGCGTCTGTGCAGCCCCGAGCCGTGCCACGAGGCTGCCATTCGGTACGTCGGTCATGGTTGGCCTTATTCGACTTCGCCTTCGTCGGTGTCGCCCGCAGCCGCTTGGCGCTCGTGGTCCATCGCCGCCGCCGCCAGCGCCGCCGCCCGGGCCGGCGCGGCGTCCTTGCGCTCGCTGTAGCGGTCGGTCAGGTAGTCGGAGCGGTCCCGGATCAGCAGCGTGAACTTGTACAGCTCCTCCATGACGTCGACCACGCGGTCGTAGTAGGCGGACGGCTTCATGCGCCCGGCGTCGTCGAATTCCTGGTACGCCTTGGCCACGGAGGACTGGTTGGGAATCGTCACCATGCGCATCCAGCGGCCCAGCACGCGCAGCGCGTTGACGGCGTTGAACGACTGCGATCCGCCGCAGACCTGCATGACCGCCAGCGTGCGGCCCTGCGTAGGGCGGATGCCGGCGCTCTCCAGCGGCAGCCAGTCGATCTGGTTCTTGAACACCGCGGTCAGCGTGCCGTGGCGCTCGGGGCTGCACCAGACCTGGCCTTCCGACCATGCAGACAGCTCGCGCAACTCCACCACCTTGGGGTGGTCGGCGGGCACGCTGTCGGTGACCGGCAGGCCGCTCGGATCGAACACGCGCGTCTCGGCGCCGAAGTGGCGGAGGATGCGTTCGGCTTCCAGCGTCAGGAGCCGGCTGTAGGACGTCTCGCGCAGCGAGCCATAGAGCAGCAGGATGCGGGGCGGATGGGTGCTGACACGCGTGGGCTCGAGTTTCTGGATGTCGGGCGTCTCCAGCAGCGCCGGCACGACATTGGGCAAGGCCATCGTCATGAACCGACCCTCCGGCCCTGCGCGTCGATGACCACCTCGCCATCCTCCTTGGTGAACGGGCTTTGCTGCGGCGACGGCAGGATATCGAGCACAAGTTCAGACGGCCGGCACAGCCGCACGCCGAGGTCGGTCACGACGAACGGGCGGTTGATCAGGATGGGATGGGCGAGCATGGCGTCAAGCAACTGGTCATCCGTCAAGGCCGGATCGGCCAGCCCCAGCGCGGCGTAGGGCGTGCCCTTTTCGCGAATCGCCTCGCGCACGGTCAGCCCGGCTTGTCCGATCATGGCCTGCAACTGCGCCCGCGACGGCGGCGTGTGCAGATATTCGATGACTTGCGGCTCGATCCCGGCATTGCGGATCATCGCCAGCGTGTTGCGGGACGTGCCGCAATCAGGATTGTGATAAATCGTGACAATCATCTTGGTTCCTCAGGGGAGCTTGGCCTCGTACCACCGCTGCGAGCGGTTGACGATGTGGACGACCAGCAGCATGACCGGCACCTCGATCAGCACGCCGACCACCGTAGCCAGCGCCGCGCCGGACTGGAAGCCGAACAGGCTGATCGCCGTGGCCACGGCCAATTCAAAGAAGTTACTCGCGCCGATCAGGCTGGACGGCCCCGCCACGCAGTGCGCCACGCCAAGCCGGCGATTGAGCAGGTAGGCGAGACCGGAATTGAAGACAACCTGGATCAGGATCGGCACCGCCAGCAGCGCGATGACCATCGGCTGGTCGATGATCGCCTTGCCCTGGAAGGCGAACAGCAGCACCAGGGTCAGCAGCAGCGCACTAATGGAGTAGGGGCCAAGGTGTCGGAGCACGCGCTGGAAGTGCGCCGCGCCGCGCGCCAGCAGCAGCTTTCGCGCGATCTGCGCGATGACCACCGGCACCACGATGTACAGGCCGACCGAGGTCAGCAGGGTGTCCCACGGCACCGTGATCGACGACAGGCCGAGCAGCAGCGCTACCACCGGCGCGAAGGCCACGACCATGATGGCGTCGTTCAGCGCCACCTGCGACAGCGTGAAATACGGATCGCCTTTGCAGAGCTGGCTCCAGACGAACACCATCGCCGTGCATGGCGCAGCCGCCAGCAGGATCAGGCCGGCCACATAGCTGTCCAGCTGATCGACGGGCAACAGCGGCGCGAACAAATGGCGCACGAACAGCCAGCCCAGCAGCGCCATCGAGAACGGCTTGACGGCCCAGTTGATAAACAGCGTCACGCCGATGCCGCGCCAGTGCGATTTCACCTGCCCCAGCGCCGTGAAATCGATCTTCAGCAGCATCGGGATGATCATCACCCAGATCAGCACGCCCACGGGCAGGTTGACCTGCGCGTACTCCATGCGTCCGATGGCCTGGAACGCGCCGGGCAGCATCTGGCCGAGCGCGATGCCGACCACGATGCACAACGCCACCCAGACGGTGAGATAGCGTTCAAAGAATCCTATGGCGGGCGCGGAGGCGGCTCGGGCTGGCGCTGCAATGTCCGGGCTGCTCATCCTTCGGCTCCCTGCAACGGCGGGGTGGCGCAAGCCGCCGTCGGCCCGCACGGGTTGCCGCCGCAGCAGTTCTCGGTGAGGAAGCCGATCAGGTCGTTCATGGTTTCGTAGCGGGCGGTGTAGATGACCGACCGTCCGGCCTGCCGGCTGTTGGCGAGGCCGGCCCGGTGCAACTCCTTCAGATGGAAGGAAAGCGACGAGGCCGGCACATCCAGCAGTGTGGCGATCTGCCCGGCGGGCAGGCCCTCCGGCCCGGCCTGGACCAGCGCGCGGAACACCGCCAGCCGGGAGGCATGGGCGAGGGCGGCCAGCGCTTCGATGACTTGAAAAGATTCCATATTTCGAATGTAGTCGAAATATCGAATCGAAGCAACGCAGTTCTCCCACGTTCCGCCCTGCAAATTAAGGAAATTTCGACCTATAATCATTGACCGCACAACGATTGATCGGGCAATAGAATGACTTCCGCGTCGCAAGAAGGGCAGGGCGCTCCACATACGTCCGGCAACGGGCAAATCCTGCCGTTCCGGGAATCGCTGCTGGCGATGATCGGCATCGCCTTCGTGGTGATGCTCGTGGCGCTGGACCAGACCGTGGTGGCCACCGCGCTGCCGACGGTGGTCGCCGAACTGCAGGGCTTCGAGTACTACGCCTGGGTCGCCACGGCCTACCTGCTGACGTCGGTCGTCACCGTGCCGATCTTCGGCCGGCTGGGCGACTACTACGGCCGCAAGCCCTTTGTGCTGGTGTCGATCGTGGTCTTCCTGGTGGCCTCGGTGCTGTGCGGCATGGCGCCCAGCATGCCGTTCCTCGTGGCGGCGCGCGCCCTGCAGGGCATTGGCGGCGGCATGCTCGTGGGCACCGCCTTCGCCTGTATTCCCGATCTGTTCCCGGACCCGCACGTGCGCCTGCGCTGGCAGGTGATGATGAGCACCGCATTCGGGCTCGCCAATGCCATCGGCCCGTCCATGGGTGGCGTGCTGACCGAATGGTATGGCTGGCGCGCGGTGTTCTATATCAATGTGCCGGTGGGCCTGCTCGGCCTGCTGTTCGCGTGGCGCTACCTGCCGCATCTGCGCCATCAGGCGCACAAGGGGCCGATTCGCGTGGACTGGCTGGGCGCGCTGCTGATCGCGGCGGGGCTCGGCTGCCTCCAGCTCTCGGTGGAATGGCTGCCGGAGCGCGGGCTGGATATCGTGACGATTGGCCTGGCCGTGCTGTCCGTGGCGTCGTTCGTCGGCCTCTGGCAGTGGTCGCACCGCGCGGCGGACCCCCTGCTGCCGCTCGACATGTTCCGCAATCCGGCGCTGGCCTCGCTGTTCGTACTTGGCGTGCTGGGCGGGTTTGCGATGTTCGCGCTGCTGCTCTACGCGCCGCTGCTGTTCCAGGGCGGGTTTGGCTATTCGCCGAAGGAGGCCGGACTGCTGGTGACGCCGATGGTGGTCTGCATCACCATCGGCAGCATTCTCAATGGCCGCATCATCACGCGCATTCCGGTGCCGAACAGCATGCTTTATGCGGGATTCGCGCTGCTGGCGCTCGCCTGCCTCGGTTTGTCGCAGGCCACGCGCGGCATGCATCACATGGTGCTGCTTGGGACCATGCTGCTGGCCGGCCTCGGGCTCGGCTTCGTGCTGCCGAACCTGACTGTGTTCGCCCAGCAGACGGCCGGCCGCGCCCACCTCGGCATTGCAACAGCGATGTTGCAATCGTTGCGGATGGTAGGCGGCATGGTCGGCACCGCGCTGGTTGGCACGATGGTGACGCGCAGCTATACCGGAGGCGTGGAGCGTGCGTTGCAGGCGGCCGGCGCGTCGGACTGGGCCGGGCGGATGACCGACCCCCAGATCCTGATCGACAAGGTCGCGCAAGCAGAATTGCTGACCAACCTTCAGGAGGCAGGGCACAATGGAGCCCTGCTGCTCGAGCATGCGCGCCAATCGCTCGTCGGGGCCATCCATCTTGGCTTGCTCGTGGCGGCGATTGCGGCCCTGGTGGGGCTCTGGCGCGTACGCCGGGTCCCGCCGGTGAAGCTGACGCGGGTGCAGGAGCCCGCGATGGCAGCCGACTGATCCGCCTGAGATCACGGCGCCCCCGCGGATGCAAGCGTCCGCCTAAAGGAGATTCGGAGTGGAACTGGAGCGACAAAGCCTGGCCGTACTGCAACAGTTTGGACGCACTTACCGCGCCTATGCGGCGGCGTTCGAGCAGCGCATCGGCCATCCGCTGCCGCGCTGGCGCATCTTGTCCGCGCTGCATGGCCACGATGGCCCCATCGCGCAAAAGCCGCTGGCGGACCGCGTCGGCATGGACCCCGGCGCCCTCACTCGCCAGTTGAAGGCGTTGCAGGAACTGGGCTGGATCGAACGCACCACGAGCGAGCGCGACAATCGCATGACCAATGTCACGCTGACCCCGCTCGGGCGCGATATCGTCGAGCAGGCCCTGCCGCGCCGCTCGACCTTCCTCCAGGACGTGCTGGCCGATGTGTCCGAGACGACCATGCACAACCTCTCCAAGGGTCTGGCGCAGCTCGAGGCGGGCATTGCCGATGCCGCGGCCCGCACCGTGGCCGAGCGCGACGCCGCCTGAGCCGGTCCCCCATCCTTCCGCTATCCCGCTATCCCACCTTCCCGCCCAGCAGCGCCGCAATGGCCAGCGGGTTGGTCGGAAAATACAGATGCACATATGACGCCGTGAGCGAGCCGGTCTGGTAGACCGCCTCGCCCGGCGCGCCATCGCGCGGGGACACCGCCCGCACCGCCGGCGCCAGCGGCGAATCGGTCTTCGAATAGTGGAAGGTGTGGCCGCGCAGGGGTTCTCCGGGTTTGTCCGGCAGACCCGGAAACGTTACGGACTGGTGGCCGATGGCGGCAAGCCGCCGCTGCATCGTCACCGTGCCCGGCAACAGGCCGGCCATCTGGTGGCTGACGCCTTCCTTGTCTACCAACGTATCGAACAGCGCCATCATGCCGCCGCACTCGGCCAGTATCGGCAGGCCGTCCGCATGGGCGCGCCGCAGTGCCGTGCGCATGTCGGCATTGGCCGCGAGCGTGGCGCCATGCAACTCCGGATAGCCGCCGGGCAGCCACAGCGCATCGCACGCGGGCAGCGCGCGGTCGCGCAGCGGCGAGAACCACACCACATCGGCGCCGAGCGCGAACAGCGTGTCCACATTGGCGGGATAGATAAAGCGAAACGCGTCGTCGCGGGCAATCGCCACGGTCTTATGTGCCAGCGGGCGCGGGCCGGGCGCAGCCGGCGGCGCTGGCGCCGGGAAGGGCACAGCGGGCGGCAACTGGCCGATCGGCAAGGCTTCCAGGGCGTCGGCCATGCGGTCGAGGCGCTCGATCAGGTCCGGCAGTTCGTCGGCGCTGAACAGGCCCAGATGGCGCTCAGGCAGGCTCGCCGCCGCGTCGCGCGCCAGCGCACCGGCCCAGCCGATGTCCGCCGGCAGGCTTTCGCGCAGCAGGTCGGCGTGGCGCGCCGTGCCGACCCCGTTGGCCAGCACGCGCATCGGCGGCAGCGGCGCGCCGTAGTGCGCCAGCCCGTAGGCCAGCGCGCCGAAGGTCTGCGCCATGGCGCCAGCCTGGATCACGGCAAGCACCGGCAGGCCGAAGCGCCGCGCCACGTCGGCGCTGCTCGGCGTGCCGTCGTGCAGGCCCATCACCCCTTCCACGAGGATCAGATCGGCCACTTCCGCCGCCTCGGCCAGCCGCGCGCGCGCGTCGGCCTCGCCCGTCATCCAGAGATCGATCGAATGCACCGGCGCGCCGCTGGCCGCCGCCAGCAGCGTCGGGTCGAGGAAGTCCGGGCCAGTCTTGAATACGCGGACGGTGCGGCCCTGGCGGGCATGCAGCCGGGCCAGCGCGGCCGTGACGGTGGTCTTGCCTTGCCCGGAAGCCGGGGCGGCCACGAGCAGGGCGGGCACGGCGCGGCCGGGGGTGCCGGGGGTGCCGACGGGCGGCGGGGTGGTTGTGGCAGTTGTGGCGGGATGGTGTTCGGGCATGTCGGTAGGTGGCGCATGACAACGGTGTCCTACGGCGAAATCGATTATAGCGAGCGGTCGCGATGGCAATGGCTTCGGTTTTGCTTCGGTCTTGCTTCAGTTTGGACTCAGTGTTGTCTCAGTTTCGCCCCAGGGGCAGGACGACGCCCTGCAGCGCCGCGCATTCGAACAGTTCGCGGTCGTTGCTGACGCCGAGCTTGTGCATCGCGCAGTTCTTTTGCCGGCTGATGGTCTTCACGCTGCGGCACAGCGTGGCGGCGATCTCCGTGACCGTGCGCCCGGTCAGGTACAGCCGCAGGACCTCGGTTTCGCGCGCGGACAGGCGCTGCACGCCATTTCGCCCGCACGGCAGCATGGTGCGCAGCTCGGTGGGCGCCAACGCGCGCAGCGCGGACTTGCCGATGTAGGTGAAGCCGCGCTGCGCCCGCGCGATGGCGGTGACGATCTCGGTCAATGGGCAATCCTTGAGCAGCAGGCCATGGACGTGCGCGTCCAGGATCGTGCGCAGGACCAGTGGATTGGTGATCATCGTCAGCACGATGATCGACAGCGCGGGGTAGCGCCGCCGCAGGCTGGTGATCAGCCGCACGCCGTCCAGTTCGGCCGGGCCGGGCATGTGGTAGTCCGTGACCACCACGTCGGGCTGCAGAATTTCCACCTGTTGATGCAGTTCTGTTGCGCTTGCCACTTCCCCGCAGACTTCCCAACCCGTCTGTGTCTGCAAGCACGCGCGGATTGCCGCCGTAATGACGGGATGGTCGTCGGCCAGCAAAATCCTCAATGTCATCCAATGCCTCCTGTGCACATGGGTCCGATACGACTTTTGGCAGGCGTGAAAAAAGGCGCCGCACGCGGGAGGGCGTGCGGCGCAAACACGCAGGCAACTGCGTGCACGCGTGCGCGCGGACCAAACGGGATACGACCCGGCGCACGTCAATGCCCGCTGAGATTAATGCGGACTCCTGCGCAAATGATTTGAGACGATTCGGAAAATGCAGGCGGCTGAGAGCCGGGACTTGCGCGGCAGGGGTTGGCCGGAAAGGAAAGACCCCGCGCGGCGGTTACCGCGCGGGGTCCGAGGGTGTCACGGAGGGTGTCCCGGCGCCGGGGCGCCGGGGGAGGAGCGTCAGGCCACCGCCAGGCGGCGCGGCTCTGGCCGGCCCTGCCGGCGGTTCTCGATGGCGCGGATGGGGTCCCGTAGCACGGCGGCGCCCACGTCCATGATGTCGCGCATCGCCACGCGGTCCGGGGTTTGCTCGGCGGTCCAGAACTGGAGCGAGGCCCAGCCCGGGAAACTGCCCGGCGGCGCCAGCAGGCGCGTCTTGCGGTCGCGCGTGACCAGCGGCACGTTGAAGTCGAGTACCGGGCAGATGCCGCCGGCCGCGTGCAGCAGGGTGATCTGCGTGTGCCACGACGGCACCACAGTCTCCCGATGCCCCGGCGTATTGGCCTGCCGCGCCAGGAACGCCCGCAGCGGGCTGCCGGCCTCGCAGTCTTCCTGCAGCAGGATCCAGTCGCTCTCCGCGTCGTCGGGGCCATGGGCGCGCGCCGCACTGACCAGCCGGCGCGGCGTGGCGAGGATGCTGTGCGGCATCACGCCGTCTGGCACGGTGGCGCCATCCACCACGAAGGCGCAATCGAGCTGACCGGTATCCAGGCTGCCGGCCAGGGAGGCATCGGCAATGACCGGCCGGGTCACAAAACTGTCTTGCGGGAATTGCTCGCACAGCGTGCTGAGGATCTCGGTGATGACCGGATCGCCAATCGACGATGAAAAACCAATGGAAATACGACGTCCGCTGGGGCCCGGTTGCGCGCTTTCGGCGAGCGGACGCACGAGCAGATTCCATTTGGCGAGAATCTGCCTGGCAGTATGCTCGAGCCGCAGCGCATGGGGCGTTGGCTCCAACGTGCCATTGCGCTTGACGAACAGCGCGTCGCCGGTGATCTCGCGCAGCCGCGCAAGGCTATAGGCCACGGTGGGGACACGGCCCTGGGTACAGGCGGCCACCGCGTTGAGGTCCCGATATTCCATCAACAGGACAAAGACGTGCAAAAGCTTGGTGCTGACGTGCCGCATGCTGACTTCTCCCGATCCAGATTGTTGGTTTTATTTTTTGTGGGCACTAAGGAAGTTGCGACTTCCTGCCTGTGTGGTCGCGGCTTGAAAGCGCGTCGGCACCCCCGTGCCGGACCAAGCCGAAACTGCCAGGACTTATGAACTGCTAGAGGGCGGGGAATTGCAAAGTGGTCAAGAGTCGCCCGGGTTACCGAAATCTGCAGTGCATGCCACGGGTTCGCCGCGCGACGCCGAAGCGTTGCATGGCACGTGACGTTAGCAGTGGTCCCCTTCTTCCTCAGGCCGGTTGGCGGCGGCAATGAAATCCGCGCCGATAGTCGCCTGTCCGAGAGCGCGCAGTGGCACTCTTTGCAGGCGTTTCGAAATTTAGTTGGTGCCGAGGAATCTTAATACATCATTTAGCAAACTACTAGGAACTCGGTTCGATTCCTGACACAACAGGGATGCATATCGGGCCTTATGTCCGGACAATCAGACAACGCGAAAGCCGTGCCTGGCGCGCCTTGCAGGGCGATGGCCGACCCGCGTGACCGGCGTTTGCAAGTGTGAACCAGCAATGTCCGACGGGTTTGAAGCGGCTGTCCGGCAGTGAGTGATGACATGAATTTGTCCAATTTGGAATACCGAAATTTGCGCCATTTCCCTGTCAACATCGGACACGCCTGACACGGACTCGGACCACGCGGGGCACGCGGCCGGGTCGTTAATTTGCTTAACTCGCGCTGCAAAGACACTGAATTCCTTTTGCCCGGGCATTGGGCTACCTTACCGGCAGGGTGGGCTGGCCGCGTGCATGCGCGGGGCGAGCGCTTGGTGCAAGCGGAGGCATTCGGATGAACAGACGCTATTCGGAGGAGCAGATCCGCATGTACCTGGCCGAGGCCGCCAGTGGGGTGCCCGTGCGGGAACTCTGCGCGCGCTATGGTTTCAGCGATGCGTCGTTCTACGGATGGCGTGCGAAGTACGGCCCGGCACGCGAGTCCGATGTGCCGGACGGGCGCCGCATGCGCCAGTTGCAGCAGGAGAACGCGCGTCTTAAGAGTATGCTTGCGGACGCACTGCTCAAGCTCGAGCTGCTGCGCAACCGTACCGGCCGCAATGGCGATGGCAACGGCAAGGACCGCTAGCGCATAGCGCGCGGATCGCCGTTGCCGGGCGCGCGGGCCGGTGTTTTTTTTATCATCATGGCGATGCATGCGTGCATCGCCGGCAGTTTCCGGAGTTTCCTGGTGAAGAGGTTTTTCGTAGCGTGGGGTGTGGGGTTTGGGTTGTTGATGACAGCGGGCATGGCATGGGCGCAGACGCCGCCGATCGACCCGGGCACGCCGATGATCGCGCCGCCGCCCCCGCGCATGCTCGACCCGGCCACGGCGACGCTCAACGGCGAAGGTGCCACGCCGGGCGTCTCGCAACGCGAGCATTGCCGGCAACTGCTGGACCAGATCAACGGCCTGTCCAAGGAGCCGCAGCAGTGGGAACAGGGCAAGTCGTCCGTGACCACGGCGGATGGCCGCACCTATTCCACGCTGGAACGCGCGCCTGATCGCAAGCGGCTGGAAGAGGCCTATCGCCAGGAGTGCGCGCAGTCGGCCAGGTAGTACCCCCTCGTCCGTCCTCATCCGTCATTGTGGGAGCCAATATGTACCGGTTGCGACGTATTCTGGCGTGGTGCTGTGGATGGATGTTGTTGCTCGGCGGCGGGACCGCCTGGGCGCAGGCCAAGCTCGACAATGCGCATCTCGACCAGTTGCTGGCGCCCGTGGCGCTCTATCCGGACGCGCTGTTGTCGCAGGTGCTGATGGCGTCGACCTACCCGGCCGACGTGGCCGCGGCGGCGGAATGGTCGAAGGCCAATGCCAGCCTGTCCGGCGACGCGGCAACCAAGGCGGTGGCCAACGAACAGTGGGACCCGAGCGTGCAGTCGCTCGTCGCCTTCCCGTCCGTGATGGATATGATGGGCCGCCAGCCGCAATGGGTGGGCTCGGTGGGCGACGCCTTCCTCGCCCAGCCCGATGATGTGATGGACTCGGTGCAGCGCCTGCGCGTACAGGCCCAGAAAGCCGGCACGCTGAAGACCACCGAGCAGCAGAAGGTGGTGACACAGCAGTCCGGCGGCACCACCATCGTGCAGATCGAGCCCGCCAATCCGCAAGTGGTCTATGTGCCGACCTACAACCCCACGGTGGTCTACGGCGCGTGGCCCTATCCGGCGTATCCGCCAGCCTACTATCCACCGCCGCCCGGATCGGTCTTCGCCAGCGCCGTGGTGGCGGGCGTGGGCTTTGGCCTGGGCGTGGCCGCGGTCAATTCACTGTGGGGCGGGTTCAACTGGAACTCGCACGACGTGAACATCAACGTCAATCGCTACAACAATATCAATGTGAATCAGCGGCTCGATGTGAACCGCTCGAACGTGAACTGGCAGCACAACCCGGCCAATCGCGGCAACGTGCCGTACAAGAATTCGAACGTGGCGAATCGCTTCGACACGCAGCGGCAGCAGGGGCTGGCGAACCGGCAGGCGGGGCAGGGCGGGCAGCGGCTTGGGCAGGGCGGCCAGGGCGTGCAGGGTGGCCGGCCTACGCCGCAGGCGGGCTCGCGCGATGCCGCGCGTGACCGCGCCGCGCAATCGTTCCAGGGCCGCACGGGCCAGTCGATCGCCGGACACGGGCCGAACGTCAATCGCGGCGGTGGGGGCGGCGTGCAGAATCCCCGGCCCGCCGGCGCCGATCGGCAGCGGGCCGACCAGTCCGCCGCGCGCGACCGCGCACGGGACAGCAATCGTAATAGCGCCTTGCGCGATGCCGGCAACGGCGACCGCATGCGGCAGCAGGTGCAGCGCGGCGGGAATGCCGGTGGCATGCAACGCGCCAGCCATCCGGCGCAGCGGTCCATGCCGCAACGTGGTGGCGGTGGAGGGGGAGGGGGCGGCGCGCACTTCGGTGGAGGAGGCGGCGGTGGTGGCGGTCATCTTGGACATGGTCGGAGATAAGACATGATGAGAGCGACGTTGTCCGCCACCATGACGCGTATCGTGCGCCGGGTCCTGGGCGCCGCGATGCTGGCCGTGCCGTTGCTGGCGGTGTCCGTGCCG
>Ga0209282_1000237_pt1 | contig 28370 bp, 9 predicted proteins | sample Mtrugardesep15_FD_187529 | JGI IMG/M metagenome (GOLD analysis project Ga0209282, IMG submission 187529) | Root nodule microbial communities of legume samples collected from California, USA - M. trunc garden sep15 (SPAdes) (version 2) | ecosystem: Host-associated > Plants > Roots > Nodule...
TTTTTTCTTTTTAAAAAAAAAAAAACCTAATACATGCACGACGTGTATGATATTGTTATAATATTATGTTTTATCTAATTTGTCACAAAATAGATTAAATAGTCTTCTTGATTTCTCTTAGTAGGAAAAATGACTTACTTTTTTTTTTCTCTTTTAAATCAAAACACAAAGAATGCCTCGGAATTGCACAATAGTATCAGCAAGGCAAAAAAAATCTTCTTTTTAATTTCTATTGAAAATAATTTTTAAGAATCTTGACTATATATGAAAAAATCATTAATGATTTTGCTACAAAAAATGTAAGAAAAATTATCTTCAATTTTATTATTTTACTGACCGCTCTCAAAGCTACAAGAACATCAATGAGTAGAATCTCAAAGCATGATTGTTGCTTCTTTTTTTCCCTCTATTTACTCTTTATCTTGAAAAATAACTTTCAGAAGTTATCATCGGAAGCCTTTAGAAACACAAAAAATATCGTTCGAATGTTATATCTTAAACGGCTTACGTATTTATGGGGGCTAAAAGAGCAACCATCTCAAAAGATTGGAGGGTTTATATTTGCTTGAGAATCACACAATGTGTTGGTAACAATGAATAAATGAGTATATTACCGGGTTAATTGCATTTGGGCGGAGTGATTGTAAAGATAAAGTTTTCCACACTTATTTTTTATGCTTTCTCTTTTTCTCCTCCGTAAAATATTTATATTATCAAATGGCCAGTGGAAGATAAACCCACATTTATTCCTTACATAGATAATGCAAGCAAATTCTTTTTGGGCTCTATATAAACCCTTCCACACCCTTCACCTCTTCACACATCTCAAAGTTGTTCTTTGTTACATATAGAGGAAACAAGGACTAATTAACTTGTTGTCTCCCTCATCACCTTATCTCCCATAACATTCCAGAAATGAGGGTTACCTAGCTAGTCCGATCCAAATATATATCCATATCAAATTTCATTATTTCTATAGAGATTAATTAAGGGTAAGGGTGGTGACAGAAGAGAGTGAGCACACATGGTGTTTTCTTGCACGATGATGTTTCATGCTTGAAGCTATATGTGCTTACTCTCTATCTGTCACCCCACCACCATCTCTCTCACTCTTGTTCGTTTTCTGCTTTTATACCTATTTCTCTTTAGTTTCACTTGCACAATCCACCGAGATTCAATCTTTGTTGCTTTGATCCATATCTTCAAAAAATAACTTTTGAAAAAAGAAATTGTTCTTTTATCGTTTACCCTTTTTAATGGTTGGACTAACCCTAGATTTCAACTTCTGGCTTCACTGCTTTAAGGCAATAATGCATCATATGATTCAAATCTCATTCATTTATTTCACAGGTATGTGCTTTTTTAGATTGTTTGTGTTCCTGTATATATTGATTCTTCTTAGCTCTTAGCATGCTACCAAGGCCCTAGCAGTTAATTACTTCACCAAGGCCATATATATTGAATATGAATTTGGTCAACTTTTTTCTACTATTTAGTTAAGTATTTTTTTTTTGTTACGTTTTTAGTTAAGAGTCTTAGTACAAATTAATTAATTAAATTATCTGGAAACACCTATAGTTTGTCTTTGATCCACACTGCCAAGAAACATGGTTTGTTTTATTATATTTTATTGTTTGGGAGTGTATGTACACCACCCATCTAGAGATAAGAGAGTAACCAATTGGATCATTTGTCGGTTATGAAAAATCTTATCCTTAGGGCTTTGAGTTTTCCCTGTTAAGAAGAAAATTTGATCACCAAATTAAGTGACTTTGAGCTTTTATGAAAAATCTTACCCTTAGGGCTTTTATCCTCCTTCAGATCTGGATTTCATTTTGATTTCAATTATCAAGCACTTAATTTTTACACCATTTTGTAATTTTTTTTATTGCTAATAATACAACCAATCTGTTTTACAGAGAGTAAATAAATGTTTATGTTTATTTTTTGTGTTTAGGTGATATTAAACGAAATAGATCTATATTATATACAGATCTTCATCAAATCAATCAAATTAGCATTATGAGAATGTGTACAACCTTCCCTATGCTTGCGTGTATAATTTTGGTTGTTGTTGTCGGTTGTATTCTTCTAGACTTTTGTTCATTTGTATCACTTTTGTTATTATCTCTTGTTGCATTTTACTTTAAACCTTGTAATATATTAGAATACCATTTGTACTCAGTTTCTTTCTATAGGAGTATTTGATTTGTCGTTGAAGAAAATAGCAATATAAGAATGATACCAGGTGTGTAGGGTTTGTTTATTTTGAATTTTGATTCAGAATTAAAGTGAAAAAGAGAATAGAGAAATTTCATAGTTATATATTTTGAGGTGTACTATCATGCAAATTGTCAATGTTGACTTCTCTCTTGTTGTTTCTTTCATTTCACTTTCATCAATAAAAGAGAGAAAGAAGACAGTAAAAGCAAGTTGCAATATTTTTTTTCTTAAGGAAAAAAAAAATATTGCAATCTGATCTTGTTGCATATACATGTAATGATATTTTATGTATTTTTTCTTTTATATGACAAATCAAGAAAGCGAAGTAAAGTGGTACTCCAACTTCCCTTGTAAAAAAAGGGTACTCCAACTCATTAATTTCATGTATATTATCTAGATAAACAAATTTTTAGACATGTTCATAACTATTTTTTCGTGCTTTACATGAACAAATAAGCAGAAATTGTTTTAAAATTAAACTCTATTTGGCCCAATATAAGGTAGAACAATATTCCTTGTTGTTTTTACATGAGCAAAATTAATCAGGGAATCGATACTTCAATTGATTACATTTAAAATTTCAACATGCATGCAAACACCCTAATGGGTTGCAAGTCCAATCAGAGTACCAAATACTTGCATTTCTCCCCTCCGTACAAATAAATCATCCCCCATGATAAAAATGTTCCTTGTACTGGTTGTTGTTTGGTTTGGATACATTTTGTGGTAAAAAAATTATCTGATCTAAAGATTAGTAACACGTGGATCGCATTAAATGTAGTCGATTTATTCTGATTTAACTAACCAATGTATAATTATATATTAATATTTTATGCAATTTAATAGCTAAAAATGAAATGATGAATATGTCAATAAATTTACAACATTCAAGTTAATAATTTCCTAAAAAAAGAAAAAAATCCAAGTTAATAATATAAACCATAATTTTTTTCAAATAACCTAACAAAATTAAAGTGATCCAAATGCACAAGCCTCCGAAATATCACGTTGACGACCTTGTCTTTTATTAAAACCCTCCACTTTCTGTCGAAATTCTTCCTTCTTCATTCCCCGGATATTAAAAAAAGTTTTATATTTAACGAAGAAGGTAGTATTATCTTATTGTTAAGCTAATAAATTAATTAATTTCATATGATATCTCTATATATTGGTGAATGTGGAGGGTAATTCATCAACATGTCCCCAAAGATCCCCTCCTGCCACAAGAAAACAATGGAGTACTAGATTTATTAATAATTAGATGCACTATATAAGCATGCAAAGGCTACCACAAATTTTGCAGGTGCTATTGCCATGAAATCTTACATCTGAATTATTAATTTAAACGGATAGAATTTTACTCTCTTGAGTCACTGAAAGATTTTCACATAAAGTTACTCTAAATATTTTTTTTAAGGATAAAGTGACTATATACTTAAAATACAGTACTGAGCTGTACTGATTTCAAATAATAAACTGCATATAGAACTTGACCATGTCTACTAAAGGTTCCTTTCTATGTTTTCTATGACAATTGAATAATTAACAAATGGAACATAAGAGTTCAAGCGTGTTTGATTCAATAGCTAGGGTGGTCCTTGTTTGTTTTAGAGGCTTATGAGATGGATGTATAGAAGAAGTAGGGTTAGGTTCCACAAATAGTTAAACTGTTTCATTGACTGATCAACAGACAAATATCACAATCAACAAGCAAAATAAATATATTAAAAAACATATATTTTTTGTGTGACCAAGTAATCATCTTTGGAAAGTAATATTTTAAGTCGGAAAAAATCAAAATGGTCTGCAAAACTCTCATTTAAGAGGGTTCATTATAAAATCGACCTAAATTAAAAATAAAAAAAAATCTTAAAAACTGAGAACTACAAAAAATTATTATTAGATGTGTTTGGATGTTTTTTTTAGGAAGACGTGTTTGGATGTTCTTTTGTGAAAATTGTTTGAAACATATTGAAGTTCAAATTTCTTTTTCAAAACGGAACCAACAACATATACGTGAATTTTAATACTTGTAATTTTTTTCTGTTAATATGATATTTTGTATTAATCTATTATTTATTGAGTTTAAATTTTTTCATTTTAGTCTCCCTAAATATGTTCTTCGACTTTTAGTCCTTAATTGAAAAGTTTTCTATCACCACTTTTGATCATTGTTTTTAAGTCAACTCATGTGTATCCTTTGAAATTTTGATTTTTTTTTCACAATCATGCTTACTACATTATAGAATTTTCTGTTGCAAAATTGTAAAAATTTTAACAATATAAATGTTTATGTGTTCGGCGTTTAAATAATCATATTTAAAAAAAAATTAAGAGATTTTTATAATATTCTAAGCAGACATGCAAAATCTCATTCAAATTTTCAATTGACTTAAAAGTATGGAACAAAATAGTGATGAAATTTTTAAAAAAATTAATAGTCGAAGAATTTTTAAGAGAATATAATAAAAATTTAAAATATTTATAGAGATAGAAAAAACAGCTCGAACGTTATATTTTCATTTTATTTTATTAATAAGCAAAACGATATGATTTGAGTAAAGACAAAAAAGGGTACACATATGTAGCATCAAACCGTTGGCAAGATGGGCCGACATAGCCTCCTACTCCAAAACAAGATAAGCATTCCTATTTTTGTTGTATGCAAAGAATAAAGAATACAGACAAATTAATTGGAAACAGGAAATCACGCAGAAAATATATATAATAAGGTACACTTTTGTCAATAGCTAATGGAGTAGCTGTTCAAGAATAGTGTGTTCCACTCTTCTTGATACATGTCTGTGAAGTGGAGACTTTTGTTTGCGATCCCTATCATCATAGATCACTCTTGATGACGGGAAGACATTAAGCCAAATACATTAGAGAGTAATGTTTAGCTTTTAAATAGTACCTTACAATATCTAATTTAATGTTTGACTTGATTCTGGGATCGTGTTGACCAAGCTATTATTGTTGAGAAATACACAAGTTTATACAAAATACATAGTATCCAACTGATAATGCACTTGTATTGGGTGCAGTTGGAAATGATACGAATTTTGGAGCTTGGGAATTTTTTTGCTAGGAACATTAATAAAATAGCATACCAGTTAGCTAGGAACATTAATAACAAGCCCAAGAATGGTGCATGGACAAAAAGAGAAGAAGCTCCTGAAGCATAAAAACAAAATAGCTACTATTATAGAAAACTATGCATTGAGATTGGCTCTCACAGATTGAAAATACATTGATAAATCTGAATAATGTCGATTTTATTTTCAATTCTCTCTACATGACGAGTAAGTCAACATAAAAATCTAGCTGATCCTACCTACCGACGGTCTTCAACAATTGATTTCAGGTAGGCATAGGAGGGCGTAGTGAACGGCTATTGTTCTTAGGATCAGTAAAAACTTGATTATCATTACATCCAAAGCCTCTTAATCTATTAAGCTCTGGAAGCACAACCGATGCAAGATTTGGCCTATCTTTCTTGCAGAGTTCTGCACAATTCAATGCTAATTTTGCAAATGATAGAGCCTCTTCAACTGGCCAATCAGTAACCGCAGAATCAAGAATCTCCGAAAACTGGTCCTTTTCAATTGCCTTTGTAACTTGATGAGCAAGTCCCATAGGAGGCCTGGCTGTGATTATCTGCAGTAGCATTATCCCTAATGAATATATATCTGATTTTGGTGTTAACATTCCTGTTTGTTGATACTCGGGATCAATATAACAAAATGTTCCAGCAGCTGAAGTCATGTAATATTGTGTCACAGTGTCAGCTACAGAAGGAGGAACTAATCTTGCAAGACCGACATCAGCGACTTTAGTCACGTAATTTTTGTCTAACAAAATGTTTGATGGTTTAAGGTCTCGATGCACGATTGGCTCTGGCTTTGATTGGTGAAGGAAAAGGAGTGCAGTTGCAATCTCAGCTGCTATTTGGAACCTTTTTCGCCATGATAGAGGCTTGCTGTTATTTTTCCGAAATAATCTATCTTCTAAGGTGCCGTTTTCCATGTACTCATACACCAAACAACAATGCTCAGGACATGCTCCGAGGAGGAGGACCATATTCGGATGTCTAATACTGCATAGTACCTCAACCTGTGCATGTAAGGAGGAAAAAGTATATTGTCATAATTGTGTAAACATATTCTTGTCATAACAAAAGGATGAGTGGCAGTCAAAGTTTAAGAAGTGAAAAAGGTAAATAAACGTTGTCAATCATATATAGCAGAAAATAACAATTTGTTCAAACTCCACTACATAACAATGTTAGAGCGTGCCACTACTATCTGACAACATTTTACACTAAATAGCATATCCAGAAATAATAGCGATTTGTTCAAATTATGCTATGTTATAATGCCATAGCATCACTATAGCCGTTATATTAAAAAAAATGCAAAATTTGCATTATTAAATAGCTGATATTTAATAATCCTTTCATATTTAGGGTACAAAGAAAAAATGTTGATACATATGATTACCTCTTGGTTGAATTGCTTCCTGCCTTGAGCAGCTTCAGGATTTAAGAGTTTGATTGCAACTGGTGTGTGATCAAGGTGACCTTTAAACACAGGTCCATATCCACCTTCACCTAGTTTCTTTGATGGTGAGAATCTCTCGGTAGCAACTTCAATCTCCATCATAGTGTATTTTCTATATCGATTATAATTTTGAGCCAATGCATTCAATGCTCTATCCCTCTCTTCTGCCTCTTTCCTAGCCTTCATCTCTGCCTCCTTTCTTCTTTTTGCCTCCTGTTCAGCCTTCCTCCTGACTTCCTCTGCTGCTTCCAATGCAGCTTTGGCTATAGCCTTCTCCCTTTCTGCCATTGCAAGAGCTGCCTCCTGAGATAACCTAACTTCCACAACCTTTCGTTCCTCTTCTTCTTTCCATTTACGAATTTGTTCTGCCTGTTAACAAGAAAAATGATTGCTTTACATCAAAAAAAAAATATGTCGAATGCAGTGTCTTTTGCTTTTTGTATGTATTTTTCAAATCTATGCAAGTTGAAGTAGATATAAAGATAAAAACATATGGTTTCACATACAGTGTATGTATTTTGATGTTCATACAAGACACCTGTTTATCACACATTTTAGAGTCGTTTCATAGTTTTCATTTGACAAACTTAAGAGTTCATTCTTTCCTACCATCACTTAATTTGAAGCATCATGATCAATAATGAAACTTATTTATGATTTTTATAATTACTTAGTATTTTGTTTAGTAACTGTTACCAGCACTTTGTTCCTATTGGATAATTCACATCACCTGATTTTTTGCTGATATTGCTTGTTTGCAAGCTGAGCTGTACATGTCCATAGTTTGCTTCAATTCAAGCCTCAATCTTTTCATCTCAGCTTCAAGTTCTTTCTGTAATGAATTAAACATTCAATTGTCAAATTCTTCATTACTTTTTTAACTGTCTTCATTTGGTCAAAGAATGTTTCTTGTTCTACAAGAAAGACAATTCAATTTAAAATCCAATATAACACTTGGCCATCAGAAACTTATCTTTCTTTTCCACTTACCGAGGTGTGGGAGGTTGGATGTGTCCCGAAGGAATCTATTAGATCCAATTCATGCCTGTTTACATCGACAATTGGCCCGAGTGCTGCAATTTCTCTTTCGTCCATTGATGCCCAATGTCGTCCACGAGCACCAGGTAGATCAATGTTGTCCAATGATAGATTACTTCCTGCACTCTTCGGCCTGTCACGTACCGGTCCTTTTACCGTACTAATGCTGTCAAAAGACTTTGATTCTGATCCTTCATTAGTGCCACTTGTTCTAGGTAGTATTGACCTGTTAATACAAGAAAATTATACAAGTTGCATCAAGAATCCTTTTTTAATTTCATTACAGCAAAAGACATTCAGAAGTTGCTAATAATAAGTTTCAAATTTTTAGCACCTCATTCCACTTTCAAATTCAGGGGATTCTTGAACAGCTAATTGTTTTGTTGGGATAATTTGGTTCTCGATTTCTCGTACCGCCGGTCGAGCTGATAAAATCTTCAATTTGGAAATTATGTATACAGAGCAATAATCTGGTGCTGATTTGATTATGCCTGTTGGTATATCTTGAGAGGCTTTAAATTTTTTTAGACTGTCACAACATTATGAAACATCAATGATCATTAGATGAAGAATAAAAACAATGTATATGTAATACCACAACTTCACAAGGGATAGAATCAAACCTTGGTATATGGTTCTTAGTTGATGCACCAATAACAAGACTGTGTACGAGATTTTTGTTTGCAAAATCTAATAGTCCTTTCACAACATCATTATCATCAACTACAACTTCTTTCAAGGTGACCTGAATTGGCCAAAATCAACAAATGCAAAATCAACCCCATTCAATAAATTCATTTATGGATATATTTCAATGAAAAATAATTTAAATAAATTACTTACCAGTTTACTCGGACACAATGCACGTAAGTTATTGAAAATTTGAGCTACTTCGTCTTCATCCGGTTGATAAACATTTGTGCCCTCTGCATTTAACAATGTAACCATCACTCGGTCTTATCTTGTAACCTCAACAAACGCAATTCAAATCATCGTGGTATAGTGTATTAAAATGATCACTAATGCAATTTAATTAATAATAATTCTCCCTTTCCCGATTTTTTTTAAGACAATGTAACCATATCAATAAAAAAACATAGGTCAAATCAATCAATCACTAACTTTTTTTTTTATCAATTATATTTCGTTACAAAGGAGTATGTATTGATGATGTAATTTAGGTAAGAGGGTACCTACGGTTAGGTAAATTTTTGTTTTTAACATGGACAGCAATAATGATAGGATTATCGATACATCTAATTGCCCAACGAAAAGCATATGCACTGTTCTTGTCTTTGTCGACAGCCACCATTGTTGCATTTTGTTGTGGGGGACCAGATGGATCTTGAAGAGACATATTGATACAATGTTGTTATTTTTCGTTGACGTTAGATTGAGGGCCACCGGTAGCGTGAGTTGCCGGTGGCATTCTTTTTGGAGAAAACAAGAGAGGAACGAGGTAAGGAAGAAAATGAAGATGTGCCCAGACAGAAACTCCATGGGGACATGAAAATTGATGAAAACTAAAACAAACACAACTAACGTTTCTAATGTGTCGTTTTCTATACCGTTGGTTTTTTTAGTTTGAATTTAATTTAGACATTTCTCGTTGTGACCAAACCTTGATTGCCCCAAATAAACCTTACCAACTACTACCCTTGAGATTGGATTTCCTTTTTACAAAGACTTATCTGTTCCACGATGGTTCTTTAAAAACAAATTAAGAAATAACAAATTGTACAATTAGACTCCATGGAACATTCCTTGACTCTCTCTTTCGTAAGGATAACATTTACTTAAAAGATTTTTTTATGGTAACAAACTTGAACAAAATTATAGATTTGAATAAAATTATAGGTAGTTCAATGAAAAACAGTTTAAAAAAATGCACATAAATCTTATCATTTTTTAAATTGTAACTAGATATTTGAGTTGTGATGTATGGAGGATAAGCTAAATAATATATTTATATCCATGCTAATATATTTTTTACGGTTGTCTAAGATGTTTACTCAATTTTTCAAGTTCTTAACACCTCCGAATTGATCGATCCAAAGATATTAAATATTCACTTCAATTTTAATCTATACATTTCAATTTTAATGTAAGAACGAAGGTCATAGATTATAATTTGTTGCAAATTCTAGAACTGTGTTAAAAACAAATCTAAGCAAACATTTTACACATCGGGATTGGTCAATTCAAAAGTGTAAAAAAACCGGAAAATTTTGAAGTTTACAATAAGATCTTAAGACGACTTATAATCTTCTAGATTGTGTGATCCGAAGCGAATCAAAATTGGCAAACAAAAAAAAAAGATTTTGGAGCCTTTTGAAAAATGAGGGGGGAGTAGAGATTTTCTTTTATTTGAAGGACCATTGTGGCCACTGACCACCAATATGCAGGGTCCATTAACCTCTAAAATATAGTTACTGTGAGGAATTAATCTTTCACAGTTGTGCCGAGAAATACCTTGATTCCCTACAATTAGCTTTAAAAAAAAGTTCAAACTCGAGACAACCTGGATTCTACTCAATAGGGGGGACGAGCACTGAAGAATTTATATAGCTCTACCAAAACAACAATGGGTGTGTTTGTGTGTGTTGCGGTATTGCCTGTGGTATATAATGCCAAATATGATGCCTGAATACGCATTAAAATAACAACTGACCATTTTATTTTATAATACACAACTCCCTGCTTGAGGAAGAAAGGGCGGCAAACTCCTACTGATGTGGGATTTGACAGATCAAAACTCAATGTTACAATGCCACAGCATAATTCCGAAGATCATGAAAATTCTAACAAAAAAATTCTACATTTAACAGCCAGGCCTCGTCTAAAATTTTGAATCCAAACGCAAACTCTCCCATCAGATAGAGTTCATCTGAGCAGCATCAAACTTCACAACAAAGAAATACAATACCAGTCAGCATGAGTCTGTCATACTAATATGCTTATTGTCCATCATCAGTTGGTGGGCGGAAAGGAAAGTGCGCAAACTTGATTTTTAAGGTTGGTGAATCGGGCTTTTTATCATCAAACTTGTAGCCTGCATAAAGTTACACATGAGTATGTATTTCCACACATTCATAACATGACTACGCATCTACTGATTTAAATTTGGCTTACATAACATTTTTGTCTCTCTATATATACCATTTTTTTTCATTTTACCAATATATTTTTTCAAAAATATCCCTTAGTATGTCTTTGTTAGATGTATTGGTCTCGCTGTTAAACTCTCTGTTAAGTAGTGACATCTGACAGGTAAACCTATCAACTTGCAGTCGCCACATGCCCAAAACTTATCCCATTTGTCAATCAATATACCAACACAATCACTTCTCCCCGTCTCTCCTCTACCAACCATATCCCTCTTTCCCTCCCCTACTCCCCCAACCCTTGCTCAATCTTACCAGGTCTCTGGTATGAAGGAAGTCATTTGAAAAGCACAGCAATCTCATGGTCTAAAAGGAGGCTTCACAATACATCATAAAGGAAACACTTTTAGTAATAACAATCCCGAAAGTATCACTATGTTATTGCAAAAAAATAAAAAATACAATAGCAACTTTTATTCACCCTCTCAATGTGTCCAGAACCGGTTCTGTAGCACTTCTGAGTTCATGTCCAGAAACAAATTGTTTTAGTAACTGATTGCAGATCAGTATTGCAGTTTACGTACAGGACTGAAATCTCATGGGAAACACATTTTGCCATGTTTGCATATGAAGTACACAATTTTATTGTCTAACGTAATAAAATACTATAGCCCATTAATAGATTATTGAAATGAAAGTGCCAAAATCAAGTGGTGGATCTTATTATCTCACGTTTAAACACGCATGAACAAAGAGTTTTGGACGGTGGGAGTAGGGGTGGCGGGAGTAAGGGAGGGGATGAGGCCAGAGGGTAGGGTTGGCGAAGACCGGGGAGAGTAAGATGATGCATCACATATCACTTGACATTTGGGATGTTTTGGGCAGGTGGCAAGGACGAGTTCACATTTCAGGTTTCACATCACCACTAAGAGAATCTAAATGTGCTGACCAAAACAACTAAAAGCGATATACTAAGGGATGCTCTGAAAAAATTGGAGAGACTAAAATAAAAAATAGGTATAGAGTGATGGAAATGTTATCTAAGCTTTTAAATTTTTACTGGACAAGATAACAGCTAAAGCCTCAGTTTCTTTTAAACTCTTACACAAATATTGTACACCAGGTTTATATTTATATTTAAATGTGAATACGGTACAAAGCAATATCATATATTTACTTCTAATGTCAACCGTTTTTATAGGGGGTTTCTTTTGGATAAGAATTGAATACATAAAAGTAGCTATGATAATCCACTTAAGAGCATATTTGGAATCCAGTCCAAAAGCTCAAATGTGAGTTTGGGCAAATTCACCAAGAGAGATTGATTTCTGTTTGCAAGTATTGAAATTCACGCTGCTGCAAAAATAATCACACATACTAACAAAAAACACACAAGGTGATTATGGTGAATTCACGACCACAAACATTAGATTATCAGTTGCACTTCCCAATAACATCAAAAAAAAAATCTACAATACAAGTTGCTAGAACCTAGATTCTTAAAGAGTTAAATCATTAGAATAGTAAGATTATCTATTTGCTAGGAGTCTTCTTAAGGTAGTACCATATCAAGTTTGATTTGTACCGGTTGCATTGCAGTGGTACTTAGAAACTGGTAAACATAAGTGTCAGTGCTTTATAGTTTGATACACATCTGTCACAATCAGATCTCATATTATTTGGAGGTCTTCTATATTTCCTAATTTTCAGACAAATCCCTGTGATGTAAGCAAGCATTATGTATATTTTTCTAACGACCTTGTGGGTAGACATCAAACTCAATTATATTCACAAAAAAAGAAGAAGCATTTACCTTGCAGAGCTTCCATGGCAGTGAGAGCACATTTGGGTTCAGTAAACTCCACGAAACAAAAAATCATAGCCTTGTCCCCACTCTGCAACAGGATTGGTGGTTTAAACAATAATTAAATATCCATAGTAAATCCAGCAAAAAGAAATGGTGTTACTGTTAACATTCTACGCTAAACATGTTTAATAATATTAGCTAATTTATTACTAGACAAGTGGCTAAACAGGCGTGGAAGCAATATTATGTTGCTTAAAAACACGCACTAATCACATCACAATCTCATATATATATATATATATATATATATATATATATATATATATATATATATATATATATATATATATATATATACATCATTTCTTTTCTTTCCCAGAGAAAACTATAATAGTGTTAGATAGATTGTACAATATTGGAGTTTTCCAAAATAATCAGCATGAAATGAAATTCTTAATCAACACACTTACTCGTCTTGGCTCCTTGTGAACAACCTTGATATCTTTATAGCCAATAAAGGGACGGAAAAGATCTACGGGGATAGGTCAAGGATTCATCATATATCAACAGAACATTGAAATACACTTTAATGTTATTTGGACACCAAGTACTTTCAATTCCATAAACTATTAAAAAGCAAATTATCGTGCATACAGTTTATGCTTGAGTTGAAATAAAAAACAGTTAAATAGGATTCATTCGGTAAAAACCTAAATTCCTACAAAATTTAAAATTTGAAAACAATTTCTTCCTATCCATTATTATCCACACTTGAAAATCAAAAACAGATATTCCAAAGCATACAAGTGGCAAAGGATACGCCCTACTTCCCTTCTAGTGCAGTCTTTTGGAAGCCCACCTACAAACAAAATGTTTGATTCCGCAGCTGAAACTGGGAGGGCATCGTAATTGCTTTTAGAGATTGATCTTTCATTGTTTACAATTGGATCAGGAACACCTGCACTAACGCCCGACAGAGTATCTCTTTTCGCACTTAAATCTACATCTTCAATAGGATTATAACTTGTCACGTTATGTTCAGAGTGAACTCTAGATCCCCTCGTATCATCAACACCGTATGGCTCCATCCGAAACAAACTTACCTGCAGATAGTCCACGTGAATAACCAAAAATCTAAAAAATCTACAATTACATTTAAAAACAATCAACGGTGATTAAAAGTTTACATCTTTATTCAAGTAATCTGATCCATAACCCGGAAAATCAGTGGTTTTAGGAAGAGGAGAAGCCAATGACGGTGCTTCGGATGGAATGTAACCTGCATAATTACTTCTGGCAAAGCTTGCTGTCACAACCAGAAAGAAACAGTGGAAACATGAGTTTTGTAATCATTTGTAAGGCAATAAACATAATGTTACTTCTATCGGCTAATATAACTACGAATAAACCATCAATTTAGTCCTTCAACTATCACTCTCGTCAATTTAGTCCCTAAATTGTATAAATATAATAAGCAGTCTTAAAGTATATAAAATCCGTCAATTTAGTCTCTGTTATTAAGATGTTAGGAACTATATTTACGAATTTTCGATGAGAGTGATTAAGATTGCGAGGGGAATAAGAATTAAAAAGGAATGAATATGACGGAGAGAAAAAATAGAGAAGAGGAATACCTCCGTCAGGGGGTGCGGGAGTTGGGTATGGATAGTACGGATCTGCCATCTACGGCTGTATTAGTCTCCCGCCGGCAACACTCCGAATCGCTGACTGCTCTGATTTGATTCAGGTTATCACCCCCGTCTGGCGTAGTGCAATTAGGGTTTTTTTTGTTTGATTAAAAGGATTTATACTATTGGGTATGAAAATAAGTTGCACGAAAAATAACCGTTGCATTAGGTTCTGTTTTTTTTTTCTGCATTTATCACCTTATATGTTTTAAAAAGTTACGATTTTGGCCGCTTTAAAAAAATGGATATTTTGACCCCTAACTTTTGACCCTCTTTTGATTAGCTGATTTTGATGGAGATTATGACAATTTCTCAGTCTCTAATGGTGTAAACTGGTATGGGGATAGAATGATGCTGATAAGTGGAGTCCAAACTGACATGGTGTAACTTTTGGTCCCCCTAAAGAAGGACCCACTTATCGGTTTGGACTTCACTTATCGTGTCAGTTTGGACACCATGCAAGTTTGGACTTCACTTATCAGCATCCTTCTATCCCCATGTTAGTTTATATCATCAGAGACTAATAAATTGACATAAAATCAGCTAATCAAAATAGGGCCAAAAGTTAAGGGTCAAAATATCCATTTTTCTAAAGGGGGCCAAAATCGCAACTTTTTGAAACATAGGGGGTGAAAAATGCATTTAAGCCTTTTTCTTTTTTGTGAGGAAAGTTATGTTTTTCTTTGTTTCCTTTTCTAGATAGAGTAATGATAGATGTGTGAAGATGTTATTGCAATCAATTACCCTTTGAGGTGCACTACTGCTATCCACTCAAAAGGGTTGTGTTAGGTCTTGACAAACAACATAAATTATTGTCGAATCTCTATGTTATAGATCAAATACATAATAATACGAATGTTAGTTGTTGTATAGTTCTGGTGCAATGTCTAATGGATATGGGTTACTGCATTGTCGCCTGGATGCAGTGAAAAGTAAGCAAGAATTCTCACATATTTGTAAACGACTGTGTGTAAAGAGTTTAGTTCTTGAGAGTTGGATTCGATTTAGAACATGAAAAATATCCACTCTCTCGGGAAAAAAAAACTATGAAAATAGTGGACAATATGACTAGTGGATGATTAATTATATGTGCCTACAAAAAACCAAGTGGGTGGTTGATAAGTATCATCGAGAATTATGAGTAACAACAAGGCGGTTAAGTTAGGCAACATACCTATTGAAGTGTGGAAAAGTCTTGGAGATACAACCATTGAGTGACTCACCAAATTTTTAACGAAATTATGAGCATAAAACAAATGTCAGAACAAGTAAAAGGATCTTTGGTTAATGAACTGGGGAAATGTTTCATTTCTAAAGGTTCGTCATTTGTTATATACTTCATCCGATCACATTTATAAGCAAAAATCAACTTTTTAGATTCATTGAATAATTATTTGATATGATCACATTTATAGACCATATACATTAGTCATTAAATGAACATAAAAAATTATTTTTTGCTTATATATGTGACCAGAGGGAGTATATCCTAACATTCAATTCGATACCTACATGTTTTATTATGGATTCCCCGAATTCACCAAAAATAAACTCAAAATTTAAGAACTTTATATCTTCGAGGAAGTTTTGATTGCGAAATAACACTAATGAATGTAGACCCAATAAATATATATTTATATATTCCAAATTAAACTCATGTCCATTTAAAACTTGTTTGATTTGATGCCCCTAACATTTTGGTGGACAACATTGGTAGCATTTTAATCTAATCGATTATGGTAATATTTTGAGGATCTATTATTAGAATTCAAAAAGTTGGTGGATTTGAATCCTCCGAACAGGTTGCTTCATTAACCAAGTTATAATTTACATTGTTGGTTAATGTTATTTTCATCATATGCTCAAAATACATATGTTATTTGACTCATTTGTTTTGTCAACACTCTACAAGAGGCAACAATATTTTCAATCGTTAGATTGAAGATAATGATTATTTGATTGCTAATCATATTCATCATTTCATAACCATTTTCATTTGATGGCTATAAGATATTGCAGAGTGGTTTAGTCCTATGCAGTTGTATCGAATATCATTGTCTTTCACTAAAAAGGAGCCTAAAAGATTATTTCCCTTAGTGAAAGAGAAACAAATCATGGCGATAATCCACATAGATACGTTGTGGCGATTTGTCACAAAACCCTTTTCAACTCGACTAATAACAAGATTGGGTAAAATCCCAAAGAGTGGAAGAAGGTTTACATGAAATTACAATTTCTTTATTTTTTTAATAATGAAATTACAAACTTATCACTAGCATTTCTCATTAAAAAAAAAAGCAAAAATCGGCGATAGTGGGACAACTCAGATCCAGAAGAGAAAGAAGGAAAAAATGTGTATACGGCGATTAACGCACTAAACCCAAGCAGAAAGCATTGGAACTGAATACAATACAACCAACACCAATGAAACATGATGCACTGTATTTGTAACAAGGAAACGTCGAGAGTGTAAAACACGACCCAATCAACACCCATCTAATTGTGGGCCTTACCTCGTTGTTTTCATGTACTACTAAATTGACAGCGACGCTTTCTCCTACCCACAACGCATTTTCTTTCCCACTCTCATTCTAAGCGCGTATGCGCGTTATTCCGTAATCACACTTTCCCATAAAAATACCGTTAGTCACATTCCCCTACCCACCACCCACCGTAATTCACTACATCCCCTCACCAGATTCCGCCACGTGAGCAGAAATCTAAAGACTATGTTACGTGGCTGTTGATTATGTTTGTAATGTTGCGTAGCATTGGATACCGTTGTTGGATTATGGCATCATATCCTCGTTGTTGCAATAAATAAGTGTTCCAGGTTGTTTTTTTAGAGAGAGAAAATTGTAACACTGTGTTCTTTTTCTAGAGAGAGAAAGCATAAGAAGAATCATACCCTATTTACAGGTTAGATTTATAAAGATTTTTATATAGATATAGATATACAAATAGATACACACACAGTGTGAGTTGGAGTTACAAGTACACATTATTCTCTCTCTCACTCACACTCAACACACAACACTTCAGAGAGAGAGAGAGAGAGAGAGAGATGGAGGATCTTCAGGAAGGAGAGAATGGAGAAGAAGAGGTGCTTGGTTCAAGCTTGACTATGGAGAAAGTTGCAGCTGCTAAGAAATTCATTGAGAATCATTACAGGGCACAGATGAAAAATATTCAAGATCGGAAAGAGAGGTAAAAAAAAAAACAATTTTATTTTTTTCCTTTTAATGTATTAATTTAATTAGCAAAATTTAAACCCGTGTTTTTAATGAATCGAGTACAATGTAAACTTTGACATAGATCTCACAGTTAATCACTGTATCTAGGGTTTGATAATTGGATAACTGACAATTTCTGGATTTAGCTAAACCTAGTAAGTATTTGTTAGGTTTAATTAATGATTTACACTTTCTCTATTTGGAAGTTATGATTCTTGTGTTGAAGTAAATGCTTCAAGTACTGTAGTTGCAGTAGTAGTACTTGAAAAATTGACCTGGTCATCACAGTACGGATGATGGTAATTTTTAGTTTAGTAAATGCTATTTTGAAAGTAGTTACTTGATTCTTGTCTTAAAAAGTTGCATAGATTAACTTGCTACATTTGTACAACTGATAAATTTTTGTGGAACTGTAAATTTTTAAATAAATTCATTACCTACTCTTGTTGTAGTTAGATTCTTTGAATGGTGCATTTGGGGGGATGGGGATGGGGGTGGGGTTACCATCTGTCATCACAATTTGGTTACTTGACTATAGTGGCAAAGTAAGATTATAAAATCAATCAACCATGATATTCAAACATAATGGACCAGGTTAGATTCCATTACTTAAAAGGATAAAATATAATTAATACATATGATTTTACTACCTATTTATTTTAGTTTCCCTATTTTCATATCTAGTGTTATCAGTAACATGCTATTGCAGTAGAGGGTAGCAAACGATTCCGCTGTACTGTGTTTAAGTGTAGCGAATGTTGCAGCCACTTTTGCGGAAGAAATAGCGGGAATCGTGGGGCAATCACGCTGCTCCCATGAGGGCCTCCCCTGGAAGTTAAAATTTAGGGCTTTTGTGGGGGTATTTTAGGAATTTAAGCTTGTGTTTGTTTCAAGGATTCTAATGTTATTCCAGGGAATGTCAGATTTGCAATCTAACATTCCAATGTTTGTTTCAAGTTTTATAAATTATTCCTAGGTAACTTTTATTCCCAGGAATGTTTGTTACACATGATATCTTAACATTCCCATGGGAATAAAACTCAACTAACCATAACTTCCCACTATTACTCACATTTATTTTTATTTTTTATATTTTTTAAATTGAAGAATTTTTAAAAACATTCCAAGGAAATCAAAAGTTTTACCAAACACATGAGTAGGAACGTTATTCCTAGGAATATACTAGGAATGTAGTTTCATACTATGTTGAAACAAACACACCCTAAAGTTATAACTTATAAAACACATCAGAACTTTTATGTCATTATTATCTGCAGCTTCTATCATTTTTTTAGAATTTCTATGTAGTATACCTTATTATATAATGTGTGAAAAATTCAAAATAGAGGCCATCTCACTGTCAGCTAGTGCACTATAGTGTATTTGGGATTGGCCACTCGTTCCTATATCCGGGATCGGCAACACTATTCATTTCTATCATGGTTGTCTTTCCACTTTCATGCCATTGGCAAGTATAGCAAACAGCACAGCAAGCACCAGACTTGTTAATTTGTCGGAAAGAGCTAAATGAACAGACTAAAACGGAATGACAACATTGATGCAGTTAATAGACGTGTATACTAAATAGGGATGAATATGTCTAAGCTTACTTAGAATCATAAACAGAGATAATGATGTGTTCATTCCACAGATTAAACATTCCTTTCTCTGTTAGTAATATTTGAAGTTACTACTTCAGAATTACCCATATGCTGTGAATGGAAAATATTATACTTATCCATTTCTTGTATGGGCCGGTATCCTCAGTATAACATAATTCTTTTGTAACAACTAACGGGGTATTCATCACCTTGTTTTAATAGACATTATGGTTTGGTCTTATTTGACCAGTGTGAAACAACCCAACACATGTTCTTCATTTTGTGAGCTTCACCGGAAAAGAAAATTAAATATGTGAAGCTGTTTATTGAACCATCTGCTAGAAGCCATGCTTATGCACTTTCCTGAAACAGTATCTAGTCTGATGCAGACGTTTTACTTGAGCTTTGGAACTTCTGATTCTCACAGATTATTTTGGTTTTGTTTTGTAGGCGTTGGGTATTGGAAAGAAAATTAGCTACTTCGGATGTGCCAACTGAAGAACGACTCAACCTCATCAAAGATTTAGAGAGGAAGGAAACTGAATATATGCGATTGAAAAGACATAAGATTTGTGTTAATGATTTTGATCTCTTGACCATCATTGGAAGGGGGGCTTTTGGGGAGGTCAGAACAGACTCTCACGTGTTTATTTTGTGCATGAAACAATTCATGTTGGACATGCATTGATGAATCATTATTTTTGTTGTTTGGAAATAGAAAATCTGTGCATCCTATACCATATAAAGGTTATTTCTGATATTATTATCTGCCAACTCATTCAATTACAGGTTAGACTGTGTCGGGAAAAGAAATCTGGAAATATCTATGCCATGAAAAAGCTGAAGAAATCTGAAATGCTCAGGAGAGGCCAGGTGAGATATATATAAACACACTGAATAGAACAAAAATTTGAAATTACCAGTGGATGCAAATGTAGGCTGGAATTTAGGATTGTAATACTTTCAAGTTCAATGTTATGGCTGAAATCAATCTATTCTAGACACATTAATAGCTTATACTGTCTCTGTCTAGGATGAATCATCATGTCATTCGATGTCTTGAAGAATGCTTAGTTGCTATTTTTCTTACAATATAGATCATTTTCTTCCTACAGGTAGAACATGTTAGAGCTGAGAGGAACTTACTGGCTGAAGTCGCCAGTCATTGCATTGTGAAACTTTACTACTCATTTCAAGATACTGAATACTTGTATTTAATTATGGAGTATCTTCCCGGGGGTGACATCATGACTCTGCTTATGAGGGAAGACACCTTAAGTGAGAACGTGGCTAGATTTTACATGGCACAGAGTGTTCTGGCCATAGAGTCTATTCATAAGCACAATTACATTCACAGGTTTAGTTTGGCTCTGCCTATGAAAGCTGTTGGCTTTTTTAATTTATTTTAATAATTGATGATGGTTTATTGGATGGCGTGGGCCATTTAACGTGCTAAACCGCCACATTATTTTTCATCTTTCAGAGATATTAAACCCGATAACTTACTTCTGGATACAAATGGTCATATGAAGCTCTCTGATTTTGGCCTCTGTAAGCCTATCGATTGCATTACCTTGCCTACACTGCATGAAAATCAGACCATGGATGATGAAACTTTGGCAGAGCCAATGGATATCGATAGCCGTGTTCCTGATGCGGACAATCGGAAAAGCTGGAGAAGCCCGCGTGAGCAGCTTCAGCATTGGCAAATGAATAGGAGGAAGTTGGTATGCTGTCAAATTTACCAATACATTATTGTAGAGATTGGTTTAAAAGCATGTTGTCAATCATGTTTCTAAACATAATTGGGCTCATTCTTAAAATATGTCTTAATTCATCAGTCCAAAAAAATGCGTATTTGCTTCAGAACCCAACTACTTTCTTCCAGCTCTCATTTCTGAATGCAAGCTATTATTAATTGTTACTTAAACCCAAAGCTAAATTTTCACAAAGATGGTCTGAGCTTTCATTAACATGTATCTGTCTGGTTTCATGATTTGGCTTTGCACTCTGCTACATGAATCAAACCTAAATTGACAGTGTTATACGATTCCTTTTCTTTAAGTTGAATGATGCTAAAGTATACAGATGTAGGATCAAAACCTTTCTTTTGGGGAGGGGGAGATTACAAAATGATTCAGAGTACTTTAGGGAAAATAGTCCTTCTTTGAAGGGTTCAAACACTGTATTGTGAATGTAGGAAATTTGAAAAAAATTAAAAGTAATTCTATCTTTATATGCATTCTTGTAGTAGCACATAATATAGAACAGGATAGTGTAACTTGGGCTACATAGTACTACAAATCTATTTTAGATGAAACCTTCGTCCAGATCATAGATTCTTTTGTATCCATTGCACACAGTAATGCTTCTCAGTGGCATCGTCATACAATTTTGCTGCACTTGTTTATATGCTAATATGGCTGTTAAGATAAGAAGGCCTTTCCGTTCACAGAGTTCCTTGTTTCTTGTTGCAAGGCATTTTCAACAGTAGGGACGCCAGATTACATTGCTCCTGAAGTACTTTTGAAAAAAGGATATGGGATGGAATGTGATTGGTTAGTTCTTACCTTATGCTTTAGGCATTTTGATCTATCAGTCATGAAGGTTCAATTCATTCAATTTTATTTTATTTAATTTGCATGCTGAAGTTCTGCTTAGTCCGGAGGAATACTTTTGACTGAACATTTGAAATTTGAACTTATTTTTTGTGAAAGAAAATTGTTCAACTATTAGTTTGCTTGATAAGTTTTATAATAAATCTATTGTCTCCCTTTTTGTATTATTACATTTGACACGTACTTATTTTATATGGACAGGTGGTCACTGGGAGCGATAATGTACGAAATGCTGGTCGGTTACCCTCCATTTTACTCTGATGACCCAATAACCACATGCAGAAAGGTAGCATCTGTAATTCCTTTAATGTTTCTTCATTAAAATAATCAAGAAGTGTTCTTGCATCTCTTTTCTTTTTTGTAGTCTAAGCTGATGGTGACTTATGATTACTACTATTGCCTTTGATATTCATAACCATATTATTTGAAGCCATTTTAGTTATGTTTCCCAGAGTCAGTGTTCAGACATTTTTTTTGTTGACACTAAATTCACCATGCTGTCAGATTGTTCATTGGAGAAACCATTTAAGATTTCCAGAAGATCCCCATGTAACACATGAGGCCAAGGATCTAATCTACAGATTGCTGTGTGATGTTGATCACAGGTTAGGTACCCGAGGGGCACAAGAAATCAAGGTAAGATGTTCATCTTATTATTAGTTTATGCTGTATTGTTACGTCAACATTCAATTTGATTGAAATAATACCGAGAGATACAGCAACATAATATAGGAAGCCGAAATAAAATAAAGTTGACTCTAGAATCTTATCAAATATCAGAAATGATATTGAGACAGATTTGATATCATCCTTATTAATTACTAAGGATAAAAGGAAATAAGTAAATAGGATTACAAAGAAAGAAATAGGAAAGGGAATTAGATATTTGGAGACCTAAACCAGGGTCATACTGATAGAGCAGAGCCAATTTTAGAATAAATCAATTGAAACTAGAGAATAGTGGTAAATATTATTAAGTAGATGGAATAAAGAAAAGAGTTACAAGTTCCAGAGCAAAGCTCCTCAGCAAAGTCTCTTGCTGCCGGCCCTAAAAGGCTACTCACAAATAATCCAATTGCTTCCACTAGAACACCCCTCACACACTTCCTTATATAGAAATACCACTAAGGAGATATTTCCGGAGAATATCTTTACTAAGAAGATATCTTCATAGAATATCTCTATTGTAAATTACTAATAAAATATTGCTACTAAGGAGATATTTCCAGAGAATATCTTCATAGAATATATTTATTATATATTACTAATAATATTATTACTTAGACACCCTACTAATTACTTAAATACCTTCTTACCCCAAATCCAATATCATATCACACATTGTGACAATCTTTTCATTGTCTACTTATATACATACATTCTATATACTCCAGGCTCATCCATGGTTCAAGGGTGTCGAGTGGGATAAACTATATGAAACGGATGCAGCATTTAAACCACAAGTCAATGGGGAACTGGATACCCAAAACTTTATGAAGTTTGATGAGGTATAAATATTAAATCACCACCTTTTTTATCTATCCCCATTGTTTTCCCTTCTATATATCATTTTGCTATGAGTTTTCTTGATATTATGGTTTTCCCTTGTTAATTTTAGAGTTAAATATGTTTGAAGTGCCCTATAAAGTGCCCATTTTTTTATTTAAGTACCTATAAATTATTTTTTATCAATTTTTAGTCCTTATCTTTTATAAAATCAGGTGCTTTATAGTCACTTCCTTTTATAAAACTGGGTGTTTTTAGTTCCTGGAGGGACTAAAAGCATCAGTATTTTTATAGAAGTTAGGGAATAAAAATGTTAAAAACTATACATATAATGAAAGGCCCATAACTTTATAGAGATTAAAAACATATCTAACCCTTCTAGATATTTCTCGGCTATATATATTTGTAAATTTTATTACTTTTTGTGGCCCATACAGAATTTTCAATACAATAAATGGAGATTTCACCCTCCTTTTTTCCTGATAATTTCTAAAAGCTATACTTCGATGATATACTGTAGTTTGTGAGATTCTTTGCACCAACTGTTTTATGCATTAGCAATCCTATGGGCAGTTAGGGATATTTTTTCTTGTTTAATCTTCATTTTTTCTTAAATGGTTTTTATTGACGTGTTGTTTATTTAGTATGAAGTCCCTTGATTTTGTTGTGTGATAAGCTGTTGAACCTAAGGCATGAGGCTCTCTCATTGCTTTCTTTTGTGAATTTGTAGGTAGAACCACCAGATGCGGCAAGAGCTGGATCCGGATCTTCAAGAAAGGTACACTTGTACTGGTTCGCATGCCATTATCATTTATTTATTTTCATTTAAATCTCTCACTGTGAAATGTTAAATGTGAAGACACAAGAAAATGTTAAGGTTATCTCAAATTATAGTGTTTGTTTGTAAGACATTATGGTGTTGTTTTATTCCTATAACCAACATTCACACTTAGATGGTGTTTTTTTTAAGACATCATTGTGTTATTCGTAAGACATTGTGGTGTTTTTTATCGTGGCCAGTTTGGTTATATCTTGATATGCGATACTTCTTCAAAACATAGTTTTGATAAATGATAACATGTAAAGATTGTTGTTTGATTCATGTAACTGATCAGATCTAGTGGGAGAAGGCTTTGCTTGTTATTATTGTTGTATGTTGTATATTAAAACAATACAATGACAAATGTTGCTTCAATAGATTTATTAACCAAGCTACCCTCTCTGCTTCCTGAGATTTATTTACTTTCCTTTGTGTACAATGGCTAAGAAGTTAATTAATTTTTAACCTTTTAAAAATTAGGTGGGTTGTTTTCAAATAACCTTTGTTTACATATATCGTGTCCAAGGTGATAATAATGACAAGTTATATTTATACTAGACTTTTGACCCGTGCGACGCACGGGTCTTCTCGACTATAATAGAGACCAATAAATAATCTTCAACCCGTAAGATCATGGGTCGATCAATAAACGCAAATTAAATTATTGGAGATACAATATTACAATAAAATGATAATAAAAAAAATTATAAAGAAAAAAGATAAAAAGAATGCAAAATTATATTGTTGCACAAGTCAATTTTATTTATTACTTTTATAGTTAAACATAAAAAATTAATGAAGTTCATGGTTCCTAACAAATTATATAGGGTAGCCGAGTTTGCATGGAAATTAAGGTATTCTGTTTGTAAACGTATTAAATAAGTGTATAACTTGTAAAAAAAAAATCTACATAAACAATAGGTTAAGTTACTGTAGACCTAATAAAATTAATAAATAATAAGGATAAGAATTAAGATATCTATTAAATTTTTGCTTTGAAAAATATTCACGGTTATTAGAGAGAGAAATGAAAAACATATATGATGCAAATTTAGAGCCAAAATTTTAGGATAGAGTTGTTGCAAACCTAATAAGGGATTTAGTGGAGGGAAACAATTAGGTTAAGACTTAACAAAATTAATAAATAAAGATATTTTAAAAAGTGAATCCGGCTGCTTGTACCAAGGCTTTATCTATGTTGCGCCAGCCTATGAATTGCTTATTTTGACTTTACCAAAAGCTGGGAAACATAGATCAATTTATTTTGAATTGCTCTCCTTTCTTACTATTGATGAAGACAAATGCATGGTTGTTAAGCCTTCTTGTTATTTTTGAATAACTTTCCTTTCCACTTTTGGTCTTAAATTGACGATTCTTCCCAATTTGTTTATTTCTCCATCTTTGGTTCATTGATGTTGGTTACACAACGGGAGGTTAATTCCCTCTCTGGTGAAGGTGGAATTTGATCCCAGCCCCCAGGTCCATATAGTCATGACAAAATACTTTACCAGTTGATGCCTTCTCAGTTTGTTCTTCCCTTGGGCTTTGCTGTATGATTTGTAAACATAACTTACAAGAGTCGGAAGTCTTCTAAATTTATTTAATTATTTTGGTTGAGGATAGAGTATTTTCTCTTTACATCCCTTAACATATAATATCTGTTGTTTATATCATTCAATGGATTTTGATCTGCACGTCTTTTTTGTTTTGACTTATCTATCGTACCATTTGTTTCTATAGTTAGCAAAGTGGTGTGTTTTTCGTTTTCTAACTTTCATCACATTCATGCAGATGCTTCTAACTCCCAAAGATCTAAACTTTGTTGGTTACACTTACAAGAACTTCGATGCTGTTAAAGAAGGTCTTCGTCAGTCTTTGAGTAAGTAATGTGTCAACTTTTCATTTCTTGCATGAGTACAGAGTTGGGAATCTAGTTATAGCATACTGTAGCTATAACAACAGTTCCTCAGTCATTTTCATGCAAGCAGCCATCATTTTATTCTTTCATGAACTTGTGCATTTAAAAGTTAAACTGAATTTTTGTAATAATTTCATACCTGTCGTGAGCTTGCTGAGTCAAAGTAGTTGTAGTGTTTCTGAATAATACAATGGCACGTGGATCAGAATAACTCTGCAGGATGAAATTTTAGTTTGGAAACACTAAATTGGGTGCTGACATGAAATAAATTGAACACAAAATTAAATAGGAGCTAGACAAACTCAACAGTTATCGACGTTGAACATTTTGATCATTTAACAATTTTGCAGGTGAGTCCATGCAAGATTATGCTTCCAAACGAACAGCCGATGAAACTGGCTTGCAAATGCTAGCGTCATCTGGAGATCCTATGCTACCATAACATAAAGTTCATGCAAACTGAAACCCGTCGTGTAGAGTTTTTGAGTGCTTGTTTTGGCTTTAAATATTTAGCCAAAAACATCGGTTAGAGTACTTCAGTTACCATGCAATTTGCAAGAACAATGTGTACAGCAAGTAGTTAAACAGTGTGTGTGTATTTGAATTTACAAATTAGGAACTGAATGTTGTGCTACTGAGTGATCCTGTGCTGCCCAGGTTGGCTGTGGAAGACTTGCCTTCTCTAGTGGCAGTTGCTGGTTAAATGTTAGTTGTGGACAAATTATTAAGGAGCTACAAAGCATCCTGGTAACATTATGTGATGTGTACATTTATTGGAACATTGCAAGAAATTTAACTATAATAGAAAGACTGCTTGAGGGTGGATTATGACTATTGTGCATATTTTGCGTGCAATTGGTGATTCCACCCTAGCTGTGTTCACCGGTTAATGCTTGATTGTGTATTTTTACATGTTTGAGCATATAAGGGAGAGTCGAACAATCACCCTCTCTTGTAGTAGTCTCAGCTTCTCTAGAAAACAATTAGAATAGTCTCACATTCCTTTAATCTTTTATATGCAAACAAACCTATGCCAATTCATCGGCAATATCATACATATGCAATGTGGGATAATTTTTTTTAACTTGGTATCCGGCCAAAGAAACGACTAATCTGAGGGGTTCAATCCCACCGTCCACTAACTGAAGTCCCATTTAAAACAAGAAACAAAACTCTGTATGGACTTAACCCATCGAAATTGGTATTAGGGAAATTGAACCTGAGACGTCGAGAGAAACACACTTTAAAATTTCAAGACTAACACAATAATTTTTTTTAGAACCAACAACAAAATTATTGTGAAAACAAATTGCAATCAATGATTTTATCCCAATCAATGAAATTTGGGAATGATATGGCTGATAATAGAGACAAATAAACACAATTGCAATTTGCAATTATATGTGTTGAACTGGGGATTCTCTGTTTGCCTTTAAAATATCTTTGGTTTAGTTTTTAACCATCAATTGTTTTTTTAACCTCGGTACATGGAATCTTGTTGCACGCAACCCCTCGTTAATCTAAAATGTTCATGTAAACTTATAATTTTTCTAAAAAAGTTAGCTTTGGGAATTTTTCATGTCAAGTAACATATTTTCTTTCGGTTAGATATATACCTTTCTTTATATGCATTGAAGACTGCATAGATGAAGAGCAAAGTGAGTAATTATATATTGTTACATAAAATGAAAACACATAAATTTATTCACATTTTTTTTGGATTACCATGATTGTGATACGAAGTTTCTACAATCAAATTATCTCTTTCCTTTTTCCTTTTATATATGTTTTCACTTTTGATTACTCACAAACTTTTCTAGGAAACAAAGGAAGAAGGAGAAAAAAAAGAAGTGGTGTGTGTGATATGGTAAACTCCATATATTATATTAGATTAGATACCAATACAATTTATACACTTGATGTAGACATTATTAGTGATGCTATGTTACTGTAAATAGCAGTATTAGGGATAATAACATAATATAATGCAGTGTTGCGTTGCATATGATTATGATTCCATTTAGAGTAATTAGAAATTTATTTAAAAAATAAAACAAAATAATTTTTATTTCTTGTGACGATTGGGAATGGATGGATGGGTGGAGATGCTTTAACATGCTACTCATGATTGACACGTGTCCAACTCATTCTTGCCACATTTTCTCTTTTCAATTCAACCCATTTTCCTTTCATTAAAAAGTTTCTTTTTTTTATTACTTTTTTTTTTTGTCATTTTTCTCTCTCTCTCTCTCTCT
>Ga0209282_1000238_pt1 | contig 28322 bp, 15 predicted proteins | sample Mtrugardesep15_FD_187529 | JGI IMG/M metagenome (GOLD analysis project Ga0209282, IMG submission 187529) | Root nodule microbial communities of legume samples collected from California, USA - M. trunc garden sep15 (SPAdes) (version 2) | ecosystem: Host-associated > Plants > Roots > Nodule...
TGCCCCTTTCCCGCGGAATGCGGAGATATTTGTGAAGGTCCTCCAATCTATGGTGTTGAAGGCAGTGCTTCCAGTTTGGATTCATCCCCAGTTTGTTGATCGTAGCCATGATTTTATTTCTATGGTTATCTCTATGATTAGGCATGTTTATTCAGGGGTTGAAGTGAAAAATGTAAGTGGCGGCAGCAATGCTCGTATTACCGGGCCTCCTCCTAACGAAACAACAATTTCAACAATTGCGGAGATGGGTTTTTCCAGGTCTAGAGCTGAAGAAGCTTTGAGGCAGGTGGGGACAAATAGTGTGGAGTTGGCAATGGAGTGGCTGTTTTCCCATCCAGAGGACACACCTGAAGATGATGAACTTGCTCGGGCACTCGCCATGTCCCTTGGAAACTCTGAATCAGACATAAAGGATGCTGCTGCAAATGACAATGCTCAACAGCTCGAGGAAGAGATAGTCCAACTTCCTCCTGTTGATGAGTTGTTATCAACTTGCACAAAACTTTTGCAAAAGGAATCTTTAGCTTTTCCTGTCCATGACTTGCTTGTAATGATATGCTCTCATGATGATGGCAGATATAGATCTAATGTTGTCACTTCTATTGTTGACCGGATCAAGGAATGTGGATTGGTTTCTAGTCATGGAAATAATATCATGCTGGCTGCACTGTTTCACGTTCTTGCTTTAATTCTTAATGAGGATGTTGTAGCACGGGAAGCTGCTTCAAAGAGTGACTTCATCAAAATTACGTCAGATATACTTCACCAGTGGGATTCAAGTCTTGATCAGGGAGAGAAACGTCAGGCGCCAAAATGGGTCACAGCTGCTTTTCTTGCATTAGACAGGCTGTTGCAAGTTGATGAAAGATTGAATTCTGAAATTGTAGAGCAGTTGAAGAAGGAGGTTGTGAATAGTAAGCAGACATCAATTACCATTGATGAAGATAAGCAACACAACTTACAGCCTGCTTTGGGACTGTCTTCCAAGTTTGCAGATATACATGAGCAGAAGAGACTTGTTGAGATTGCCTGTAGTTGTATGAAGTACCATCTTCCCTCAGACACAATGCATGCTCTGCTGCTACTATGTTCCAATCTTACGAGGAATCACTCCGTTGCTCTTGCCTTTTTTGATGCTGGTGGGTTTAGTTCACTTCTTTCCTTGCCAACTAGTAGCCTCTTCTCTGGGTTTGACAATGTTGCTGCTAGTATTGTTCGTCACATTCTTGAAGATCCGCAAACTCTCCAGCAAGCAATGGAATCTGAGATAAAACTCAGTCTTGTAGATGCTTCCAACCGGCATCCAAATGGGAGGGTAAATCCCCGCAATTTCCTTTCAAATTTAGCTTCTGTGATTTCCCGTGATCCAACAATATTTATGCAAGCTGCTCAATCTGTTTGCCAAGCTGAAATGGTGGGTGAAAGACCTTACATTGTCTTGCTGAAAGACCGTGATAAAGACAAATCCAAGGATAAAGAAAAGGAGAAGGATAAAGACAAAGGACAGAATAATGATGGGAAGGTTGTTCTGGGAAGTACAACCACAGCTGTTTCTGGAAATGGTCATGCGAAAATTAATGATTCAAAGGTTGTCAAAAGTCACAAAAAACCTAGTCAAAGTTTTGTTAATGTTATAGAGCTTCTTCTCGAGTCCATATATACTTTTGTTGTCCCACCTTTGAAGGATGACACCGCCTCAAATATCGTCCCTAGCCCACCAACATCAAGTGACATGGACATTGATGTCTGTACGGTGAGGGGGAAAGGAAAGGCAATTGCCACTGTGTCCGAAGGGAATGAAACCAATAGCCAGGAAGCTTCTGCATCACTTGCAAAGATAGTATTTACTTTGAAACTTCTGACGGAGATATTATTGATGTACCCATCATCTGTTCATGTTCTGCTTCGGCGAGATGTTGAAGTAAGCAGCACTAGGGGAACTTATCAAAAGAGTCAGGCTGGTTTGAGTGGGGGAGGAATATTCCACCACATTCTTCGTAATTTTCTTCCTTACTCTCGAAATTCCAAAAAGGACAAGCAAGCTGATGGTGATTGGAGGCAGAAACTAGCTACCAGAGGTAACCAGTTTATGGTGGCTGCATGTGTTCGTTCTACAGAGGCAAGAAGGAGGATTTTTACAGAGATAAGTCACATTATAAATGAATTTGTTGATTCATGTACTGGTGTTAAGCCACCAGGCCATGAAATTCAGGTCTTTGTTGATCTACTTAATGATGTTTTGGCTGCTCGCACACCTGCTGGCTCAAGCATTTCAGCGGAGGCCTCTTCCACCTTTATGGATGCTGGTCTAGTTAAATCTTTTACTAGTACTCTCCAAGTTTTAGACTTGGACCATGGTGACTCATCTAAAGTGGCTACTGGTATTGTCAAGGCTCTTGAGTTGGTATCCAAGGAGCATGTTCATTCAGTTGATTCGAGTGCAGGGAAGGGTGATAATCCAACAAAGCATTCTGATCCCAGTCACGGAAGAACAAATAATATTGACAACATATCTCAGTCCATGGAAACTACATCTCAGGTCAATCACAACTCCCTTCAAGTTGACCATGTTGAGCCATACAATGTGATTCAGTCTTATGGTGGGTCCGAAGCTGTTACTGATGATATGGAACATGATCAAGATTTTGATGGGGGATTTGCTGCTACTAATGAGGATGAGTACATGCATGAAACTGCTGAGGATGCCAGAGGTCGTGAGGATGGAATTGAAAATGCGGGGCTACGATTTGAAATCCAACCCCATGGCCAAGAAAATCTTGATGACGATGAGGATGATGAGGATGACGAGGATGATATGTCTGGAGTTGACGGTGAAGATGTGGATGAAGATGACGAGGAACATAATGATTTTGAAGAAGATGATGTCCATCACTTGCCACATCCTGACACAGATCCAGATGATCATGATGGGATTGATCCGGATGAGATTGATTCTGATTATGGTGCATTCTTGAATGAATTTGAAGAGGTAGAGGATGAGGACGATGAGGACGAAGATGGGGTTATACTTAGACTTGAGGAGGGCATTAATGGAATTAATGTATTTGATCATATTGAGGTTTTTGGAAGAGAGAATAATTTTCCAAATGAGGCTCTTCATGTGATGCCAGTTGAAGTTTTTGGTTCTAGACGCCCTGGTCGGACGACATCTATCTACAACCTTTTGGGCAGAACTGGTGATAATTCTACACCTGCACGACATCCTCTTTTAGTTGGACCTTCTTCCTCATTCCAGCAGTCTACTGGGCAATCAGGTCTATTACTTTATGAATTTCTTAGCTCGACATTGTATTACAGTAGTGTTTTTATTTGATTTATTTATACTTCTCATTTCGATAGTGACACTTTTATAAAATAAATCAGATCGTGTAACAGAGAACTCAACGGGTTTGGATAATATCTTTCGATCACTGAGAAGTGGACGCCATGGACACCGTTCAAACCTGTGGAGTGATAATAACCAGCAAAGTGGCAGGTCAAACACTGGTGTTGTACCACAGGGCCTTGAGGAGTTGCTTGTCTCTCAATTAAGGCGACCTGCTCCTGAAAAATCATCTGATAACAACTCAAATGAAGCAGGTCTTGATAGTAAGATAGTTGAGACCAGCCAGATGCACAATTCAGGAGGTTCAGGTGTAGACATCCCAGGCGAAAGCAATGCAATTCAAGAAGGTGGTGTGGTGATGCACGAGTCAACTGATAATAACAACAATGCTGACGACAGACCTGCTGGAAATGGATTGCCGCAAGCAGATGTATCAAGCACTCACTCTCAAGCAGTTGAGATGCAGTTTGAGCAGAATGATGCAGCTGTGCGGGATGTTGAAGCTGTCAGCCAAGAGAGTAGTGGTAGTGGGGCAACTTTTGGTGAAAGTCTTCGGAGCCTAGATGTTGAGATTGGAAGTGCTGACGGCCATGATGATGGTGGAGAAAGGCAGGTTTCTGCAGATAGGATAGCAGGTGAATCACAGGCTGCACGAACAAGAAGAGCAAACGTGTCTTTTGGCCATTCTTCTCCTCTAGGTGGGAGAGATGCATCTCTCCACAGTGTTACTGAAGTTTCCGAAAATTCAAGCCGAGATGCAGATCATGATGGTTCAGCAGGTGAACAGCAGGTAAACAATGATGCTGGATCAGAAGCAATTGATCCTGCTTTTCTGGATGCTCTTCCTCAGGAGTTGCGTGCTGAAGTCCTTTCAACTCAGCAGGGTCAAGTGGCTGGACCATCTAATGCTGAATCTCAAAACAGTGAGGATATCGATCCTGAATTCCTTGCAGCTCTTCCCCCAGATATTCGAGCAGAAGTTCTTGCTCAACAGCAGGCACAAAGGCTGCATCAATCTCAGGAGTTGGAAGGGCAACCTGTTGAAATGGATACAGTTTCAATAATTGCAACATTTCCTTCTGAGTTACGAGAAGAGGTAAGTTTGTTGGTTGAATCCAGTTTCATAAACGTGAGTCTGAGAGTTTCTCTCTGATGAATCCTTACTGATTTTGTTCAGGTTCTTTTAACGTCATCTGATGCTGTCCTTGCCAACCTTACTCCTGCTCTTGTTGCTGAGGCAAATATGTTAAGGGAGAGGTTTGCACATCGATACAGCCGTACCCTCTTTGGAATGCATCCTAGAAGCCGTAGAGGTGAGACTTCTAGACACGGTGAAGGTACTGGTACTGGTATGGATGGTATAGGACGAAGCATCGCTTCACGCAGGTCTGGTGGAACTAAGGTGTTTGAAGCTGATGGAGAACCTCTAGTTGACACTGAAGCTTTGCACGGCATGATTCGGTTGTTTCGTATAGTTCAGGTATTACTTGATACGAACTAGAAGTCCTTAAAAATCTGCACAAATTTGTTGTTTATTCTTTGTTTTTAAATTTTTGCAGCCATTGTATAAAGGTCAATTGCAAAGGCTTCTTTTGAACCTTTGTGCCCATAGTGAAACTAGAACTTCTCTGGTGAAAATTCTGATGGATTTACTAATTCTTGATGTAAGAAAGCCTTCCAGTCATTGTAGTACAGTTGAACCTCCATACAGATTGTATGGTCGTCAGAGCAATGTAATGTACTCACGTCCTCAATCTTTTGATGGTAAGTAAACTTGATTTGTCTTTTATTTGTGCTATGTCTTCATTGACACTAATTTTAATTTTCTGAAGTAATGTTGGGACTTAGGTGCCTGTTAGTGATGATAGAAATTGAAGGCGGCATTGTTGATAGTTAGAAAAGCTTAAGAGAGAGAAAAGAGAGAGAGAGAGGAGAGAGAAACTGGATCTGCAACTGAATTGTATATTCTGTTATTGATTGAATCAGAGAGTACAGATATTTATAGTCCTTGGACTGGCGTGACAGCTGTTGACAGCAAACTAGTAGCTTGCAGAACCTAACAAGCTAACACTAGTATATCTATGCTATTTAACAAAGCTTTACAAAGTAGCTAATACTAGTTTACTCTAACAAGTGACAGTAATCTGGTTAGTTAGTTGGGCTGTGATAGTTAAAAGAAATAAGATCCATTTCCTATGAATTATAAATGAGGTTGAGAAGGAGAGGTATCTAGGCGTTTGCAAGGGAATCGTGTCCTTTAGGCAAGGCATGGTTGCAGACCCTCAAAATAATATCTATACTTTCTAGTGAGATACCAGGTTCCTAACAAGTAATGCCCTTGTTGTTTAGTTAGTGCACATATTCCACTTCTGTTTTCTCATTCCTCATGCTTGTTTTCCTCAATGGCAGTTTATATTATTTTGAAAATGTGTTTTAAGATGTTGACATCCCTCATGCTTGTTTTCATCGGTGGTCATTTATATTATTTTGAGAATGTGTTTTAAAATGTTAACAGTGGATGAATTTATCAATGCCTTCTATATTTGTTTGATTGGGCAGGAGTTCCCCCATTGCTCTCACGGAGAATCCTAGAAACTCTCACTTATCTTGCTCGTAATCATCCATATGTGGCAAAAATGTTGCTTCAGCTTAGGCTCCATCGTCCTGCATCAGGAGACCCAGATAGTACTGATATTGCACGCGGCAAAGCTGTGATGGTTATTGAGGATCAAGTAAACCTGGGTGAAAACAATGAAGGATACATATCCATTGCAATGCTTTTGAGTCTCTTGAAACAACCCCTTTATTTGAGGAGCATAGCCCATCTTGAACAGGTGATGATTTGGTTTTATTGGTATCTTTAGTGCATCCTTTTTCATGTAACTTCAGACAGTGCTGACTGGATATACTCTGTATTTGTTCTCAGTTGCTAAATTTACTGGATGTCATCATCAATAGTGCTGGAGGCAAGTGTAATTCATCTGAAAAATCCCATATATCTACAGAGCCAGTATTGGGCCCCCAAATTTCTGAAATGGACGAAGATGTAAATACAAATTCTGTTACTTCTTCTGGTCTTGATGCTCATCCCAACATTGATGATTCCTCCGATCCCACACCCTCTGGTAGTAAGGAATGTGAGAATCAGCAAGTATTGGGTAATCTGCCACAAACGGAACTCCAGCTCCTGTGTTCATTGCTTGCTCTAGAAGGGTATGATGATTATACCTATGCTTATAGATTGTGTTAGTTCTTCTGTTTGGGTTTTGTCAGTTTGCCTTGTTTTGGTAGATTTAGTTACGATCATAAGAACTCCGGACTCCTGGGGAGTGGTGGGAGTCATAAGTGGTAGTTGAGGTCCCAATTTCTAATTTACTCCATTTTGATACTTGCGTCTTGATATTTATTTTCTTTTCTGGTAGTTGAGGTCCCGATTTCTAATTTACTCCATTTTGATACCTGCGTCTTGATATTTATTTTCTTTTTATTTACATACCATATGTTGTTGGTGGCATTTGCCAATGGTGACTTCATCTAATATTTCATGTATTCCTTTCAGTTTGTCAGATAATGCATATGGTCTCGTCGCTGAGGTAATGAGGAAATTAGTGTCCATTGCTCCAATTCATTGTCAGCTTTTTGTCTCGCACCTGTCAGGAGCAGTTCGAGACTTGACTTCGTCTGCTATGGATGAATTACGCATTTTCAGTGAAACAATAAAAGCTCTTCTCAGTACGTCAACTAACGGTGCTGCAATTTTGAGGGTTTTACAAGCCTTGAGTTCCTTTGTAAATTCGTCAACTGAGAAAGAGAATGACGGAATTTCTCGTGCTCATTTTGAGTTTTCGGAAATCAATTCAGCATTAGAACCATTGTGGCATGAGCTGAGCTGTTGCATAAGCAAAATAGAATCCTACGCTGAGCCAGCATCTGAGATTATTACGCCATCTACCTCATCAGTGTCTAAACCATCTAGTGTCATGCCTCCACTTCCTGCTGGTTCTCAAAATATCCTACCATACATAGAATCTTTCTTTGTGGTTTGTGAGAAGCTGCATCCTGCACAGTCAGGTGCTAACAATGACAATGGTGCTCCTTATATCTCTGACGTTGAAGATGCCAGCACATCAGGTACTCTGCAGAAAACATCTGGAGCTGCTATGAAAATAGATGAGAAACATGGTGCTTTCGTCAAGTTTTCAGAGAAGCATAGGAAGCTGCTAAATGCTTTTATCAGGCAAAATCCTGGCTTGCTTGAGAAATCTTTTGCCCTTATGTTGAAGATTCCAAGATTCATTGATTTTGATAACAAGCGTTCCTACTTCCGATCAAAAATCAAGCATCAGCATGACCATCACCACAGCCCACTAAGAATATCAGTAAGAAGGGCGTATGTTTTAGAAGATTCCTACAACCAGCTTCGAATGAGATCCACTCAAGATTTGAAGGGAAGGTTGACTGTTCACTTCCAAGGGGAGGAAGGTATTGATGCTGGTGGACTTACAAGGGAGTGGTATCAATTGTTGTCCCGGGTCATTTTTGACAAAGGAGCACTGCTTTTTACTACCGTGGGAAATGAGTCAACATTTCAGCCAAACCCGAACTCTGTCTACCAAACAGAACATCTATCTTATTTCAAATTTGTTGGCAGAGTGGTGAGTTCATTTGCACCTTTTTTTAATGCATGCTGCATGTCATATATATGCTTCTTATCCCATCTATCTTATCCAGGTTGGAAAAGCATTATTTGATGGTCAGCTCTTGGATGTCCATTTTACCCGATCATTCTATAAGCACATTCTAGGAGCCAAAGTTACATATCATGATATCGAAGCTATTGATCCGGCTTATTTCAAAAATTTGAAATGGCTGCTTGAGGCAAGTGCAATTTGTAGTTTTGAGTCCACCCTATCAACATCCTTAAAAATAAAAAAAATATTATCTGCATGTCGATTACTAACATTTTCTTGTATTTGGCATGATTGCAGAATGATATCAGCGATGTTCTGGATCTTACTTTTAGCATTGATGCAGATGAGGAAAAGTTGATTTTATATGAACGAACAGAAGTATTGTCTTTGCTCTGAAACTTTTTGAGATGATATTGATGCATTGGCTGCCTCATTGTTAACCGTCTAATCTTAATGAACATGTTTAGGTGACTGATTATGAGTTGATTCCTGGTGGACGGAACACTAAAGTTACAGAGGAGAATAAGCATCAATATGTTGATTTGGTTGCTGAGCATCGATTGACTACTGCCATTCGACCTCAAATAAATGCTTTCTTGGAAGGGTTCGGTGAAATAATTTCGAAGGAGTTGATATCTATATTCAATGACAAAGAGCTGGAACTATTGATCAGTGGACTTCCTGATATTGATTGTGAGTTTGTTACATTATATTTATTTTACCTAATCCTTATTGTGAGTTTCTTTCGTTATTTTACATTTTCCTTTGTTGATGTTTCTAGCTCATTTGATCAATGCTGGTTATTTTTACAAGTCTAATTCCTAGAAAAGAAAATTTGACACGGTTAATCATTTTATTTCAGTGGATGACTTGAGAGCGAACACAGAATATTCTGGATATAGTGCTGCTTCCCCGGTGATTCAATGGTTTTGGGAGGTTGTTCAAGGTTTCAGTAAAGAAGACAAGGCCAGGCTGTTGCAGTTTGTGACAGGCACATCCAAGGTATATTTCTTTCAGAGCTTTAAACATTTTGATCTTTTATGGGCAGTGTCCCAAAATTTACAGTGATCTTCATATTGGAAATACTTTTATTTGGAGTTTGGATGTATAAGATGAATAAGATTAAATGCTAGCTACATTCTGTTACACCCAGTTTTTCTGTTTACTTTCTTCCAAATGGTCAAGAGTTTCAATGTACATAAGCAAGAGTATGGGTTCAGTTTGCATTCTATTCCAATACTTTGACTTCCTAACCTCTCGTACTTTAAAAGATTGAATAATGTTGTTGAAGACTTGGAACTGTGAGCATGTAATGTACGCTTTATGGGTCTGATTCTGGCTTCCAATGTTTCAGGTGCCTCTAGAGGGTTTCAGCGCTCTTCAAGGAATTTCAGGTGCTCAAAAGTTTCAAATACATAAGGCATATGGAAGTTCTGATCACTTGCCTTCTGCTCATACATGGTACCATTTCTCTACTTTCAGTTTGTTATATATTTTGTCGACATAATCTTTTCGGGTCAATTTTTGGCTATATTACATCTCGTGATGAATCATTTGTAATGTGAGTTGAATTAACATCAATTATTCTTGATGCAGTTTCAATCAATTAGATTTGCCGGAGTATCCATCTAAACAACATTTGGAAGAAAGGTTACTGCTTGCAATTCATGAAGCAAATGAGGGATTTGGTTTTGGATGAGATTTTCTTTTGTTCAAAATACTATTACATTCTAGGTTAGCAGCTATTTTAATAGTGGTACAGGGGGTTGACAAAATTTTAATTATTTCATGTTAATATTATTATGTACAGGCCTATAATTGCAATAGGAAATATGCCTTTGGCGGTTTTTCAATATTACTGCCTGTTTTGTCCCTTTATCAGTCTATATAAGCGTAGTAGAAAAGCAAACTTAACTTTAACACACTAACCAGTATATGATGATATCATTCGTGACTAACTTATTTGCATATCCCCATCATTTTTTTCTTCTTTGCATATCACATTGCATAACAAATATACTCTTTCCACTAAAAAATTGTCGTTTTCACATAAAAACAAATGATTATTAATAGGGTGACTAACTATTGAGGATTTTTCTCTTAAAAAAAAACTATTGAGGTTTTTTTTTATCAAACTAACTTCATTAACAACTGGTTGATTCTTATTATCATAAATGTAATAATAATACGAGTCTGTTGCGTATATTATACATGATTAATAATAGGGTGTAATTGGGTAAAAGTAATTAATGATAATTTTTTTAAGGTTAAATATGTTTACACCTCTGTTATCTAGATGAGTTTTGGTTTGCCCCCGGAAAAAAAAAAACTTATTCCCCTGTTATTAACAAATTCATTGGTTTTCATGCACAATCTCATTTGATGGTACAAATATGCATACTTGGCACGTTGATCGGATAAAATTGTATATTTGGCATTTTTTTATTCCATTTGGACTAATAAAACATAATATAAATATCTTAATTTTTAAAAAAAATAGTAATTCTGCATCTTTCTTTTCTCTCACGGTTTCCCTATCTTTTCTTCCTCGTTCTTTTGTCTCTTTTACCTATGCTCTTTTTACAATAACAACGTCAAACATAAAAACCCAGCAAGATCAAAACCTAGAAACTCATACCCAAATTTTTAATAAAAAATTCGAGTTTGGGATAAATACAATAAACAAAATGATTAATTTTGTATGTGTTGGATCTATGATGATTGATTATGAGAGGACATGAATTTAACCTAAATTTTACATGTTTTTAATGATTTAAAATTTATTTTTTAATAACAGTAAATACAAGTGGATTAAAAATAATTGAAAAAGAATATAAAAAGCTAAATCAGTGACAACTCACCATGTTTGTCAAGTCAGTATGCCATATCATCAATCTTATACAGTCGTATCCAAGTCAGTGTATTAAATCATCAATTTTGAAGAATCTAATAATTACAAGGGTTTTGGTAAAACAAAAAAAAAAATCAAGGGTGAAAACCAAAGAATCTTCTAACGGCAAAGTTGGAATCTAAAGTTTTTTTTACTACATGGAGTAAAATCAAAACTCGCTTAAATGACAGGTGGCAGAAGATCATTTAACATGTGATATTAGGACAAAATACTTAAGTTGAGAACTATTAGTAGAGAAATTACATATTTTGTGGGAGGAGTTAGATTTTTTATGCACGGTAAACATGTTGAAAAGACAAGTAAAACAACAATAAAGTGAATTTAACCGAACAAATTTTTATGGCCATCAAGTTCAAAATCAAATATACATTGCATCAAATCCTAGCTGCAATCACACATGCTATCAAGCTAATATCTTCTACTGATCGATTTTTTAGTTTTTCCCTTTTCTTACTTACTATCTTCTTAGCCTTCTCTCTCCTTTTCAAACCCTAGTTGTCACCCTTTTCTTTTTCTTTTCTTCTTGTCAGAGGGGTGATTTAAGGTCAATTTTGACCCAAAAATCACCCCCTCCGAGTTGTTTTTTCTCTTCCTTTTATCCTGATTGAATAAGTGATTTCACCATATTTTCTGTTTTCTTTCGTTTGTTTTGATTTCCCGTCTTTGTGCGATGTGTTTTTGATTTCCCGTCTTAGTGCGGTGTTTATTTGATTCAGGTTGAAAGATTAACTTTGAGCAATTGCATATTCGATCAATGACAATGACTTTGGCGTCGCCAACGTTGCAGATCCAAAAATATAAGTATTTCAGAGATTTGAATGTAGTCATATTAGTCATATTTGTAGGCATAGGTACTCTGCCGTTTTATGTTATTAACATGGATGTTGTGAGTTTGTTCACAAATTCATCCTTTTTATTTTTAGCGAAATTTAAATTTGTATTTTATCGATGTACTATATCAATTTGAATGAATATCGTTTATTTTTTATTTTTTTTAAAAAAAACTTCTTAGCCTTCTTTTTTCCTAACAATAACCAAATCTTCCATTATATGAGTTGTAATCCAAATATGGCAATTGTTTTAGTGTCATCTCTCTTGTCGTCACCTTTTAAGAATTTCTAAGTCGATATTGAACATGAGGCGGTGATTGTTTTTCCGTGCTTAAATTCACGTGTTGATTCACTAAATTGTCATGTTAAAGTTTTATTAAATACCCCAAAAATATTTTTAGAAGAAAACTTTAGTTTGAGATTTTTCATCCCGTCAAGTAAATTTAGGTGCTTCTCTATTTAAGGAAAAAAAGTCGTCATCGTGTTAGTGTGAAACAACGAGAAAAAACATATGGAAGAAGAATATTTAAGGGGAAATTGTTAATGTGAAATGGCAAAGACATGTGAAATACGTTCGTTTCATTTTGAAGTGGGATGAATTTAATGTCCCCGTGAGTATAATTCAATTGGCGGAACATTATATGTAATATATAAGGGCTGAAGTTTGAAATATATATTATCCACTTATTCATCTTATAGATAAGTATCGTCACTAGACTATTTAACAAAAATAATAAAATATAATACCATCAATTATATCTCAACAACTTTTGATAGGTTATTGAAAAAAGGGCTAATGTTTACTCGTTTAAAAAAGACAAATGACTAAAGCAAATAAAAGGTTTAGTGGTTTAAAAAACATAAAAGACTAAAACAAATAAATAATGATAAAATTTTATCTACTTTATCTTCTTTCATTTCACCCTATCTATTTCTTTTAGAGTGAGGTCTATTGTGGACTTTCTCGATGGTTAGTGCACCTTAAACATTTTCTTAACATATTTTAAATTTACATATTTTATTCTTCACGAGTTTTTCAAAGTAAGACTTTTTTTCCAATGGTGTGTTGCAGTTGATGAAATCATATTTTCTGAATTCAATATTTGACGCATTTACGCCTTCAACATATCTATAGTTGTTGAATCAAGATTAGATTGTGCATATTTTAACGAGGTTTTTTTAAACAAAATAAACAATACCAAACTTAAAATATGAACCATATAATTTTGATAAAACAACAATGAATGTACCAAATACTTGAATTTGTCAATATTTTATCCCTATGCAATCATGATCCATAATGAATAGGGTGCGGTCTTACAACAAATATGTCACTTTGATCAATACTTGATTTCGAGTCTTACAAATACATGTTGCCATCCATTAATATTTTGATCAATTCTTATTTTTTGAGGTTTGATTTATCAATTCTGTTTTTTATATTTTTATCTCCATTAATAAATTTTTGTATATAATTAAGTGGGACCCTGAAAGTATTTAATTTATAATTTACAGCAGAGCAGCTATGGATTGTGGTTGAAACAGTTAGAAAGCAAGAGCTAGTGTGAGAGCTATGGCAGTTTATTCAACCATCTTATTCTCTTCTCATTTCAATTTTCACAATCTCAGACTCAAAAACAAAACTTTAAACCTAAATTCAAATTCAATGTCTTCTTCTTCACTTCCAATAAAATCACCCTTCCATTTACCTTCTTCCAATCTCAAACATCGAACCGTTTTCAAATTCCAATCTTCATCTTCTTCCTCTTCTTCCGATTGGTCCACTGCAACTAACAAAACCGTTTTATTAACCTCCGTAACTACCGTTTCTCTAGCTGTTGCTAATCGCGTTCTTTATAAATTAGCTCTTGTTCCTATGAATAATTACCCCTTTTTCCTTGCTCAGTTAAATACTTTTGGGTGGGTAATTTTCTGCTAATTTTATTAATTTATTTGTTATGATTGTGAAATGATGAATTTTTTTAATTGTTTTTGTGGTTTAGGTATGTTGTTATATACTTTAGCATTTTGTATATACGATACCGGTTAGGAATTGTTACAAATGAGATGCTTGCAATTCCCAAATGGCGGTTTTTTGTTATCGGGTTTTTGGAAGCTCTGGGATTGGTTTCTGGAATGTCTGCTGGAGGTACTGTTTCTCATTCTCATCTTGCTAGATTTTCCTTCTTTTTATCAATTTTTCGTATTGAGTTTATTTATTCAAGCTAGGGGAGTGAAAATAAATGACTTATTTGAGCTTATCTGCTGTGTGTGTATTGACTTATTTGAACTTATCTGCACTAAAGCTTGTGAGACTGTTTGAGAGAACTTATAGCATAGGTTATCATATGTCTAAAAGCTGTTGAAAGCGCCATAAGTTTTGTGGGGGAATGATAGAGTTTAAGATTGGCAACAATGAGATAGGTTTGATGCTTAGTTGGTGTCACTGGCGTTCAGTTACTAATAAATTCATTAATGGTTACATTACAGTTCTGTTATTTTCTATAGAGGCTATAATACAATTGTAATCAGCAGATTAGAGTTTAATAACAGATAATTCACTTTTTCAGTTTTAGTCTTCTAGAAAATATCTCCTCACTTTTCTCTTATTCTCTAGATTCAATAAAACTGAACGTTGGTTACCTTCTGCAGCAATACTTCCTGGCCCAGTCATACCCATACTGAATCAGGTATCTTAAATATTTTGAGTGGACCTTGTTGTCTTGTCAGATTACAAGAGAGTGACAAAATAAATAACATTTGTCTCTATTTTGGATAATAAGCATCTGCCCTTTATTTTATACATCTTTCAAGTTTAATTTATTTTATGATCCTCTTTTGTCATACCTTTGGCAAGGTCTTATTTAAGAAACCTACCTTTCATTTGAGAACTTAACTAGAAATGTTGTGGCCTTGATTGTGTTTAGTTTAGTCAATGATATCTTACTTGGTGGTCTTTGTAGATCTGATAGTTTTGGTGTTTATTACTACCTTCGTCCCATATTAAAGGTCACATTAGCAATAGAAAAAAGTCCCAAAATAAGTGTTGTTTTATTTTTCAATGTAACATCAATTATTTTATTCTTATTCACATGAAAATTAATATAATGGGCATCACTCTCAAGTTTATTATACTCCATTGTGCATTTACGATAATTATGCAAAATTATTACATTCTTTAATTATATACAACTTTTCTTAACCTGTGTGAAAAAAACCTAAAGTGGCACTTAATATGGGGAGGGAGTAACTTGTAGCATCATAGAAACTGAGATTTCTTCGTACTACTAACTATAGGTGTTATTAAACCTAATTTTCTCCTTTTATCTTTCCAAAGTACTGACTGACACAACTACTGTCATCCAACATATTTATTCAAGGACAATGTAATCCGTTTTTTTTTTCCACATATTGACTCTGTTCTTTGTCTCATTTTGGAGGCATCATAGGTAATCCATTTCATTGGCATATTTATAATAGGTTAGTAGCAAGTAGCATCACTCAGTATAGGAGGTTTGTTATTTAAAAACATATTTGGTATGTATTGACATCATGTCTACATATTCCCATTATTAGCCTCTCCTATTATTTCGAACCGGGGAAGAACATGACAGAATATTGCCGCAAAATATGTGGTGAGAATGTTTATTAACTAACCGGAATTGTGATGGTATAATAGAGAGATGGTACTCTAAATCATAGGTCTTCTAAATCATGTGGTGGCCATTCTCTGTTCAGTTGGATACATTTCCAAACTGTTAGCACTTCTCTGGTGATTTTGTTAGCCAGTGTATTGGTTATTTTAATGGATTACTATGTGTAACATAAATTCTCTAAACATTGTAAAAAATTTATATTGCAGACTTTTTTAGTTTGGCAGTTGATGTTTTCCGCTCTTATTCTGAGGAGAAGGTACTCAGTTAACCAAATTGTTGGGTGTTTACTAGTAGCTGCTGGTGTTGTGATTGCTATCTCAAGGTAGTTTAACTTTCTTATCAGGAGAAATACAATAATCATTGTCACTACTCTCCATATTTAATTTCCCGTGCTGAGTTTCCTAACTAATTTGACTACCTATGTGTGAATTGCTTACTTTCTTTTGGGCATTAAGATCTTTTTTCCTTAAAATTAAGGTCACGCAAGCATGCGCAGTGATTGAGCTTTTGTGAGTGGTATTGATTTGAAAATATCAGTCTCTGGCCTCCCTTTCCAATTAAAAGGAGAGAGTAAACTTCTTTTCGGTCCCACAAAGATCCATGTGATTTGGTCTTTCAAAAGAAGATTGACATCAATTTAACTCCCTGCAATTATAAGCGTCAAAATTGTCAATATGTGCACACGGATGATAAGAACAACATTGATTGAGTTTCCAATTTAGGTGGCTACATTGATATCACTTTCTATGATTAAAAGACTAAATTCACAAGGTCTGGTCTGTACCTTTTTCTTTTGGTCTAACATATTGAAGTTGTGTTCCCCTTTTCTCCCGTGTTCCCATTCAATTGGTTAATGATCTTCATAGAAGAGTGACCACTCATTGAATTAATTAACCAGTTGAGCGGTTAATTATGTCAAAATGGAAACCTGATGCTATGATCTCCCAATGTAGAGGGGTTCAAGAAAGGGTTAGATCAATAGTAGATCCATTGTAGGCAGTCCTACCTTGTGTTTGCAACTTGAACACATGGCTTTCTGTAACACATTGTGCCAAATTTTATCTTTTGAGTGGCTAATTATCCCAAATTTGTAAATAGTTTTAGCAAGAATTCATTTCTTGTAATGTTTCTTGCAATATTTGTTCAACGTATAATAATAGTTCATTTTTGGGAAACATGTCGATAAACTGTTTGCAAGAGCCTATGTTGCTAACTACTTCTAGTATTCTGGTAGTGCTGGTCGTGCCTTTTCATTTGGTAGGGGTACAAATATCATGCATATAGTGCCTAGACTCTAGATGAGGCCTAAAATAAACTGGAAGATGTCACTAACTATTTCAAATCAAACCAAAACCGATATTGGACTAACGCTTACCACACACGAAGCCCTAATAGTTCTAACTTGTAAAACCAAACTGAAACAAAAACACATGAATCCCTAATAGTTGTAACTTGTAAAACCTCAAAACCAAACTAAAACAATATTGAGCCAGCGCTAACTACAACTGAAGCCCCAACTAGAAAGGGTCACATCTTCAAATCAATGAGAAATGTTTAACCGCAATAAAAGCCCCCCTAGAAGGTGTCACATCTTCAAACCAATGAGAAATGTTTAACTACAATAAAAGGAAGAAGCTAGCAAAGATTAACCATCAAGAGGATGAGATAAAAGATGAGCCTTAACCACGCAAGACAAGAGGAAAAGGATCAATGTTTAACCATTAAACATAAGTCATAAAACCATACATGGTTAACCACCTAACAAAGGCACACACTAAAAGCAAGCGAAATGAGTCTGAACTATGCGCAGTCAAGAAACCCTTATATATAGGGATAGAGGACTCCTAATCCAAAATAAACAGGGAAATCAAGAAAAATAAAAATAATAACCAAGTAATATGAAAACTATCCAAAGAGATAACCTAAGATACTCCAAAATTAGAAACTAATCCTAGAAGATAAACAAAGATACTTTAATAGTATTATCAAAGATACTGAGGCATTTTTATACATTGTGACACACGTTAAATGAAGTGGGCCTGTATGATAATTTGTTTCCCATAATTGCAGTGGCTCTAATGCAGGTCAAATGCTCTCTAAAGTTGATTTCGTGTGGCCAGCATTGATGATAGTTTCTTGTGCCTTTCAAGCCGGGGCTTCAATAATCAAGGTTAGTTCATACATAGATGTTTATTTTAGTTAAACTTGTTTGTTAGGCAACAATATAATTAATGCATTTTTATAAACGGCAGGAATTTGTTTTCCTTGATTCTTCCACTCGATTAAAGGTATGCTTTCTTTTACTCTTTTTTGGTGGAAGGGGGTTTAAGGTCACTTGCTCAAATGTGGGCTAAAGTTTCCATTGGCATCTTTTTCATGGGCATGATTTGAAGTACATTATCTTTTTTGTGTGCAGCAAAAGTCGTTGGATATATTTGTGGTCAATTCTTTTGGATCCGGATTTCAGGTATGGCTTGCTGTAATAACGTGAACTGCAAATGGTTTAAATATGATGATTGTTGCAATATATATTACAAAGTACCGAGTCCACCTTTTGAAATTTGTAAATGACATGATAAAACCAAAGTAATTTTTTAGTTTATATTTTGTATTGCTGATATCTTAGCAGCCACTTTATCTTGTGAGTTCAAATTATATGTATGCTCTCTATCCTTTTAGATAATCTCAAAATGCATTACTTTTGTTTGTCCCGTTACAAATAGCAAATGCTAACTGTTAGTGTTTGGATTATTAGTGTTAGGAGTCTTGTTATATACACCATATATACCTGACTTAAAAGATATGTATCCAGCAGTCAATATTTTATATCACAGCGCCACATATTAGTTAAATATGCATTTCCCTCTTTTCCCATCCAAACCCTATAAATTTAGGTAACTGAGTGTGATGAAAAGTTATCTGAAATTTTTCTCTGTAGCCCAGTGGGAGTTATACTGATGATTGTTGATATCTGAATTTACTATTGACTTATGGATTGCATCGCTAAAAACATTAAATGCCTTTCATAAAAAACTTAAAAGCTTACATTCCCAATGCTAACAAGGCACCATTGGTTACCATCAAGTTGCAATTATTTGCTTCCGTATATAATGCAATAGACTTGGATAAACAAGTCATTTATGTCTATTCATCCACTTTGCTTGCATTTTTCTTCTATTTTCCTGACATTAGGTGTATGGACTCTGAGCAAAACAGGTAATTGATCTTGACAGATTGCTTTGAGTTAGCACTGCATTTTTCTTATGTAAAAGCTTTAGAATTGTTTTTCTTTTCGCTCTGTGACGGTAGCACAACATTGACTTGAGTCTAGACTCCAGAGTAGACTACTTTCACTTATGAGCATTTTTAAAAATACTAGCAATGTAGTGTCTTACACACTCTTTAATAATTGAATAAAACGTATGTGGGTCGTAGTAAATCATGTGGGTCTCATTTGCTTTTGGTGAATTTAACTAAATATTAAGAAACGTGTTAATTTCCTCTTGACATTTTGAGTTTATTTTTTTGGTTATGTGTAAAATAAAAATTGTGAGGCATATTTATGGTTGGCTTTTGATGTGTATTGTAGGCTCTTTTCGTGCTTCTCTTTCTACCTTTAATCTCTAACTTGAAAGGAATACCATTTGTTCAACTACCTTCATATCTTAAAAGTGGTGCTGGTTGCTTTCTAAACATTGGAGCTGGTAAAACAGGTAAGCTCTGATATATACGTAGAGATGCAATACCACATCTTCCTACTTACTTTTCTGTTATTGTCTACATTTCCTTTTAATTCTTTTGCTCTTACAGCACAATACTATCCGATTAGTTATTATGAGCAAATGATTATTTTCTTGATTGCCTTAATGTGTTAAAAATTACAATCCAATTGCAAGATATTGGACATGATTCCCACAGCAAAACTAGGAAGAACCCTTGGTCCTCAGATGAGAAGCCTAAACATAAGAATGGGTGTACAATCCAAATAGGATATTAAATAGAAATTATCATAATTGTGAGATTTGCTATTTAACCTTCATTAATTAGCTCTTCTTCCCCATTAATAATTTTGAACCTAGTCAAAAACATTCATTTCCATGTCTCAGGTTGTGATGGTGCTCCCTTGCTTCCGCTGCTTTACGTAGTTACCAATTTGGCATTCAACATATCCCTGCTTAACGTACTAAAAAGTTCTTCAGCAGTTGTTGCTTCTCTCATGTTAATGTTGTCAGGTTCTCTCTCTCCCTCCCTCTATGTGTACACATGTGTGATAGAATCCATTGACACTAGGTGTCGAATTTTTATACGCTAATCATATATTAGTGGTACAAGTGTAAAATTTTGATATTTGGTGGGATCCTATATATTTTTGCGAGCTTTTTAGCTAATGCGTGCTTATGGTGTTTGCAGTGCCAATTTCTGTTTATGTTCTTTCCCTTCCATTACCATATCTTCCCGAGGGAGGAACAACATTGAGCCCATTCTTTCTGCTTGGTTGTGCGATTCTTGTATGTGGGCTTTATACATACAACACAACCCGACCTGCAAGGAATAGTTCAGAAGTTGACTGAAGCAGATCTATTTGTGTAACCAATGTTGTGGAGAAAGTACCAGCTGGCAGTTGGTGCTCTAACCACTGGAGAAATGTTTTTTCTCCTCATTTTGCCATCAGATCATTGAAAATGTTTATTGTTGCACATGTACTGTTGCTCATTGTAGAAGCATATTTTGCCATACGAATAATATATAGAAACAGACGAATGTTATTGGCCGAAACGCAGCAGCTATTTATTTCTTATGCAACCTAATTTGTTTGTTTCTGAAGGCAACCACAAAATACTTGAATGGATGTAACCAAGAAAAATAAATAATACTTGAATGGATTAAATACATTTTTTTGGCCAAAATTTGATGTTGGTCACAAAATTTTATTCATTTCAGTTCGTACAGAAATAGAAAATGAGTTAAATGTTATCAGTCCCTGTGAATAGGGAAGTTTTTGCATTTGTTGTGGGTTCAAAATTCAAAATCACAATGTCTCTAACACTTAACAACATTTGATTTGGAAATAAAGACATGGAGTGGCATAATCAATTCAACTAAAACAGGCAAAAACATAAAATGAAGAAGTTTTCTATTGTTCTTGTGTTCGCAATCACGATCCTTATGTCAGTGGCTACTGCAAGCAATCTCCTCCTATGTGAGGAGGGTTGTTTCTCCAATGAATCTTCCTGTACCTGCTTCCCTCCACAACCACTTGTGGTTACACCACTGCCGCCCCCACCACCATCATGCACCTGCCCTCCACCACCACCGCCGACTCATCCACCATGCTTGGCAGATGACGGCGCCGATTGTTAGGCGCCGTCTATAGCTGCAGGGAGTGGTATATAAGTACTAAATAAAAAACTCTGCCTTATTTTATTTTAATTAATATATGTGTGTGCTGTTTTTCTTTGCTGGTCTTTGTGTTATCATAATCATCATAATAATATGTGTGTTGTTTTCCTTTGCTGCCCAAGAGGTTTGATAATAATATATGTGTGTTAATTTAATATGCTTCACAGTTCCTTGTGCAAAAAAAATATGCTTCACAGTTCACTCCACCTAAATACGGGTTAGGATTTTGTTGACAGCAGATATCAAATTTAACATACATCGTTAATAACTCTTTGTAAAAGATAATCATGTATACAAAACTTCAAACACTTTTAATAATAAAAATACTTACACATGTAATAAATATTCCATATCCAGGACCAGGAAGCTAATTGTTGTTGTTCCTATATTTTAGTCTTAACTTGATTGCACAAAATAGGTAATATCACATGGGACAAATTACCAGTAAAAATGTGTTGCACAAAATTGAAAAGGAAAAAAATATTACCTATGTTATTTAATGTGTTTTTAAAATGATGGAAATGTGGATTCTAGGGTTCTTTTTATCTTGATAGTCCATAATAGGTTCCCTACTCTAGTTGTGTTTCTGGTGTGATGGATCGTTGAAAGAATGAATGTGGATATTTTTTGTTGTTGTCTTCAACATTGTCGCCTAGCTAACTAGTGCATACGCCTGCTACTAGAATGACTGAATGAGTAGAAGTAATGTGCGTCCGCGCGCGCATGTGTGCGTGTGTGTAATATTTTACCAAGTTGGTTAGGGCGCATACGTAAAAAGATTTCAGGAATTTGTAATCCTTAACTACGTTAACCTCACCGTTATCATCCTCCAAGATAACTTTGCATTTCTCCAAGATTCATCTTGTCTATTACAAATGGCATTCACCTGAATTTTCACCAATGACAATTTCAGTTGGACTTACTTTGATATAGATGACATACATCAAATTGGACATCATTGGCAACTTTCAGAGTATGATGGAAGCATTTCTTGATGTATTTTCCCCACACTAAAATTGAATATGTTGACCATGTTCTCAAACTCCTCCAGGATTACAAAATTGATGATTACAGTGATTTATATCTACTATTGCGTCATTTGTCATCAAAGGAGAAGTTTTAATTTTTATTATCGTTTATATCTATTGTGCGTCATCATGTTGCTTTTATCTACATGTGGTGGCCACTTCATGAATCTATTCTAAACTATCCTGAATTTCACGATTTACATCATCTAAAGTTCATTCTCATGTTTCAACTCAAATCTTCTGGTCCATGTGTTTGAGAAATGACACATGCTTTAAGTTCTCATAATTCATAGCAACAACAAGTTCTTAATGTCTCAAATCCCACTTGGCCTAAGTTCACATAGAAGGATATCAAAGACTTACGATGAGCTGACATTTGCTAAATATATTTTGCATAACAGGCTTGTCTGGAAGACATTGCTTATTTTTGTTGATATTTCAATGGACAAAAATGACAAATTGTTCTCTCAAAAGATTATCTAGCATACTAAGGGGCTCTATCAAGTGTCAACTTAAATTTAACCCTGATGTATCTTCTTAAATTTGCAGTGAGGGGTTTCACTTTAAGAAGATGCAATAGGAATAAATTTAAGTCGACACATGACAGGGCCCTTTGGTATGTTAGTTAATCTTTTGAGATAACAGTTCTTGTCCGTTTTTTCCATCCAAATATCAACAAAAATAAGCATTGTCTTCAAAACAAGTATGTTCCGCAAAATATATTCAACAAATGACACCTCAGCTTCATGTTCTTGATATCCTTTTATGTGAACATAGGTCAAGTGGGATTTAAAACATTCAAAAATTGTTGTTGACTCCAACTACCATGTTCTCAATGGCGGTGGTTCCTACTACCAATAAAACAAGGGGCACCGTGCCCATGACTCGATATATAAAAGCAGACCGAAGATTGAAGATTGTTTGCATTAAACTTGAAAAGTTAGCAAACCCTATTGCTTGGAATTATGAGAACTTGAAACATGTGACATTTCTCAAGCACGCGGACTAGAAGATTCGAGTTGAAACATAGAAGAATGAACTTCAGATGATATAAATCATGAAATTAATTATGGATGTGGCCACGACACGTGCATGAAAACAACAAAAAGGTAATAAACTAAAAAAAAAAGTTGCACACTTGAGAAGATGAAAATCTTAAAGCTTTGCTACCTCTAAGCTTCATTGTTGTTGTTCCCTTGTTTCAACATTGGTCCTTGAGGTCTCTCTGAGTTTGAGATTCGGTTTTACAAACAGATTGAGTAAAGTTTGCTATTCATTCACATGAGACAAATTACCAATAAATATGTGTTACACAAAATTGAAAAGGAAAAAAATATTACCTATGTATTTACAACGATGGAAATAGGGATTCTAGGGGTCTTTTTATCTTGATAGTCCATAATAGGTTCCTGCTCTAGTTGTGTTTCCGGTGTGATAGATCGTTGAAAGAATGGATGTAGATATTTTTCGTTATCTTCAACACTATCGCTTAGCTAACTATTATCTATACGGGCTACTAGAATGACTGAATGAGTAGAAGTAATGTGTGTGCGTGCGTGTGACTGCATATATATTAAATATTTTACCAAGTTGGTTATGTCGCATACGTCAAAAGATTTCAAATTTATGTTGATATCCAGTAAATCTTGAATAGGCTTTCCTCTAATGTAGAAAATCTATTTTTTCTATAAAGAGGAAATCATTCTAAAATAAAGGAAAATAAAACCAAAAACGACAATATTTGTTCTTACACAATATTCCCATTGTGTGAAAAAAAAAAAATTACCTTCATTAATATTTGTTCTAAAATATTTATTCTTACACTTGAAAAAAAAATTGTTTTCTAAAATTGAAAAATAACCACGTGAAAATTGTTTTGAAGTAACCAATGTAGGATTGACGGTCGAGAATAGGACGGGAGAATGGTGGTAAAACAGATTGAAAAAATCAGATTTCAGAACTCCAAGAAATGTTTACAAACCTATGCTAGAGAAATCACCAGACGTTGTGTTCCTTTCTACCTTATCCGTCTCATTGTTTCTGTCTAATTTGGGAACACGTAACCAAGAAACTTTGATGATTTGGGAAGAAGTAACAAAGAAACCATGGTGGCTGATGTTGATATGAATCTTATTCAATCTACGGTCCTATGTTGATATGTTGAGATATGTTTGGTTCGACAAGGCAATTTGGTAAAATAAATAAATAAAATCAAACACTTATAATAATCCCTCCCATCCCCTACCCCTCTCCAACCATACATACCCTAAAGAATTGTTCAATTTTATTGCATTCCTTGGGGAATAGATCTGTAATCTACAGGACAAAACCAGAACTAAAAAATACTTGCAACAAAAAATATATATATATATATATATAAAAAGAAAAATAGAAGTATAATATAAGAGTTAAAAGATTTCAATACTCATATATGTCTCGTACAGTAAATAAACTCATTAAAGATCAACGTGATTGCGGTGTCTAACAATTCAAAAGAAACGTCGATGCAATTAAGTACCAAAAAAGCAACTAAAGAAAAAGAACATGAGAAGAGCCTATAAAGCAAATAAATTTAGAAGAACACTTCCAGTGAATGAAAGTTAGATCAAATTCACATCTGCATCTGCATAGAAATCAAAGCAAAAAAGTCAAAAATAGAATATCAAAAAACAAAATTAGTGCTAATTGACTGACATGAAGTGAGAAATGACTAGCAAGTGGTTTTTTCTTTCAATTGCAAACTATGTTAATAGAACATCTATAACAGTAATGTGACATCAACTGGACTCCCCTGCCAATTAATGAAAACACACACAAACAGAACAGAACCAGAACTCACAAGTCTACAACCAAAACAAAAAACACCCAAAGCAGCCCCCCCAACGCCTAACTCAACCCACCCAAACACAAGCAGCTACAGTTGCCCACCAAAAAGAGCCACCAAACGGCCAAATAAAACTAAAACCACCAAACCAGAAGAATGAGGTAAAGCAGTCTACTAACAGATAACACCAGACCCTTGGCGCAGCCAACAAGTAGGAACCAACCCTTATCTCACCAAACAGTTACCAAGGTCCCTATACCATTCATAAAATAGACAACGAGGCAATTTCTTACTACACAAACCCCGTCTCTGCGACAACATTTTAATCTCATTCACCACCTCCATCAGATCCTTAATCACATTACACAAGAGAACTGTTAATTTTTTAAAAGTAACACATTCAAACGTAGTAATGGATCTAAATTCATGATGTTAAATATGAAGTTTTAAAAATATTTTTGACTCCTGCCTAAATACTTTTAACTATCCTTAGATGATAAAAGGACTCGACTACACAACCTGAATGACATCCAACTACAAACATAAATACTTCACATTTCCAACAGCTACCAAGCTGGATGAAGTCTGCTTGCTCAAAAGGATAGCTAAGTTTTGTAATTCAGACTCTGTATTTTGCTAGTGCTTATTTATAAGCTGTTAAAAAACTTGTTTACAAAATCTGAAAGTTGTTCATATAGTTCTTCACATAAATTTATTTTGTGATAGCTTGTATATCCCTAAAAAAAATGCATTATTTACGGAAAACGGGAAACAACAAAGCATGACAAAGACTCCATACTTATCACATGCAAAGACTCCGTATCTCTGACACTATCGTTAGTAGCCATCATTTTAATTTATGTACTGTCGCTTAGGCTTTGTTTGGGAGTTTGGAGGTGAGGGGAAGAGAGGACTTCGAGGGGTGATAAATATATAGAAAAATGGAGAAATCTTTCACATTTTTTGAAAGAACAATTTTTTAGAGAATGATAAACTAATGCTTATGATTAATATATTATTAATTTTAAAAATATTATAACAACAAAAGATTGAATTTGAAAAATTCATATAAACCCCCTAAAACCCTCCCCCAATACAATTTTTGAGTTCCACCAAGTGAGGGGGATTTTGTATTATGAATAAAAAATTAACCCCCAAAGCCCTCTCTTCCCAATGTCTTCTATTTATTCCACTTGCTCCTTCCTTTTTTCCAAAACCCTCCCCTCCCCTCCAAACTCCCAAACAAAGCCTTAGTACATATGTTAGAAGTCATAATTTCAATTTATTCATGGTCATTTAATACATGTTTGGGTTGGTGGTGAATTTGGCAAAATAAAGGTGACACTGAAATTCTACCGAACTCATCACCAATCCAAACATACACTTAGTGTCTACCTTCTTCAACATGTTTGTTATTTGTCTCTTAATTAACAATAATTAATAATTTAATGGTCCTTCACACACAAGTGACCTAGAAACCAAAAGCTTATCTGCCTATGCCTACTGCATTACCCTTTAAAATTGTGAAGAAACTTCCCATTCACGGCTGCTACATCACTAAGAAAAGCTGGGTGTTATCCCATATTTAACATGGTATAACATACAACTTCCTCAAGTAAACCAAAAGCACATTTGTGTGACTTGCTTGCCATCATCATTCAAGCATCTTTTGCCTTATAAAGAGGAGACGTTTATAAGCAGAACATGATGACATACATTGGGCAAACCAAACCAGAGATTAAGCAAATAGTTAAATAGAGATGAAAAGGAGTTCGGGCATACCAAACCAGAGATTAATCAAATAGTTAAATAGAGATGAAAAGGAGTTCGGGCATACCAAACCAGAGACCAGTCAAATAGTTAAATACAGATGAAAAGGAGTCTCTTTTTTGTTGTAGTTTCAATCCAAACCCATCTCTTTCACCCTTTTTCTCCTTCCTAAAAACTCACATATAAATATACTTTCTCCAACTATTTCTTAAGTTTCATTTTTATGCCCTCGGAACTTAAATTCTTGGTTCTTTTCTTATGCCTAAAAATGAACATGCAGCTACAATATTAATCACTAAGTTTCTCCCCAATGACAAGTCGTGTAATTACTACAATTTGCGGAGGACAAAAAAACAGCACATAGTTCATCAAACCACCAAATCCAATAATTTCATAGTAGAAGCTAATGAAACAAAAGAGAGAATAAAGAAACTACTACTTACATATCATATATGTTATCAATCAATAGATTGAAAGTTGACATTTTTCAGAAGCCCTTGGACATGAGGATAATAGTTTTTCAATTTTAGACCGTTTTCTGCTGCACCAAATTGTCATAGTTTCCAAAACTTTTGCATTCTTCAAAATAAACCTTGCTAACATAATGTGATTACGTTGTAGGCCTGCAAATGCAAAGTCCCGCATAGTGCAAGTTGTAAGGTTTAATGAAAGACAAGTTGGAACAGATTTGGGATAGGCCCAGTTTTCTTGATCATCTTCTGCAATGTCCTCCTCATCCTTCCAATAATCACCTTGTAACTTCTGTTAATAATACAGATAAAATTAAACAATGCATACATGTATGTTAAGAAAGAAAAAAATAAATCAAATATGATCATTAAATTTAACAAACAAACCTGATAAAGGTCCAGATTTTGAAGCTTAGGACAATGCTGAAGCACTTGTACAACTATATCCCAATCATAGTTGACCACCAAATGAGTCAGATTATTGAATGTAGGAAAGTCATATGGGTGATAATCCTAAATTATATAAAAAAGACCAAAGTATTAGAAATGAATCACATTAGGCATGCATGATCATATATTCCTAATAATGAAACAAACCTGGGATAGTTGAATTAGAAGAAACTCCAAATTCGAAAGTGCTTTCATCAGAAAACGGCAATAACAGATAGTAATATCAGCTCTCTTCAACTTTGTTAAGGTGTGATCATCGCTTATCCAATAATAGGGAGAATGACCATATATATTAGATAATTGAAGATATTCAAGAATTGGACATTTCTGTAAAATCAACATAAGATGTTCATCTTGCTCAAAGTTAATATTTTTCAAATGTAGGGTTTTGAGTGAAGGTAATGTAATCAAATCAAGAAACAAATCCGCACCCATATCGAACGAAGCGAGCTTAAGAACAACGAGTGTTGTGGAACCAAGGATAGGAATAGGAAATTCAGGTGCAATTGTATTCGAATTACCGAAAACGAGAGCATGAAGACGAGATGAATGGCGTTGAATGTCGAGGATGAAAGTGTTGATGAAATGATTACCGGCGGAATGTCGTGAGCGGATGACGGAGAAGATGAATTCTTCGAAGCGGAGAACGGAATCTCGGTCTTCCAAATTGGCTTCGGTGAAATCGAGAATGGGAACGTAACGCCAAAGATGAATCCATCGCTTTGAGAGAATGGATGTGGTGAAGGCTTGTTTGGTGGGAACGAAAGAGAGAATGTGAATCAGAATTTCGTCTGGTAAAATTCCGATCCTATCTACCGTCGCCGTTGAATTTTCCGGCGAAAACATTCTGTTACGTCGTGGTGTTCTTCACGGTGGCATTCGCTTGAAATAGGGTTTGTCGTTTAGAGAAACAAAACAACCAAATTGGGTGGAGACTTTATTCAGG
>Ga0209282_1000239_pt1 | contig 28026 bp, 20 predicted proteins | sample Mtrugardesep15_FD_187529 | JGI IMG/M metagenome (GOLD analysis project Ga0209282, IMG submission 187529) | Root nodule microbial communities of legume samples collected from California, USA - M. trunc garden sep15 (SPAdes) (version 2) | ecosystem: Host-associated > Plants > Roots > Nodule...
GTTCCTGACCAAGAATTTCGACACGCATCCCATACCTCGCCTAAGATACGTCGCTAACGACGTCGTTAATGACGTGTCTTAGGCCATCAAGGCGCTATCCGGCAGGCGGTGCCAATCGGGTGCTTACGCTTCATCGGAGCCATACATCATTTAAGTGGCGTTTCCGTCGGCAATATGATCGGAGAGCGCTACCGTCCTCTGAGGACGGAAATCCAAGGCTGCTACCGGATCAGACAGAAGATTTTTCACGGCCAGCAAACGGGTCAGAGCCTCGACAGAGAGGCTCTGCTAACCCGCATTGACGCAATTCGGGAATGGTGCCGACTGTTAGCGTCCGGAGCCGCGGATCATCTTGGATATGATGGCTTCTCGGGGAACACGTCACTTTTCAAAATCGATCGCCCAGATATTGTCACCGCTGTCGACAAAGCGCTCCTGCGTCGTGGCTGGCTGGAGTACGCCAAGACGTTTCAACGCTGATTTAGACGGGGCAGCGCAGATACGGATCTGCCGGTGTCTCGAGGAACATCTGCTTGACGAGAATGCCATTCGCTTCCGCCTGGCTCCTCGCCATACTCGGCAGTTCCTTCTTTGCTCGCCGGACATCATCGAGGCCCATGTGTTCATCGCGTTCGTCGAGATCGACGCGGAGAATGTTGGGCTTCCCTGCAAGCAGATAAGCCTGGCCGAGGGCGTTCTTGTTCTGAGCGCGAGCGGAAAGCCTAAACAGAATCGGCACCGTCGAAGACAAGCCCCACGCGAGCTTGCCGCCTTCGAAGTGACGTTTGGCAAGGGGGACGGTCTCTTCTCCGGTGCCAATGGACAAGATTCGAATATTCTCGCGCGGGACATCGTAGCAAGCCAGAGCGTCAACCAAAGCATTCATGATCGGGTTGTTCGCCCAGATGCCGCCGTCCAGCATCAGATGGCCATGACTATCGACGGCTGAGAGGTACGAGGGTGCGGCTGAGGTGTGGAGAGCGATATCGACCAAAGCCTTGTGCCTATCCTTCTTGTAGTCTGGATGGTGTGGCGTCTTATAAATGAAGGGCTCGCCGTAAGTGCCTTCGAAACAAGGCACGACAGCGCGGCAGGTGACTGAGTCCAGAACCTCAAGTCCGAAAACACGGAGCAGCTCGTTTCGAAGATTAGAGGTCTGATGCGTAGGACTGAAGAACGATCTCACGTTATGCCAGAGGCCTGTCCCGAACTTCGCCTCAGGAAAGATGAACTCACCTCGTTCAGTGTAGATCTTCGAGATGTCGGCGGCAGTCTTACCCGTTGCCAGGCCGAGGGCGATAATGCCACCTGTGGACGTCCCGGCGACCATGTCGAAGTGCTTGACGATGGATTCACCGCCAAGATACTTGCGCTCAATCTCGGCGAGATAGGCGGCACCGAAGAGGCCCCGGATGCCGCCGCCGTCTAGCGAAAGGATTCGAAACGGGCGGTCTTTCGGCCACGGCTGTTTCACTCGAGTGTATTCGGCGGTTCCGTCGGAGCGCCGCGGGGGACCGTAGTTCATCGGTGGTTCTCCACGTTATGACGGGTTCCGGTCAAAGGAGGGTGCCTGCCGCCACCTTCCCAGATTCCAGTCATGAGCCAGAATTCGTAGCAGGCCAGCCAGTCGATGGCCCAAGGCACGGTAGTTTCGGAGATGAGATCCCACCCGCTCCATTCATACTTCGCCGGGTCGAACAGGCACATGAATGGATCCCGGTCGCGATTGTAGACATGCGGCAGCGACCCCTCGGGGTTGTCAGGGAGACGGGTTAATGGCGGGCTTATCACGCGGACGCGCGGCCCCGAGATTACGTAGTCTGTGCGGTACGTGATCGCGATGTCGTACGTCCGCATAAGAGGCTTCAATGGACCTCTCCACACGACGGCATCCTCACCGACCATCTGGTTACCGAAGGATGGCCAGGTCGCGCGCATCGACGCGACCTGTTCCCTGATGGAATAGGGAAGTAGCGCCATCAGACCGGATCTCCGAAGAAGGTATGGCGGCTTCCTGACACCGGAGCTGCAGCAGCCCTTGACACTGCAAGAGTGGATGCCGCGGCGGCTGCCGGGACGAGGATGCCCCCCGTCCGCGTGTAGCCCTGGTTACCTTGCTGGATGTTCCCTCCGAGCTCCTGTGCCGTCTTTCGGATGGCTTCCGTCACTACGAAATCGCCGAAAAGCCTACGGAGACCGTTCGGGACATCGACCGGATCCAGCTTGCCCTCCCTGATGAGGCTGACGACAGTCACCAGATGCAAGAGATCGTCAGCGAAAGCGTTTTGCTGTTCGATGGATTCTGGCCAGCGATCGGTGAACTCGTCCTGGTCCCAGGTCGCGTTGAAGACGGAAAGCGTGCGGCCGAGCATTGACGCGCGGCGGATGTCGGCGATCAGAAGGTTGCAGAGTGAAATCAACGCGTCGCTCAGAGTTCTACCGGGACTGGACGAACGAGAGGCATAGTCCGCGAGTAGGATCGACGGCGCCATGCGGCCGGCACGGCGCTTCCGGTCGTGAGTGATGTTGCGATAGCGCTTCACGAGTTGCAGCGCCAGCGTCGCCATGTTTTTTACGACAAAAGGTGTCTGGTTGGGTACGTCGTCGACATCTGCATCGGCGCGAAGGCGGTCGTGGTCGTCCCACCTGCGGCGGAACGCATCTGACACAGCGGTTTCGACAGGAGTCCTTGCCTTGTAGAGTTCCACGAAGCCATACGCGTTGGTCGGGACTTCGCAGTCTTCGGAACTCCGGTTTGGCCCCTTGGCATGCATGATATGGCTGCGGCGCTCCTGTGTTCCGTGCTCACGGAATGCGGCGCTGATATCAAGGTGCATCCTATCGCCGTAGATGAGCGTCACACACCGCGTCTGGCGGATGACCATCTGAACCGGGTAGTCAGCGAGCGCTGCCTCGAGAGCCTTTAGGACGCCAAGGGGTCCGAGCTGGCGATACTTCGCGGCAAGCTGGGCAATGATATCGATGTCGTACTCGTCGTCGGTTCCGCGAGTGGAGATCGTGGCGTCGATCGCCATGGATCCCTGCGGATAGAAATGCTCGATGCCGTCGGCAAAGAAGGTGGTTGCTTCAAGATGGCGGCGTACGGCTTCGTAACGACTGACCGCCTTCGCGTGAAGGGACGGAGGAAGCTGGATGTTGAAAGCTATCTGCGCGAGAATCGCGTCAGCCCAATCGGGGAACGGGTCAATCCCGGTGAACGCTCGAATATTCATGATGCAGGTCCTCTGGAGGTTTCTTGGTTGAGTCGATGATAACGATGCGCATGGTGGCTCCCCTTTGAGTTCGCTATAATTTGTCTAAAACTATCGCTACTCCGAACAAGATGGGGTTGTTGCTTTCCGGAGTCAAGGCCCTTATTGTATGGCTACACCGAACAACAAAAACAACGAGCGGTTTCACCATGACCCAGCCAACATTCGGCAATAAAATCAAAGAGCTACGCACCACGAAGGGGTTGACCCTCGATCAGCTTGCGACAGAGACCGGTTCCTCCAAGAGCTATATATGGGAGCTGGAGAACAAGGATCCTCCGCGACCATCCGCCGAGAAGCTAGCCGCCATCGCCGTCGCGCTCGGCGTCACAACCGACTACCTGATCGGGCGCGAAGAAGTCACTCTTGCTGATGCGCAAGACAAGGCCTTCTTCCGCGAATACAGCAAGATGCCAGACGACACCCGCGAGAAAATCCGCGCCATGGCAAAGCTTCTTGGAGGCAAGAAGGAGTGACGCCGAAGTCGCCCCGAGGCACCGCCAACAACATTTCGCTAATGTTGAACACCGTCCTCGGAAAGGACAGGTTCGATAAAGGTCCGGTCGATGTTCAAGACCTTGCCGTCGAATATACAAGGCAGATCGCTCCGGACAGCCACATAGAGCATGTCATTGCAGAAGATCTACCTGGCTGTGACGGAGCGCTCGTGCCCGGCGATAGCCAGCCTCGACGTTGGGCGATCATGTACGATCGCAAGCAGAACGCAGGGCGACGTGCCTACACCATTGCTCACGAGCTCGGTCATTTCATGCTGCATCGTGAGCTTGTTGACAACGACCCGGACTTCGACGGCGGTTTCTATTGCTCGAAGGAAGCCGTCGAGCACGGTGCTGGCAGGGATATCGAGAAGGAGGCCAACGAATTCGCCGCGAACCTTCTAATGCCTCTTGACGATTACCGTCGACAAATCCCCTCGGATCAACTCGCCAGCTTGGAACGCCTGGGCGATGCAGCTTCTCGTTACGGGGTGTCGCTAACCGCTGCGTCGTTGCAATGGCTGGAGTACACAACAACAAGGGCAATGGTCATCGCATCCGTCGATGGATTCGCTCTATGGGCGAAACCAAGCGAGGCGGCCTTCAAATCCGGGCGCTTCCTCCGAACGAGGAGCGACCCGTTCGAATTGCCTGCGGCGTCTCTAGCCGCCCGGAAGGCTCCCGCGAAGGAATCGCTTGAGGGGACACGTCAGAATGCGGGAATCTGGTTCCCGGAGCCAACCGTTGAAATGTGCATGCGTTCCGACAAGTACGATTTCGAGCTGACCCTGCTTCATTTTGAAGGGCGGGCTCCTGCCTATCAGGCAGAGGATGAGTTCGAGGACTCGTATACTCAGTTCTTCAAGATAGGAGCGCGGGGTTAAGGCGGCGACCTGGAAAGTCCTGGAGCAATCTAGGTGTGGGCTGTCACCGAACGCTGGTCATCGCCGCCTTCGCCGCCGCGTCAGCGAGCTCGTTGCCATTTATCCCCGAGTGCCCCTTGCACAACTGAATCTTTACAAGCGAATTCCGCCCCAACAGTTCATCGAGTCCTTGCCAGAGCTTCACGTCTGGGATCGGCCGGCGCCTTTCATACGAATTCACCCTCACGCGCTTCCAGCCGTTGCCGCGCCAGATATGCAGCCATCGGCTGCAGCCTTCGACCACGTGAGCGGAGTCCGTCCAGATGAGCGCCGTGGCCGTCTGCGCTTCGCGCGCTAGCCACGATGCCGCCTGAACGACCGACAGTACTTCGAAGGTGTTGTTTGAGAAGCCAGTCGCGGCACCTGCGGCGGCGTGGATCTCGCGGTCGGCGTCCATAACTACAAAGGCCCAGCCTCCGGAGCAGGAGGCGGCATCGAAGGAGCCGTCGGCGTAGACTTCGAGTTTTTCGTTCACTGCAGCATCCTTGATGCCGGTCGGTTTCGGATCGAACCTGATTGTAGGAACCGCCTTTCTTGGTTAGATCCAGCCACGCGAAACCCCTGCCCTGCATCGTGTCCGTAAGTCTCGATTCTGCCCTGAAATGGCATTGAGAGTAACGCTCAAGCTCAACACCGCTACTTATCCTTCTTCAGTGCCTTATCGAACCATTTCGGAACCGTCCACTTGTCACTCCAAAATATTTGTTCTGGTACTGCCTGCCAGAACTCCCTCAGGGCCTGCTGAAACCGACCTACGTCTCCTCGGGTAATCTCGAGGTGTGTGTGATCTCGGTAGCCGATAGATACGCCCGCCTGCGTCCCACCGAGATGCTGGGAGTAATTTGCCTTCAGCACGTTGAAAGATGGTCCGGATCCGTGTTTGTATACGTTCACGACCAGTCTGCATTCCTCGATCACGCCAGCGAATGGGTAAGCGCTGACATCCCAGCCCAAGCCCTTCAACAAGTCGAATAGGTCTTCGATACTCTGTTTCCAGACCGCGGGGGTAAGTTTCTCTCGCGGGAAGCTGTGATCCAACTCTTTAGCCAGCCATTGGTGAAACTGCTTCTCCCAATGATGGTAAAGCCCGGCTGCAACCGATAGCAGCATTTGACCTTGGAGGTCACTGAGCATCTCGTAGTGGTTGATACCTTTGGAATATGCGGCATCAGCATAGTCGCCAGGATTCGCATCCGGTCCCGCGCGTTGGCCCATCTGATCGAATTGGTCTCGGGCGAACTGCTCGGCTTCCTCTTCGAAATTTCCGAACTGTATCAGAACGCGCCTGTCTGCCTGGGTTAGGTAAAAGTCAAGTTCTTGTAAAAGTGTCGATCGTCTGTCGCCCCACAGATACAAAAGAACATCTGCCACCCCTCATCCTCCTCGTAGCAACCTCAACGATCTTCCCTAGTCAACTGAAACATATGTTAGCAATCAATCACGAGGACGTCGGTTATTTGAGCCAATCGTAAGGGTGCCGTTCAAGCGTCGGACACATGAATTGAACGCTTAATAGAAACTTTACGCCGTCTCCGCACGATTGTATTATCAGGTGCGCGGCCGTGAGGGTGTTATTCTCCAGTAATGGCATCTGCTGGTGACCATCGTGACATGATTAGGCATCGACCGACGCTACCTAAGTATCAAACAGCATAAGCCTCCGCCGCTATATCAGTCACCAGAACATCAGGCAACTTTACCCTCAGCCGCGTCAGCATCTGGCACGAATACACATTCTTCAGACGATTTTTGCTTTGGGCGGTGTAATCATGGTGAGGCTGGTTAGCATCACGATGGTTCCCTATCGACGAAAAAGGCCGCTGAGCCAGCGATGGTCCCGACCAATAGACTTCGGTCGAGGTACACATTTCGCTGCTCGCAACTTGTTTCAGCGATGAGCAGGCAGCCGTGGCAAGCCGCGCCATGGAGTGCTCGGTCTTCTGAAGCCCTTGTTGGGTCGTGATCAGCACATATGGGGTCACCAGAACATAGTCCGAGACGGCTAAGAGCTGCCGCTATGACGTTCGGGAAGCGACGCGTGACCTCGACTAGGCCGCCCAGCGTTCCTTGATTGCCAGCGCTGGCGGTGTAGATGAGGATACCGCATTCCTTCGGCTGGCCTGGCAGGCCGGGAATGAGATAAAGCCGCTCTTTCAACGAGCTTGCGGGATATCCGCAGTCGATAGCAACCTCGTTGATCAGAGCATGAGAAAGGCTGTGCGCCATCGTATACTCGATGTGCTCTCCCTCCCATGCCATTTTGTCCGACGCTCCACGTTCACGACGCGACTTTTTCCAAGCTCTGAGACCGCCCTCCAGGACAGATCGACGCTCTCGAACCGCTGATCGCGATGCCCATTCCATCAGCGCACTGGGATCGAATTGTATGAAAAAACCTTCACCATACTGCTCGATAGCCGGCAACCACTCTGGAACCTCTCCTAGTGGCGCACCATTCACAGCCAGACCGACATCCTCCACCCCGTCGTCCGCCAGTGGGGCCGGTTCGAACCGCGTAAAACCATAGAGGCAGGAAACCTCCCGAAGCCGGTGCACCGCAACAAGGTCTTTGATACCGGCAAGCATGGGTTCACGTTTGGGATCCCAGACGTTTCGATCGAGTGTTTCGGCATGGAGCCGGGCGTCAGTACGGTTTTCGCCAATTAGCGTCCGCCCGCTTGCCAGCAACTGGAACTCGGCGATCCGAGGATTCATCTGGTCAGTCTGCTCCGCATTCCTCCCAGCCGCCATACGTGCTTCTATTCTAGCAAGAACGTCGGAATCGGAGAATGGTCCTAGGTTCGCTGCAACAACAGGATTGAACCGTTTCGCCATGGCTACCTCGATTGCGGAGGAGCAGGTGCTCACGTTCGACCACACTGCATCGAGCGCCTTATCGAGCGCGTCATTCGCTTCCGGTAATGAGATCACGCGTACGATCTGAGGGAAGTATGTATTGGTTGCGCTGCGGGTGAGCAGCCGCAGGGTGGTGTCGCAGCCGTCCGGATCGTCCGGGCCGATCCAAGGTCGCTTGCCGCTGCATGGGCCGAGCCGACCGGGTTGAAACAGTTCCTCAAGCGAAAGCTGAGCGCCGCATTCACAGACGATGCGAGTATCGCGGGGATCGGCGCTAGTACCAGAATCCTCTAGCCACATCGCCCTTCGGCAGGCACCGCCTTCGCCCCGAGCCTCGCCGAAGCGCCCGGCATGCACGACGCGCCGCCACTCGATGTCCTGCAGGTGCCCTTTCTCGCATCCGCACACAAAGCGGAGCGGCGAGGCGTGGCGCCTCTTGCTGTCGTCGCCTTTCCAGTCGACACGCTTCGGTGCCTCCAGTTCACTGAAGCGGACGATCCGGCGTCGATTGGGCGCATCGCCGGCGATAGAGTCGCAGGCGAACCACTCCGGAAAGACCTTCGCCTTTATGGCCGGCGATGGCAGGCGCGGGTTGCCGGGATCGATCGGCGGAGTTCGGAAACTAAGCGGCTTGTCAGAGGAAATTCGCTTGTCCCCGCCACCTGCAAGCCTGCGCTCCAGCAACTGCGCAAGCCTTGGTTCCTCAATCGGCTCGAATGCCTGGAGCCCGAAGGATTCCCAATGGTCGAGTCCCATTACCAAGACAGAACGATCAGGCAAGTCCATCATTGCGCCTGGCCCGAAGAGCCCGACCACCTGCCCCATGCGTATTTGATCTTTTGCCATGGTGGACCTCAGCTCAGCGTGTTACCGAAATTGTCGATGATTTTCAGGGCTGAGGCATGTTCCACGTCGCGCATGGAACGGCCCGCCTTGAAGGCTCTAAGGTCGGGATCAAGACCCGCCAGCAGTGGATCGAGCGGCTGGTGTAGTAGCGCTTGGGTACCCGGATAACCGTAATAGAGTTTCTCTGCGTTTCCGCGCCGGTCGTCGGCGATTCGCCGCCAAGTGTCGAGCAACCCCTCCACGATCGTTTTCAGCGCGGCGTGCCCGCCGACAACTGCGTCCGAAGGTGCGCGGGAGAGGATTATGTCAACAATATCCTGCGCCCGCAGGTGGTCGGGCATCTCCACGGCATTGCGCTCATCGGTAAGTTCCGGATGCAGATGTCGCACGCATGCCACCACGACGGCGGCAAGCGCGCGGTCTATCGCCCTTGCGGCCCACGGCGTCACGCTGGTCGGTTCGACGACGCGGTAGAAAGCAGCATGGAACTGCCGGAAACGTTCGAAATGGAGCCTGTCGCGTGGCTTCTGGGCGTTCAGAAGTGTGACAACAAGGCCAGGTTTGTCGGACTGTCGCCCTACACGGCTCGACGCTTGAATGTATTCCGAGGCCGACTTCGGTTGCCCCTGCATAAGCATCAGCCCCAGCCGGCTGATGTCGAGGCCTACCGAGATCATGTTGGTTGCCAGCGCAACGTCGACGCCTGCCTTGTTGCCAGCGGCTATACCAAGTGCGTCCTTGGCCGCAGCAACCTTATCGGTGCTCTCCCGAGAGGTGAGTTCCAGCACATCGCGCAGACGGCGGCTGGCGAAAGGCTGATCATGTGGGGCGACGCGGCGACGCTTGTCTCCATAGTCAGAAAGATAGCTGCGCACCTCGTCTTCAACGATACGGCGCGCACCGCCGAGTTCGCGCAGCGCGTTGAAGTAGCCGAGCGCCGTCATGTAAGGGTCGGCATCATTTCCCTCGTCAGCCTCTTTCTGAGCGGCGGCGAGCAAAGTCGTCAGCGTGCGCAGAAAGACGAGCTTCGGACCCTTTCCGGGAGCCGCGAGTCCCAGATACAGCCGTGCCGGACGTTCGGTCGGCGGCACTGTCTTCGCAAAAAAACTGTCGCGTCGATCGGGTCCAGGTGGCGGGAAGATTTCGGTGATCTCGCGGTCGAACAGCGCCTTGATCTGTGCCGAGGCGCGACGGACAGTGGCCGTTGAAGCGACGATCTTCGGCCGGACGCGGTGTCCCATCATCGTACGAGTCGCGAGCCGGTCAAGTGCTACTTCATAGAGCGCTGCGACGGTTCCGAGAGGGCCACTGATCAGGTGCAACTCGTCTTGGATTATGAGATCCGGCGGGTCTAGCGAATACCCGTTGCCTAGCGGCCTTCCGTCCCCAGACTTGTCGTTCGCCCCGTAAAATCCCCATTCGTCCGTGCGATTCACATGGCCGAAGAAGGCGCCGACCTCGCCAAGCCAAGGCAGGCCCGCGAATTTGTCCACTGTGGCGATCACGAAGGCCGGCAGACGCCGATAAATTGCCTCGTCAACGGTAAGGATAGGGAGCGGACGCGCGCCCGTGAAATCGCAGTCCACGTTGGTACAGCGAATCTCCATATTTTTTGGGGCAATAGCGTTGGGTGTGCAGGCGAAGCTGTCGGCCGTGAAGGGCTCTGCGCACCATGGGCAGGCCTTGATCGGCGCGGGCGCTTCCCGGCCCGAGGTCTTGTAGCGCTTGACGCGGATGACCGCTGTGTCCGGATTGGGGTTGCCCTTGCCGCCGAGACGGTTGGGCGAGGCTGCAGACCCGACCCAAAGACCGATCTCGATCGGCCAGTCACCAAGGAGACGCGTCTTCCCGTCCATCCAGGCGGCCTCGCCACGCATCAGCTCCAGCGCGCAGACAACGCCCGCAGCGCGCGTCAACTGATCGAGCGTGAGCAGGCGCAGGGTATAGCGCATCAGCACTGAAACGCCCGCGCCAAGCTTCCCGCCCGCCGTCAGGCGACGATGAGAGATAGTCCAAGCTGCAAGGCCGAGATAGGCTTCCGTCTTTCCGCCGCCCGTCGGGAAGAACAGCAAGTCGACGAGTTCCCTGTCCTCATGCAGCTTGTCATTCAGACCCGGCAGATTGAGCAGCACGAAGGCGAGCTGAAACGGTCGCCATGTCGGCTGTTTCTGCACCGTTGGATCGCCGTTGCGGCCCGCGATACGCTGCCGTGCCGCGCGAGCGACTGCCTCGTTCATCGCCAGAAAGGCTAGCCGAGCCCATTTGTCCTTCTTCAGAAGCGCGATGCCCGCTTCGATGCGGCCGTGCGCCCGGCGTGCTGCCTCAAGTAAACGCTCTGCAGTTTTGCGGCGTGGTTCTCCATCAATTTCGCGGATATCACCGGCTTCGGCATCTATCCAGCGCGCATACTCGCCCGGGAGACCCGACAGCGCCGCTACCAGCGCGCCTGGATCACTGGCAGCAAGCTTCGCCAAATCCTCCATGCCGAAGGTTGCGCCAATCTTCTCGTTCGGCTCGACGCGCTCCACTTCAGCCATGGGCAAGAAGTCGGTCTGTGCAGCGCGCACCACCCCATCTTCATCGGATAACCACCCCGCGGAGGTCGCGTTACCGACCGCATATTCTGCCACGTCGCAATAGTGCAGGTCAGAGGTCGCGGCGTCCGGATCGGCGGAGCCGAAGCCAGTCATATCGACGCGCGGATGTAGCGGCAGTTCGCTTCGCACCTCGAGCTTCACTTGGAACGCGAAGGTAACGTCAGCGAAGCGGCGCCGAGTGGGGTCGCGGCGATTGACCAGCATGATCGTAAGCGCCACCACTTCGGCCTTACTGCCGTCCGGCTGAATAAGGCTGTAAGGCCGCGCGAAGGCTTCCACCACCAGCCCACCGCCCGGGCGTTGGTGTCCTGAAGAGCCTGCAAGGGTTCGGGCAACGCGCTGCCCAGGGTTTGGCACCGGGATTGTCACCACGGCCCGGCCCGGAATGCGATTCCAGACGATATCCTTGTACCTCGGATCAAAGGCGGCAGCGTCATCTAGGAATACCTCGGGCGGGAGCGGAGGCTCAGTCACGTAATCGCCCCAAGTCGCGGTGATATTCACGCTCTGGGTGCGCGCGTCAACCAGTACAGTTAGGCCGCAGGCCGAGGGGGCAAGCGGCCGACGCGGCGCGGGGTCGTCGGGCGCAGCATCGTCGGCGGCGCGACCAGCGCCCGTCTCCGGGTCGCGCTGCTCTTCGCCGTCGGTCGCGATGTCGCCGGTCTCATCGAGCTGGTCGACCTCGTCGACGCCGTCCACCGGTGCGGGCACCAGGAATCCTGTCAGATACCAGCGCGAAGGATTCGTCTCGAGCGTCTCGCTGGCGAGGTCGGTATCGCGCGGCTCGGGTCCGATCAGATCGCGCCGGAGCGTCTCGACGAGACGACTGCGAACGGCTGTCGGCGATTTCGGATCGATTACCATACTTCCCCCTTAGGTCGCTCCTGCATCTGGCGATACCTGCTAACCCAGTCCTATTCGTAGACGGCTTCCCGCCCTTCCTCGTAGTCACCCACCACCCAGATGAAACTCTGGATGTCGATCCTGTCACGCGGACGCATATCGGCAAGTTCGATCTCGCTTTTCCCGGCAAGATTCAGCAAGCTGTCGTACACCGGAAGGTGAAGCCGCGCTTCGTATTCAGAGGCGAAACGGTGGCCGACGCGGGTGGCGAAATCCTTGGTAGCTTCCGGCTTTAGGAACATGTGGGCGTCGGGCCGCCAGAGATATGGCAGGTAGGTCGCAACAGTCCATTTCGCATTGTCATGCGGCTTCAGCGCCTGCTCCATCGCAATAAGGTGTGACTTGCTGGCGTCCAGAGCGAAGCGAGCCGCGGCCTGGACGAAATCGTCGGCATGTGGACCGCGCAGCACTTCCTGCAGCCGCGTCTTTTCGAACGGCGAGAGCATGTTCGTGGCCCGGAACACGGCGAGAACCGCTTCGCCGAATCCTGTCCCATCAACCGCCTTTTTGAGTGGCGCCGTGTCGTCGAGCTTAGCCTTTGCCGCAAGCTTGTAGGTACGTTCCTGCGATGCGTATCCGTCGGAATGGAAGCCGTTCGGAAAGAAGGTCAGGAAGCGCTTCCTTGCCCCGCCGAATCCGAAGTACTTCGGGTCGCTCTTGCCAGCATCATTGTGCAATTCCTGCCAGACGTCGTCGGCATTTTCTCCCTCGGCACAGCGAACCCCATCGGCGAGACCGAAAAAGCGGCCGTTCATCCGAACAAGGCGAAGCTCCTTCTTGCCAAGCTTGCAGGATCTTATCGTTTCGGCCTTTCTCATTCCGGCATCTCTAGGTTTGAAATGCTTGTCAGCCTAGCTGCCATGCGCTCCTCGAAATCTAGGCGCAGTTTGCCGTCGAGCGTACACCACTGCGACCTCTGTCCGCGTACCATCACAAACTCATTGATGATCGGTTTGGTGAGTGCCTCGGTTACAATGGCGATCCTGTAGTGCGCCTTCGGATCGCGGCTCTTCTGATAATTCTTGAGGCAATCAAACTCGTTTACAGTCAGTTCCGCGCTGACATCGCTTCCAGATCGACCTTTAACTTCCACGTGCACAACCTCGCTGTCACGGGTGGCGAGCAGATCGTAACCTAGATTTTCTTTCTCCACCGATTTGATCGTGAAGCCGAGGCCTTCGAGTTTGATGCCAACCGCCAGGACAGCCGCCTCTTCAATCCTCCGGCGCCTTTCGACGTCCATCTGCCAACTGGAGCGCCCCGCCTTCGGCTTCCGAGTGACGAGCTTGCCTTTCGGTGGCGGTTGAGGATCGACCTCCTTGATAAGTCTGCTCAGCAGTTTGAGAGCGGGCGACCCCGGTTTGGGATAGAAGACCTTCTGCTGGCCGGGCCACGACTCACCATTTCGCGGCTGACCTGGCCTGACGAAGATCGGGCGTGCGTCAGGCTCCAGGAGCACGCAGTTCTCCGCCTTCGCCATACATAGATAACTGGCAGCTTCTCCGTCGAATAGCCGCCTGCGAGCAACTTTGCCTTTGGGATACTGAACTTCGCGATAGACCGTGGCATCGCGCCAGACGCCGACGACGGCGCGACCGCCCTGTTCCGGATGCGGGGCAGTCCAGACGACAGTCGCTCCTTCGAGCCTTTCCGCCTGCCGCGGTACGTTGAAATGCTTTTCCAGATGCAGGTTTCCGGTAGGCGGCACGTAGCCGTAGCATGTGCCGTCGATGTTGCGAAAATTGAACATCTCACCGCCGGAGCCGTTTTCGGCAACATATTTGAACCCACCAGCGCTCAAGCTGGCACGATCGCCATCGTACTTTGCCATCCATGCTGTGTGAAAAACGATGATATCAGGCATCCTTATCCTCCCCGAGGTCTGCCTCGTCATCTTCCCCTTCACACGCCGGAATTATCCCTGCCGCGCGCTCCGCCGCAGCGCGTTCGGCGTTCAACGCCAGAAGGCGGGCGAGGACTTCGTCCTTGAATTCGGAGGGCCAGTCGAGGCGGGTCTTGGGAGTCTTTCCCTCGTCTGCCTCCTGCTCGATGAACTCCGGCGCGGCGCGATCGGCCAGATCGTTCCAGTCGTACGCCCGCAGCACAGCGACATCCATCTCGTGATGGAGTGCGCGCAGGCGTGCGATGTCTACGTTATTTTCGTTACGAGCATGGAAGTGGTTATAGGTCTTGGTGAGGCCATCGTTGCGTGCCACCATCAGTTCGGCGCGAAAGGCGTGGTAGGCCTCGCCTGCCGCGCCGAGGGCGGGGTCGGTTTCGAAGTTGGCTGGAAATGGGAAGGTGCGGAAGCAATCTTCGATCGTATAGGTTAGGTCGTCCTTCATGGTCGTGCCGACGAACCTAGCCCAAATCTCATGCGCCGAAGTTTGAAGGCACGCGAAAGACGCGAAACCTTCAAGGGCAAACACATTGAGGTTTTGCGAATAGACGAGTCCGTTCGGCAGGATCCCAATAGCATAATGGGGCGCTGCCTTGCTGGAGTTCACGAAGACCGAACGAAGCGGGGTAATCCTTCTATAGAGCCCCGGACTTTTTTCTGCGTATTGCCACCAGCGAGTTTTCCGGGCCTGACGTGTCTGCTTGTCGCGCTCGGGTTTCACGCGCCGACGGATTATCTCAATAAGATCCGGCCAATCCTCGGAAACTTCGTCCGAGTAGTCCGCAGGAACAATCCCTTCGGCACGGCACCTCGTAATTTCGCTATCACTCATATTCGCCCAAGGACGCAATGACGGGTCGCGCTTCAACGGCCTGTCGAAAAAATCGATTACGTAACGGTGATAGCGATGTTGAGGGTCCGTATTCACTTCCTCACCGCCAATGAACGGGAAAATCCGTTCCTCATTTCTCGGATCCTTCGCAATTAGCGCGCGCATCGTATCCAGGCTCTCGGCGTCGCCCTTCGCAGCAGCGGCATCATCGAAGGTGAAGCCCACGCCGAGCACGTACGAACCAACAAAGGCCTTACCGGAATTAGTTGCCAGCGCGAGCGGCGAAGTATCGAGATCTCCCTCGACCAGATAAGCCGAGATGCGGCGTACGGGCCGTGTATCGAGCACAGGTGAGGCCGCTTCGCCCTTCACGATGTGGACGACCGAGACCACGACAGCCGCTTCGCCCGGCCATTTCAGCCGCCGCCTGCCGCGGGAGATTGCGCCTCCCTCTGAGATGATCTTCGCCAGTCCCGTAGCACGCGTATCGCCTTGGCCAATCGTGTTGGTGGCGATGAGTCCAAATAACCCACCTTGCCGCAACAGGTGAAAGGCGCGCAGGAAGAAATGCGCCACGAGGTCGGCATTACCATGTGCGCCTGGGTGCAGCGTCTGCAGCCAGGGCAGATAGTGGTCGCGATTGCCGGCGATGATGGTGTTCTTGCCTGCGAAAGGCGGGTTGCCGACAATTGCGTCGAAACCGGGATTGCCGGCGCGCGCATGGGAATCGAACACCTCGGGAAACTCCACCTCCCAGTGGAACGGCCGTATTGCTCCCTCGCCAGTTGTGAGGCTACGTGAATGTGTGGCGATCCGGTTGAACCAGTCCTGCGCCGTGATATTGGTCTGCACGATCTTCTGGAAGTCGACCAGCGCAGCAATGCGAGGCTTCGCTTTCCCTGCCGAGAAAAACGCAGCTAGCACGCCATCGCCGACAAGCCTAGCCATGTCGAGCCGTGCGTCAACGATGTGCAATTGCGCGCCAAGTTCGGCAGCGCTCGCCCATTCCGCCCGGTTCTGGATTTCAAACCGCAGCCGCTCGGCTTCATGCAAATGGTCAGAAACAAGCTTTCCCACAAAGGTCGGTTGCTTCGTCGTGTCCCAGTGCGTTGCCGCGATTTGATTCCTGGTCAGCCCAACGAGACTGTCGCCGCATTTCAGTGCATGGTCGACGAACGTAAACTCGTGGTCGCGGGCCAGCGTCGCCAGCCACAGCGACAGCTTGGCAAGGTCGACGGCTCGCGGGTTTCTATCGACGCCGTAGAGGCAGTGCTGGGCCACCAGGCGGCGAGCATGTAGCGGCTCGTCCTCGTCCGGCGGGATGACTGGCCGCGTCTGCGGCCACCGAGCCCAGGCCAGCACCAACCGGTCGCCTAGCGCCCGGCAGGCCTCCACCAGAAACGCGCCCGATCCCATGGCGGGGTCGCAGACTTTGAGCGAGAGCACGTCCTCCGGCTTGGCATTTGGACCAATGCGTTCAAAAGCGGGCTCCAGCGCGTGTTGTACGATGGGGGCAGTGAGCGAGCGCGGCGTGTAGTGGCTGCCTGTCCGCCGCCGCTCGTGGTTCGGCTGCAGGAGCGGCGTTCCGGGAGCGGCAACTGCAGCGCCCGGCGAGGCGCGTTCATCGACGATGGGCGTTAACGCCGCGACCAGTTCATCGATTGAACCGGCTTCCATCAACGATTTGCCGACCTTGTCGGTCACCTTTCCCCGGTCAGCTTTGTCCTTTAGGAACTTTGCCCGTTCGTTGGGCTTCGCCGCAAGCAAACCATTAAGGTCCACGAAGACCGGTGTCTTTTCATTCTTGCCCGCGCGGATGGCTAGCGCCGGCCCATCCACGGTTTCAACCGTAAAGCCCATCACAGTCTCGTAGACGCTGCCGATCTGTTCCACGTCGAGCGTGCGGTAGGATAATTTCTCTCCGCCAAGCACCAGCAGGCGGTCGAGCACCTTTGCAACGCATTCGTCCGAAACCTCGGCTGGCTTAGGTGACTCCGTGGGTTCGTCCTGCCCCTGTAGAAAAGGGACGGCGGCAGGATCGAACAGCTTGCCTCCGCGCCCGCGAATCCAGTCTCCGGTACTGTCTCCCTGATGCACTAGGCGGAACAACGCGAGCAGCCGCGCCCACGCGCCGCGGCGCAGGTGCATGGTCAACTCGTGCCGCGCGCGATCCTCCATCAGACGCGCATGCAGCGTGCGCACGCCATAGCCTTGATCGTATAGCCTCCGCGCCTCGGCATCTGTCCGCGACGGGATGAGTTCGCGGTCCTCCGCATAGAGCAGAAAGACGAGACGCAACAGCACCGTGAGAAGACCGTCGTAGACGTGTTCGGGTCGATGCTGGGCGAGGTTCTCCATGCGCTCGCGATCGGCGTCGTGAAGGCCGCGCATCAGCTCGTGCAGTGCGCCGAGCACCTGCGCTGCGAGCTTGGTCGACACCTCCGCCTGTTCATCGCGGCTCTTCTGTAGCAGCGCTGGAAGGCGGCGCTCCGGCGCGTCGTTGTGCAGCCGGAAGGAGGACAGCAGCAACTTCAGACCGCCGAGCATCGGCCGGCCGCCCACCTCGCCAAGCGAACGCAACGGGAAACGCAACCAGCCGCTGGTCTCCCCACGCGGGGCATGGATCAGACGCAGTTCGCCATCGGTCACAAGGATTCCCGTGCGTACCTGCCGGTCCTTGCACAACCGCTCCAGTCGTTGGTGCGGTGTCGCCTCCCAGCCCTCTAGCGCACCGCGCCCGTCCGGGTCGACGCCCGCCGCCTCGACGCGCACCAGCATCTGCCAGCCGCCCTCAGGATCGGCGACAGCCCAGTGCGGCGCGATCTCGATGTCGCTTTCCTCGAGACGCAGAACGAGATCGTCGGGGATTGGGGCGCCACCGGGGCTGCCCGCGACGCGGCTCGGCCGCCAGCCGAGAATGTCAGCGAAGAAGGCCCAGGGATCGAGGAGTGCCGGCCCACTTTCATTCTGCGACAGATGCGGTTTCACTGCCTCCGTGTCCGAACGTGTCTGTTGCTCTGGTACGAGGTCGTAAGCTTTCAGCACAACCGGTGCGATGACGAGGCCGATAGGCTGGACGTGGCCGAGCCATTCCTCGTTCGGATCGAATGCTGCCATGCTCAATTCCCCTCCGGCCAGAGGTAAACGAGTCCTATCGTCTCCAGCCGGTCCGCGACCACGCTGTAGGACTCACGGACACGGCGAGGGCCTGTCTCGATGTCGCTCGTTAGGCGGTCGAGCTTCGCCTTCCAATGCCGTCGATCGCGCCGCCGCTGCTCGACCTCCTCTACGATCTCGGGCAGGAAGCTCATCTGCTTGTCGTCCGGCTGGGCGTCGGCCCTGGAGACACGAGCTTGCTGGTCCTCCAGCAAACGCTTTAGCGAGGTCGCCTCGGCCTCAGCGATTTTGGCCAGATCCTTCGTCGCGTCGGCCTTGGCTTCCTCTGCGCGGGCACGCAGCTCCGGTTCCAAGTCGGCGGCATCTTGCGCGGCATACTGTCGGATGCGATCAACGATCTGGGCTGGGGGCACGCGAGCTGCCCGGAAGGCTTCCTCGAGCTGGACGAGAGTCGCTGCCTCACGCGTCGGGCCGAACGGCTTTAGCGATTTACTGCCCCGTCCGGCTTCCGTCCACGCTGCTGTCACCAGGATGATCTCCTCGTGGAGGCGGGCCGCCCCAGGCCCATAGAGCGCCAGCCGGCCGATCAACACGACACGCGGCTGGGCGCCGGGACCAATCACCACGCTCGCCCGGGACAAGCCAGATGCGAATCCTTGGGCAAGGAAGCGCGCCAACAGGCGCCGGACAAGTCTATGCTCCAGGTGCACCTGAACCACGCCCTCGGCATCAACGCCCGCAGCGGTGATCGCTGGCTTGAAGCTAAAGGAGCGAACCGGGGCATCCCGGCGCCAGTCCTTGAGGGTCTCACTACGTTTGCGACGGCGATTGCGGAGATCGTCCAGTGCTTCCGCCCAACCCGCTGTCTGGAAAACGGGATCTGACGGATCGAAATGAAACGTCGAGGTGTCTCCGACCGCGCCGTCACGGTGAGCATCTAGCGAAGAACCCGTGCGCGTGAGGGCAGCCGACATCACCGCCTTGATGTCGTTCGGATCGACACCGACCCGCGCACGTGAATCCTCTAACGCGGACCGGAGGTCGTCGAGCTCCCTAGCCTGGCGGGCACGGCGTGCCACGACGGTATCGTCCATCTCGTCGACGGCCGTCTGGGTTTGCTCGTCGGGGGTCTCGCCGTCGCCGTCGATCTCACGGGCGAGCTTCTTGGCGCCAAGGATGCCATCCTGCATCAGTCGCCGGTTGATGCGCTCGGAGATGACCTGGCCAGCAGATCCCAGCTCGTCTTGGATCTTCTCCGTCTTGCGAACCAGCGCCTGCAGAACGACATCCTCTTCACGCTGCTCGTAGACGAAATAGCGGCAATGTACGACTGGAGAGGGCTGCAGCTTGCGGTCTATGCGACCATTTCGCTGTTCGAGCCGTGCAGGGTTCCAAGGCAGATCGACGTGGATAAGGTCGTGGCAACGCATCTGCAGATTGATGCCCTCGCGGGCGGCATCGGTGCAGATAAGGATTCGCAGCGGATCTTCCTTCGGATCGGCGTTGAACCGGCGCTTGAGCTCCTCGCGCCTATCCGTTGACGTTGCGCCAGTGAAGCACGCGATGCGATCGTCCGGAAAAAGATCGTCGAGCGCCTCTTGGAGACGCTTCTCCAGCCAGCGGCGGGTGTCCTCGTACTCGGTGAAGAGGATGAGGCGCCGCTCGTTCCAGCGCCCGCCGGGAGCCATGTTCTCGCGAATCCAATGGGCAAGGCGAACGACGCGTGCATCCGGCTCATGTGCGTGCCGGCGCGCTATTTTGAGCATCTCATCGACCATGGCGAGATCGGAGACAGCGGCTGCGGCCATGCCCGCCGCTACGGCTGCTGCGTTCTCGTCCTGATCAAGCAGCAATTCTGCGGCAGCCTCGTCCTGCGGCTCTTCCTCAATTTCAGCAGCCTGACCAAGCGCGCTGGCCTCCAAGCTTGCCGTTTCTCCTTCGGCCCCCCGTATCATCCCTTTGCGATGAACCTCCAGCGTCTGTGCGAAGGCTGCAATGGAGGACAGGAGTCGCTGCTGCAGCCCGACAAGCGTCAGCCGCACATATCCTGCTTTCCGGGGAGATAGTCCCTCCGCCTTCGCCCGGACGGCGTCAGCATAGGCACGCAGCATAGAGGCAAGCACGAGTTCGGGCGCGCTCTGCGGCAGGTCAGAGATATGGATGGGCTCAATCTTCCGGAGCGGGAAGCGCTCGCCAAAATGGCGCAGGTCCGACTTCAACCGTCGAACCATGACCGGATCCAGATCCTTCGGCCGGACGGGTACACCGCGTGTGAACCTTTGTGGATCGAGAATTTCTAAAAGTGCAGAGAAGGAGTTCGAATGGCCGTTGTGAGGAGTCGCAGACAAGAACAGACGATGTTCGAACCGATCTGCAAGACCGCGCACGACACGCGTGAACTGGCTTTCAATCGCATATTTCATGCCGCTTGCAGGCGCCGCATGATGTGCCTCGTCGAGAATGAGCAGCGAACGCGGTCGGAAGTCTCCGAGCAGGTCGCGAAGCCCGGCGACATAGGTCTCGTCAGTCAACAGCGAATGCGAGATAATGAACCGGGAACCCGATGACCAGGGCTCCGCACCGTATCCGCGTTCCCTCCGAAGTGCGTTCAGATGCTCACGGTCGACAATAGTGAACGACAGGCCGAATTTGGTCTCCAGCTCATCCTGCCACTGACGCACCGTGCCAGCAGGAGCTGCAACCACAACGAAATCGATGCGATGACGAAGCAGCAATTCGCGCAGGACTAGGCCCGCTTCGATCGTCTTGCCCGCACCGACGTCGTCGGCAATCAGGAGGTTCACGCGAGGGAGCTTTAGCGCCTTGCGCAGGGGCAGAAGCTGGAATGCATCCAGATGGATTCCGGCACGGAACGGCGCTTGAAAAAGATCTCTGTCAGACGACGTTGCGGTGTTCCACCGGAGCGTCTTGAGATAGGCTGAAAAGGTCGCCGGGTCGTCAGTTCCTTGCTTGGCAATCTGCCCCCAGCCTTCTTCGTCTAGCACTTCGGCATCAAGTTCGGCGTCCCAGAGAACTTCCACCGTCTCGCCTGCAGCATCATCGTCGATGCAGGCTAGTCGAACGACGGGGAAGTAGGCGTTTGTCGGCCCACTCTCCACGAGCCAGCGGCGCGCACGAACGCGCACGAACTGTCCAACTGATGGCGCCATAATCCCCCCTGGAGGCAACACATTGGATGCCCGCCATAATTTGCAATTTTGCCCGATACTTAGTAGCGGCGAAATTCTAAATGGGCCAACGAAAATTCGATGGAGAAGTGCTTCGTAGATGTCGATTATCTATTGAATTGTTCATGCGCTGTCGCCGCGCCCAACGCGTTGACGAGGGCATGAAGTGGCCGCCTCTGACGATTAAAGTAATCCGAAACGCCCATCGGCTGGATTACCGGTGAACACCGTCATCGATAGCCGTCCGAGCATATTTTCCGGCGGGTGCTGGTTTTCGACAATGATCACCTGACTGCCCGCGCCGTGATGATTAATCAGATACTTGTAGAATCGCTCCTTTAGGTCAGTGCCTTTCAATTGCAGATCGTCATCCCCTTCCGGCTTGAAATAGGCTAGCAACGGCGAGTCCAGTACGACAAAGCCCGGATGGGAAAGCCCATTCTCCTGGCAAAACTCCAACAGGGCGATAGACACGGCAGCATGGGTTATGGCTCGTAGTCCTTTGCCCCTGCTACCTCGTGGCTTTCCGTCTATAACAAAGTCGCTGGCCTGCTTGTCATAGTGAACCATGCAATCGCCTGGAAAATTCCACTGCTTCAGGATCGTAGAGATTTTTTGTGAGAAGGAATGCGCAACCGACTCGGGAAGCCCCGTTTGGACGGCACCCTTGTCGGGACTATCCCCTCCCTCATCAATAAGCGACCGAAGGCGCTCCTCGAGCTTCTCGCGTCGTCCAAATTGACTAAGTGACTTCTCTACCCTGGCACGCTCCTCCACCAGCGCAGCAAAAGATGTTCTCACCCCGCTAACCTCAGGCCCCACCGTCTGTTGGATATCGCGATTAACATCCTGAAACGCCGCGTCTACGGCTGCCAGCTCTTTGCCAACCTCTGTCTGTTCTTCTTTCAAGTCTGCAACTGTCTCATCGAGTTCGTGCCGGAGTTGCTTAATCTTCTCTATCTCCGCAGATGCGGCAGTTACGATGGCATCGACATCACCCTCGCAGGTCAATTCGAGATGTTGGGACTTCGGGTCAGCACCACATACTGGACAAGAAACGGGTTCGAGGTGGGCAAACATCGAACCGCTTTCGCGGATCGCGTCCAGCCGCTGCATATCTACGTCGTAGTGTCGTCCCAGAAGGTCGAACCGTGCGAGGAGCTCGGAAATCTCATCGATACGGGCGCGAGCGATCTGCCTTTCCTCGACTAACGTGCGTCTGTTCTCAATGAGTACATTCAGCTCGCGCTGTGCCGAATTCAAATCCTCTCTGCTAATTTCGATCGACTCTTCCAAGCGTTCCGACTGCGCGACAAGCTCATCGCGGTCTTCACCTGCATCCTCGATTTCGATGGAGATGTCGGCGAGAAGCTCTTGTATGAGCGCGATCTGTCTCGTGTTGTCTTGTCCGGAGTCAGGAGCGGTCACGACCGAAGAATCGTCGATTCCAGTCAATAGCAGCTTTACTGCCGCCAGGTCGGATGTCTTCGTCGTGAACTGGCCACTCCAGAAAGGAGAGCCGCGGTCCTGAATCTCGCCTTCCTGGATGATAGCGAGACGCGCGAGGTTTCTGAAGCTTAGACTCTGCGTCGTGCTCTTTGCCGCGCTTTTCAGAATCCTTTTGCCGAGCAGCCCAACTTTTTCCAGTAGGAAGCCGGAAATGTTGTCTGTTTTGTCATGGGCGTGAGATTGTTTGAGCACTCGCTCTGTATATTCTGGGTCTTCCAGGTCAATAAGCTTAAAATTGCCACCTGACGCGGAGCGCTTGAGGCGCCATGTGTTTCCCTCTCCTGTTGATAGGTCTAGCCAAATCTCAGCGTACTTTGCGCGCTCTGGTATGTCACGCAATTCGGAACCGCCCAGCATGAAGTCTATTGCCTCGGCAAGAAAGGATTTCCCAGTATCAGACGCCCCGCAGATGACATTTACGCCAGCTTTAAAATAGAGACTGACATCGGCCGTAGGACCTCTGAAATTGACTCGCCGAAGCTGAAGATAGTCGCCGCTCACTGAGGTGCCCCGTTCTGCACTGACTGGAACTGGGTCGACCAACGTTCGAAAAGGCGATGCGTGATACGACGGATGTCCTGTGTCGTTTCACCGCGAAACTTGCTGACCGTCCATTCCGCACGGTCGATCAACTCTCTCGCGTAATTAGTGCTGAGTGATTTCAGGAACGGACCGGCCGTTTCGCCCGCGAGGAAGCTGAATCCTTCACTGGAGGGTATTCTGACAATGAGCCGCCGGCTCATCATAAGATTCAATCCCGTCTCTATCAGCCCTCGGCGCACCAGCAGTTCTCCCGCCCGCAGGGGCAACGGAGTGTGCAAGCTTTCCGGGCCACCGGGAGCATCTCCTGTGTGCACGGTCAGATAATCCATCTCAACGAGCCGTTCGAGATCGCATGTCTCCGGAAAGCTTGCGACAAGGATTGCAAGCGATCGAACTCCAGTTTCGATCGCGCTGTTGAATGGATTGAGACGTAGTTCGCTACTCATCTTCTGCAATCCATTGAAGGCGATCATCATTCGCAAGCTGATGGCAAATGCCCTGTCTGTCCTGAGCCTGAATAGCTGAAACAAGTGGATTCGAGGTCGCAGCGACAGTCGATGCGTGCGCCACGGTAGCCTTCATCCGCTTAAAGCCATCATCATGGACGTCCTCGCAGATATCTATCACGCCGTGATAGATCTCACTCTGCAGTGCATCAAAGGTGCCATCTGGTACCGTGTCCCGAGCAAAATTTCGTAACGCCTCGGCGTGATAGAACCGCTCTCTCTGGCGCAGGAAATCTTTCTTCAATCCTGTGTGGAGCAATGCACCGGGGTCAGCAACGTTCTCGCCGAGGTGATCTCCGTACGCATCGAGAAGCTGTCGTATATATCGGCTCTCGTGCAGCCCGGGTGCTTCCGGAGGAGCCGGCGGAGTGGGCCGTGGCGGCAGGCCGCCTCCAAAACGGACGGCATGAAATCCGGTGGTGCTATGGCCTGAGATCATTTCTAACAGGGAGCGGGAAGAGAAAATCCGGAAATCGAACTTAGCAAAGTAATCCGCGAACGCTCCGGTGAGCGGAACCGCCATAGTGCTCGTGATTCCGTCGAGGCAATGCTTTTCCCAGTTCTCGATAGTCTTCGACTTCAACTCGTCCGACTTGTTAAGCAATTTCTCCAAGCTAGTTCCAATATCTTGGGAACAGACGAAATAGTGCTGGCGTGGTGGCACGTACTCATTCTTGAAAGAGTAATAGATGACCTTCCCGATCTCCACCCAAATGTCACCGGGACGCAAGGGGTGATCATAGCGCTTACATTGAAAGTTGTCCCAGGGGCCCGAGAAGCCCTCATCGGAACGGAAACCAGCAACGTCGACACCGAGATCGCCGGATCCACCGAACCGCCTCACCTTCGTATAGGAGCTCTTCAACGAACTAGCCCACTCTTCAACGAATTCTTCCCACGCCTCCGGGCTGAAGACCTTCACGCGGTTTACTTTTGGAATTGGCAGACCACTGTGCACGTGCTGCGGTGATGAAAGGTGGGAAGGAACAGCAGGATTTATGTCCTTCAAATCGGAGATTGCAATCAAAGGATCCGCACCCCGGAAAACGTTAACGATAACATCAGCCCCTCCCTCTTGTGAGGCACATTAGGAGTCGGAATACCTTTGTGCAAGTAAAACAACTATAGATGGAGAAATGACACAAAGCGCTGTCGTCGCTCCACTGTCGAAGGCTCTGCCGAGGGCAGCCACACTATCGAGAGATGTCATCTGGGTGGATCTCAAATCTCAGCCACCCTCCGCCAACTGAACCAGAAAATGGATCGATCGAACCAAAAAATGGTTCAGTGGCTAAAGCACACCGTACGTTGAAAGGCCTCCGACTACTCGTGATCCATAACGAGACGTTGCTACGACTTCCACCTGCCTCCGGAGCGACAGGGCTGATCAACATTACGCCGCGTCCGCCTGCCCAGCGCGCTCGATCTTCACCCGGCCATGGGCAACGGCATCAGCAGCGAGACCGACTACCCTCTCTCGCTCATCTACCAGCATAGTGTAAGCCCGCTCGTACTGGACGCGTAGGATTTCAACCACTTCATTTTCAAAGAGATCGGGTAAGGGTTTGTTAACCACCTCTTCAACACTTGCTAGGAAGACGGGGGACTTACCCAATCCGTAGGACCCAACCAGCCGCCGCGCGATCGCTGTTGCCCTCTCAACATCGCTGCCAACCACTCCTCCGGACCCTATGGATCTGTTCTCAAAGACGGCAGCCTCCGCCGCCATCCCAGCCAGTGCGACCGCAATACGGTTGAGAAGTGTAGCCTCCGTCGGAAGATAGTCGTCGAGGAGCTCATACGACGTCTGTCCGCCTGGAAATGACGTCGCAGTCGGATCGAATGAATCCTTGATCTCTATAGTGGCGCTCGATGCATATTCGAGCGCAAGCGAGACAAGCGCGTGCCCCGCTTCATGAACGCCGAGCCGAAACTGTTGCTCCAGCGTATAGGGGCGCTTTTCCGGAAGTCGGGCTCGTAGATCCCGCACCTCCAGTTCGCGGTTTTCTCCCCTTGCGTCATTGCGGGCATCGCGCACCAGCCCTTCCAGGGAAGCGGCCGACTTGCCATCTAATTCGCCTGCGATTTCGGTCAAGGCTTCGAAAGAGAGCTTACCCGCGGTATGGTACCGAAGAATCTCGGCGCGTGTAGAAGCATCGGGAAGGGTCAAGGTGAAGTGGTTCTCGATTCTTCCCGCTCTCAGAATGGCGGCGTCGATCCATTCCGGATTATTTGTCGCCCCGACGACGACGACTCCCTCGGCGAGATTATTCAGCAGGCTGAGAAACTCGTTGATCACGATCTGCCAGTACTGATGATTACGGTGGCCGGAAGGACGGGCCGGTCGTGTTCCGATACTGTCGAATTCGTCTATGAAGAGAACCGCTCCTCGGCTATCGTTCGCATCATCGAAACTCTTTCTCATTGCGTTCAACGTGTCGTCGAGATGCCCGGCTGATTGCCAAGCACCTACAGTCGTGGCAATCAACCTGAATCCTAGAGAGGTTGCGAACGCGCCTGCGAACAGCGTCTTACCGGTTCCCGGGGGGCCGGAAAGGATTGCCCCGCGCGATAGCTCTTTCCACACCAGGCTCCCCCGGCGCCATTGTTCGACATCGCGACGAAGCCCACGAACCCAGGGTTTCACATCATGGTAGCCAGGCAGCTCGAACAAACACGGTCCCGCCACATCCGGACGGTCAAGATCAATCAATTCCGCGATTTCCTTGTCGCTGATCATCTTTTTGAAAATGGCTGCCACAATGACATTCTGTGGCCTGCCAGCGAGTGCGGCAGCGTGCTCGTTCGAAATAGGTGATCTGCCAGCGACGCGACGGGCGGCATTTATATGTCGAGCTTGGGGAGTCTCGACGTCGACGATCCTTTGCGCGGCGAACTGGATGTCCTTTGGAACCTCGGCGATATGGTTCGCGATTAACACGCGAAGCCCCTTTAGGTCGAACACCGAGATCTGCTTGTCGGCAGACCCTTTCTTTTTAACAGGACTGGCTACTCGGATCTTTCCATATTGCTCACCCCATTCTTCGCGCTCGATATCGAGCAGAAGATGCATGGCAGTCTTATACACATGTGCGCGGTGTCCTGGGGGAACCACGAGTATGAAGAAGCCATCTCCCGGAGAGTGGGGTGAGCGATCCCATTCCTTCAACGCGCGCCGTAGAACACAATACGCAAGGAACGTGATCGGATCTTGTGCGAGTTCGCGGAATTGGTCACCCCTGCACGCTCCCCTCATGTCAGCAACGACCCGTCTGAGCTGACACACCCAACCGGTACCATCGGCTTAAAGTTCTAGCGAGTCCGAGATCCGTATCGATGAAAAAGACTTGGCTGGTTGTGATCTCACGACCAGTTCCCAGTTTGGGATGACCCTCAACCACTCCCTTAAGGATCCCTACCGAAAGCGGCATAATCTGGTGGCTATATAGTATTGGCGATTCTGAGAAGTCGGAGACTGATAAGGATCCGGTTTCCGCGAGGCGAAGATCCTCAACGAGGCGCGCGAGAGCATCTACCGATGCATACTGAAGCTTCATCCACGGTCTCCTGGAAAAACCCGTGATTCGGGCGTGGCGTTGGAAGTGAACGTCCATTGTTGCGTCATTGTTGACATTTAAATTGTCATAACTGTCCAATACGACGTCATCACTGACGTCGCAATGGACATTTTGAAAAAATATTTGCTGGGATCGATTATTGATGACACTCAAACCTTATGAGAGCTCCAAAACGCATCCTGATTTCGGCGCGAGTCCTTGTCGGCCAGACACAGGAAGAGATCGCACGGGCATGTGGGCTGGGGACGAAAACAGTGCATCGTGCTGAGATGGGAATTGCCGGTATCGGCACGGTCGAGACGCTCATGGCGTTTTATGAGCGATCCGGTATCCGTTTCATTGAGCCAAATGAGAGCGAAGGCTGGGGTGTGACCGCATCGTTCTTGACGTTGCCGTATGAGCAAGAACGGCAAGATTGAATCGAGGTCGACGGCGGCAGCACCTACGATTCCATGCAGAGACAACGCCTTCAGACATTAGACGGCTGGATCCACAGGCTTAGGCTTGGTGGCGATCATACTCTACAAGCCCTGCGGGGCCTTTCGTCGGCTTCGCCGAAACGGACGGCCTTCGGCCGGATTCTTCAGGTCAAAGTAGTGTCGATGATCAGGCTTTACCGAGCCTGATGGCCGGATCATCGACACTTTGACAAAGCGGAATGCGAGCGAGCTCGCATGCATTTCCTACGCCTGACGGCGGCTTTCAGCCCCAAATAATGTGGCAGATATTGTGAGCAACCAGCGAAAAATTCAGTGTTTCTGGGGACCGAGCAGGGAAGAACCACCTGCTCAGTACCTCTCAATTTAAGCTCGAATCGTGAGATCCGTGAAAACAATGGGCCTCGTCGATCGCGAAAAGAGCAATTTCGGCACCGGCGATCATTTCGGCGAAACCATCGGTGACGGCGCGTTCCGGCGTCACATAGATGAGGTCCAGAGTGCCGGTCGAAAGCGAACGGC
>Ga0209282_1000240_pt1 | contig 27591 bp, 9 predicted proteins | sample Mtrugardesep15_FD_187529 | JGI IMG/M metagenome (GOLD analysis project Ga0209282, IMG submission 187529) | Root nodule microbial communities of legume samples collected from California, USA - M. trunc garden sep15 (SPAdes) (version 2) | ecosystem: Host-associated > Plants > Roots > Nodule...
GCCATTGGGGTTTTGACGATGAAGCAAATCATCTCTTGATGCACAGGAACTTGCCAGCTGTTAGATGGGTTGGTGGTGTTGAGTTGGAATTGATTGCCATAGCAACAGGTATGCTTTCAATTATGATTCTTTTGTTCTGGAAGTTAGAATATTCTTTCGATAACTTTGTATCATATGAGTAACGAGTGTAGTCTATTCTATATAACTAATTAACAAACTAATTATCTTCTTGTAAATGAAGGTGGAAGGATTGTTCCTAGGTTCCAGGAGTTAACTGCAGAAAAGTTGGGAAAGGTATCATCTCAGCCTTATTTCTTTTCATGCGTTACCTCAACCTTTTCTTTTTTTGGGCCTTCTTTGTTGAATTTACATGCAATTATGGGGAAAGTAATTTAGGACGTGTGCCAATGATTCTTATTGTCTGTTTTATTTATTTGACTATAAGTAACATTAATTTATGATCTATTCAAGGCTGGCATCGTTAGGGAAAAAGCATTTGGAACAACTAAAGACCGAATGCTGTATATTGAGCATTGTGCAAACTCTAGGGCTGTAACAATATTCATTCGTGGAGGTGAGGTGTACTTTTTAACATTCTGTTTTAGTGGTTTGCACTGCATTTTATGTAATTAGTCATCTTTTAGGAGATAGGTGGTTTCTAGTTGTATTGCTGTTCAACATTGTATTTACTACTTCAGAGTGTGAAGTATTATAATCTTTTATGGAGCTTTATAGAATTAAATTTGAAGACTGATGAATGTCCGAGCAATCTTGACAAATTTAAAAAAGCGGCCTTGTTGTTTGGTACTGGCAGGTAACAAAATGATCATTGAGGAGACAAAGCGCAGTATTCACGATGCATTGTGTGTGGCTAGGAATCTTATTCGCAATAATTCAATTGTGTATGGCGGCGGTTCAGCTGAGATTGCATGCTCTATTGCCGTGGAGGCAGCTGCGGATAGATACCCTGGCGTAGAACAGGTATGCATATTATATTAACCCACGGTTTAATTTATTTTGGAGATGTGCTTACAGTCATCTTCAACATTCACTTTCAGCACAATTTGTTCTTAAACTTAAAACTCCTGTTATTGTTAAGTGTTAACAATATACCTTCGACTTTGGGGTTAATTTCTTATTTGGTAGCGCGATCTTTAGGATTTGAGTTGTTTTTTCATAGAATTTTTTTTTCTTCTGAAAATGGAGGGGTAAAATGAACTGTTGTATCAGGTTCACTGAAAATCTGGTCCTTTGTTTTGTCCAGAGTATGAAGTTTATACAATATATCCGTACAAAACAATAGAATAATAATCTATAAGTAGGATATAAAAAAACCAGAAACTGCAACATATTAGACTGAAACCAAATTTTTATAAGGTTTTACTCATGCAACACATTCAAATCAACTAAATTTCACATTTTAAGAATCTTGTCTTGTGATCCTTCAAAAAAAAAAAGGATCTTGTCTTGTGATCAAAAGTTCATCTGAAGGTATGAAGAGGGAATCTGCATGAGTCATGGGAATATGCAATATCTGATAATCCAAAATCCCACTCTTGAGTATTCTAGTTATGTTTCTGATATGAATTTTAATAGCCAACACCAATCACAAAGATTAAAATTTTTAAGCATTTGGCATGTCAAAACCCGAATGCATACATAATTAAATATACTTCACATATGAATGTCTTGGTACGCGAATTTTGTACTCCACAACTCATCTCAAATAGACATACATATATAATTTGACAAGACATGCAGAGAAGTCTCCTAATGAAAAATAGTTTGAAAGTAAGCATGTAAATTGACACAAATGGAGTCTGCCTATCATTTAGATAAGTACAATTATGAAAGAGTAGAACAGAATTTTCCCAAAAAAGACCATCGACTTTGCTGTTTTTAAATAATGGATCAAATGTATTTTCATGACTAATTATGATTTACTGTCATTTGGTTATTCTTTAATGCTTTTGTTGATTGGTGGTTTTTCTTTCCCCTGCAGTATGCAATTAGAGCATTTGGGGATGCTTTGGAGTCGATCCCTATGGCCCTTGCTGAAAATAGTGGTCTCCAACCAATTGAAACATTGTCTGCTGTGAAGTCTCAGCAAATAACGGTAATAGTTGAACACGATGATTGCTTTTAGCCGGGTTATTACTATGCTCGTGCACTTAAGTTGTACTATATGAACAGTTGATCGATGTCTATAATTTTCCGCACCTCATGATACTGACTTTAACCTTGCCTGCAGGAGAAAAATCCTCACTTTGGCATTGATTGCAATGATGTTGGCACCAATGACATGAGGGAGCAAAACGTCTTTGAAACTTTGATTGGAAAGCAGCAACAGATCTTGCTTGCTACTCAAGTTGTCAAGATGATATTGAAAATTGATGATGTTATTTCCCCATCTGAGTACTAATATATCTTTTCTTGAACTCATGTTGCATGTCAAGATGCATAATTGCTGATGGAATTTTGTTTGGTTTGTATGATTTTAGTCAGAGTTTGTATTTTAACTTGAAGTATATTTATCTCAAGATTTTGGCACGACTTTGTGTTGGGGTTGCTGTTTTCCTTGTCCTGATAAAGTCGATTGTTCTTTTGTTTGATGCATTTTCGTAGTTAATTTGAATATTATAAATTCGTGAAGTCCTGGGAAGTTGAACCACTGTTGTCAAGATTTGAGTTAACATCGCAGGATTGTGTTGGATAAGCCATAACATTGTGCAATGGTGCCAGGCTGCATATATAACATTTGATATGTATGTTTTTGATAATACATGTCTAATTAAATCCTACAGAAAACAATACGGTAAGATATCTAAATGGTGAAAATTGATTGAACGGCTTTGTAAGCTTTTGTACTTTTGAGTGCTTATGTATTTAAAACGTGAAGAAAAGTTGCAATAACCATTATTAACACTACTCGTGTTTATATACACTTGGTTTTTGTTTCATCTATCCAATTGGAGGTACTGGCCGGTACATATGCAAATAGACTAGCCAAATTAATTAGGACTGCAAATAAAGGCATGGATTGGAGGGTTGTATCTTTTGTACATAATTTTAGAGGTTAATCTTTTAAGTTATAATTCAACGGTATTTTTTGCATGTACATGTAACTTTAGAGATTAATTGTTTTTTTTTTTGTTATAATTGAGATCTGTTTAAAGAGTTGATATCTTCTAATAGATTGAACTATAGATAAATTTAGATTCATCAATAGTTTTTTTTTCTTTTCATGCTAATAACGAAGGTAGTAGTTTGAGCAAAGCTAATTTTTGTCAACCGAAATAATAACACAAACTTTAGACAATAACACAAACTTTTTTTCTCTAATATCCGTGATTACGTATTATACAACACACACTTCTATCCTACATTGCCCTTTATGGGAATGCATGTTACTTTCCTAATCGATATTGGTATTCCTCATTCTCATTAGGAAACCAAATTCTGAAGTGCCAAAAATTCAAACCAAACTTTTTCAAGTTAATTGTTTTCTTGGCGCAGTGACTACTAGCACTCTAGTCGTAGCATTGGTAACCCTTTTTGCATCTAAGAACTCCAGCACCCGCTGTCATTGAAGCCACAAGCATAGGTGGTCGTGCTGACATACTTGAGGCTTTGGCATATGTCGAAGAAGATGCTCCCGCTCCAGACGGTGTGAAGTAGGCACCATTCAACATTAGATCTCCTTCAGACCTCCAATTCCAGTTCTCCCACTCACCCTTTGATGAGTAAAAATGCTTCGTGATCTGATAAATAACCCAATGGTTCATTCCAAAAACACATAAAATCAATAACTCATCATCAAATTGACATAAAATCAATATGACATGGTAGACTACTAGAATCTAATAGCTTTGCACTAAACTACATTCAATAATTTTCCCCTATTACATTTTTTTTTTATTAATACTATAAATATTTGGTCTTTAAGAAATAATGCTAAGACATGCAAATTTAGTTTGTGAAAAGCGATTTTGTATCTCAATAACTCTTATTAGTTTTCTTTAGTATAAAAAATATAACATTTATTAGTTGGTGACTAATATTGTATATTCATATTGTTTTTAGTTTATATGTATTTCTGACCTCTTTGTGGTCATCATCATCTGGAGCTAGAAATCTATTTCCTTGACTAAAAATAGTTGGGGACGAACTTCCACCGATTGCATATTGTTGCCAATGTGTGTAATCATTGTTCACCACATGAAAGTATCCGAACCTACATCTGCAACATTTTTATAGAAAAATATTCAAACTGTTAGGACTAATCTCTCGAAATAAAGAGAGTAAAAATATATAACAAAAGGCAAGAAGGGCTTAATTATTATGGCATAGAAAAATTAACTAATAAACCTACCTTGGCATTCTTCCCCCAAGCCCTTCTCCAAAATGGTTAAAAGCTATAGTAGCTTGCATATTTTTGTCCTCTTCATAGGAATCACTATGACCAAAGAGCATAACTTTGTTATGACGTGTCATATAATTATTAGAAATAGTAACAGCCGTTGATCCATGAACAACATCAATCAAACCGTCAAAACAATTTGACAAGGAACAATGATCCACCCAAATATGAGCCGCACCATAGATTGTAATCCCATCACCATCCGATCTTTCTTTCCTAACACGATGGTTAGGAGAGTCACTCACATAACCACTACCACCTCGTACACAATGATGAATGTGTATACCATGAATTATAATGTTGGTCTTTTCTTGTATTCTAATACACGGTCCTTCAGCAATGTGTACATTTGCACCTCTACCATCAATTGTTTTGAAGGAATTCATGAGAAGATCCATCTTTAGTTTGATCACCATGTCATGTTTGAACATGATCCATAAAGGCTCTTGTTGGATAACAGCATGTCTTAATGTTCCTGGCTTGGGATTCACAGGGTCATCACTTGAGTCGATGACCATGTAATATTTGCCATCTCTACCTCCAATTGCACGTCTACCGAATCCAATAGCACATTCTGCTAGACGCTTGCGGTTATTTTCCCAATTGGGGTCACATCTCCAACAATCATCAATTGGATTGTTTGTACCACAAGCATCATAATAACCCAATTTTCTTCTGTTCTGATTCTCAATTATGCTCCTATATATAGAAACAAACAAAATTAGTTAACTCATGTTTCACCTATTTGAGTACTGCTTTAGAGTGTTGAAGCTTAAGTTGTGCTCACTATTATTAACATATTTGTTTACCCATAAAGTGTGAGTAAACAAAGGAATGCATGATATCATTCTAAACTATTTTTCTTAAAATTATTCACCGGTTGGGAATTTTTACATAATTTGTTTAATTCAACCAAAATCTAAAATATGTAAACTAAAAAAGTTACATGATTAATCCAAGAAAAAGAAATAAATTTACAAAAATAAAATATAAAAGTTATAAAGTAATTTTCGTAATTAATTTAAAAATTTGAAAGAAGTGAGTGTTAAAGAGTGAGTGCTGGAGATTGTTCAAAAGCAAATGTTATTACTTATTAGCACTACTCTAACCTATAACAAGTAGTATTCTTTTTGTTTTTATATAAAAAAAATAGTAAAAAAAACAATTTTTTTTTTGACAAAAAAAAAAACATATTTTATTGACTTCCTATATCCGAATAGTTTTTTCATAAAGGTTATTTATAACATGATAAGATCGTGAAATATGATTGTACGTCTATGTAAAACTTGTCTCCATGTTAGTACATAGATGCTCTAAAAAAAAAGTTAATATATAATTTTAAACTCACGATATCTAACTTTAATAAAAAGAAATATTATCACCCTAATTTTTTTCATCAAACAATAAAACAAAAGAAATATTAAACCAAAAAAAAAAAAACTCCCTGATTTCCAACAATAGGATTTGTGGTAAAATAAGACAAATACAAATTTGGTCAGCTATATTTAAAAGGACTAGGGGGGATAACATACTTCTGCACTTCTTGGACTACTGATTCAGGATCTTCAACATGATGAGAAGAATAAATCAAAACTGGAGCAAGAAGCAAGAAATGGAACACTAGTATGGTAGCAAATGCCATATTTTTTGGAAGAAATTTTTTATCAAGTAGGAAACTTAAATTGTAGTGACTTGTTCTATAAGAGTGGTAGAAGCTTATATAGATAACAAGCTGTGGGGTGAGGATCCTGAATTTATGATTAAACAAATATGTTTATCAATTTTTATTTGTGAATTTAGGGACCCTATAGTTGCTTCCCTATAATATTAGGTATCTTTCTTCCAAGGTCAACTCATACACGGTTAAGGAGCTCGATAGTATACCATTTGCTTAAATAACTGATTAATTGGTTAACAAATTTTCCTTTTCAGGAGTTAGGAGGACATTATTAATTAGAAAATATAGTAATAAAGAAAAAGAATTACAACACAATGAAATTTGAGCTATATGAGTTTTCTGTCTTTATATAAGAAAGTACCCTTGGAGATGACAGCATCAGAATCTCCCACTTTGTCTTTTTTATATATCAATCATCAATTATGCTGCATATAGCATTGGTCGTTAAATGAGGTAAAATTGTGTCTGTTATTTATGATTGACATATTTCACATTTTCCTTGAAGAAAAATATCATATCATGTTATTTTTTTAGGTACAACCCTAACATGTTATTTTGAAGTACCACTAGCATACAGACTCTGTTCATTTTGTGTATAGAAGAAATTCGTAAAATATACATTTTTATGGAAATATTTTCAACTTTGATTTCTCATCCTCTAAGACAATGATTTTTTTTTTTTTTTTTTAGAATAATATTTTTTTTTTTTTGTCAAGAATAATATTTTTTTTTCTTTCTAAGTAAACATAATATTATTAATAGAAATAAAGAACTACAAAATTTCCCTAAAAAAAATACAAAATAATGGAGCAATAAAGTTACGTTTTCTATTTTACCTGAGAAATAATTTCATTATCTAGCTAGATATGTGATGGAAAAATCGTTAATTTCGTCAATTGTGTTAATATATAACATGACACAAGCATATACGTTAGACACGACAATAACACTGACATTAACATCAGATGTTGAGTCAACACAGACCTCAGATAAGACACGCCGACACAGACACATTGACAACGGTAAAATAAAAATTTGAATTTATTTTAAATAATTGAACGTAATCCCAATTCACACGTGTCAATTTGTACACTAAACACTTCAATGTGAAGCCTCTAAGCTACATAACTCTCAATTGTATCACCGTAGTGTTTGCTCAAAAAATGTGTGTAATTATTAATGAACAATATCGATGTAACTTGAAGCACAACACCTAAGTTTGAAATATATATCAAGGTAAATACTAATACGTGCTCTTACTATGTATATTGAGAAACTCAGTATGGAAACATCGTCATAAAAGTTGATTTTTTTTTACACTAATTTTTTCACTATTAGATTCCTTAATATTAACGTGCGTCTTTACGCCACAATTTAACAAAACCTTATTATTAAAATAAAAAATATTTGGTATATATATATTGGTGTATACATCTTCAAAGTAAAAGAGATAAGATAAAGTGATGTGATAGATTGATGACGAGATTGAAAGAGAAATAAATATAAAATGATAGTTTAAATATGTTTAAGAAAATAGAGGATGTTGAAATATAATGGTTGTATTGAAATACATAGGTAGTAATATACATGTTGCTTTCATCACGTTAGATTCCTCCCGATAAACAAAGTTTATTTGATAGCCAGTGCCCTTAATTATATGTGAAAAGTTCATATATTATGTTTCAACTGGAGTGAGGAACGTCTACTTCACCAATATAATCCTCAAATTACGATCTCAGTGTTCTACTCAGCTAAACTGCAGGATACAAACTCCCAACGGTCTCTCTTCATTAAATTAATTAATTTATAACTAACAAATCATAATTTATTCATTTATATGTTTTAAAGCTAACTAAACAGCCGTCTGGTTTCTCACCATGAAATAAAAAAGATTGCCGAAAGCATAAATTTTGAGAGTAATATTATTTGTTGAGTTGAGCCTGTGATGTAGATTGTCAAACATTGTTGTCAAAGATATTTATTTATGAAAAAAAATTATAACTAGGAATGTTTGATTAGAAAGAGCATGTTTTTTTAAGAAAGGATTCAACTTCTTTGAAAACTGTGAAAAGCCGGCCTTGCGTTGATTGATCGGAGTTCAGAGATTCTTTGTTCATGATGCTCTTACTTCTTACACACGAAGTAGAATTACTGCTTAATAAACTTATTATTGTTGTTACTTGTTAAGCTTTAGATAATTATGATATTTTTATGTATAAAAATTGACAGTGTTGCATGAAATTTACCACATCTTTAGTGCTTGAGCAACTTTAAATTTCTCACAAATTAACCACTAGTCCTATAAGTGACATATCTTCAATGTGAAAGATCAATGTAGTTTGGATTCAATTGCTACCAATAACCGATTTTGTATTTTGTGTATTTGCTGTGTTTGTATTATCGTTACAAGATTAAATGTACAGTATTTGACGCGTGTGCACGTAAGGGACACTTATCCTTAAACTGTTAAATATTTTTTATTATTAAAAAAATGTCTTTACCTGTGTATTTAAACACTATACATTTGGTCTTATGAGTTGTGACCTTATAAGACTAGCTCGTGTTTGATTTTATAGTGGAAAAATAAAATTAGAATTGACACCGTCTTCTATAGTTATGATTGTTATAGGAAAATCATAGATGTTAGGTTAATGCAAGGTGAAATAGATTTTACATCCAAATATTGATAAAATAAAAATAAAAAAGTTTTTATGCCAGAAATGTAGAAGTGGGAAATCATATATGATATTTTAGAAAGGTGGAGGTGAGAAAGAGCCATGATTCAGCACCCACAAATAACGAGAGAACGTTGGGAGGGACCAAAGGAAATGAAGCTATCAAGGGTCCAAGATGAATAAGAAGTGCACATTGCATTAAGTGGTGACCAATTTGGTGGATTAATGCACACAGCGAACTATCAATTATCCCATTAAATGAAGGTTGACCCCTACGAATAACTGACTTATTGATATATCTGAAATGGTTTAAATTTATTCTATATATGACATTAGTCTGCTAATGCCTTTATCATTGCTGTTGGTTTTCACAACATCTCTACTTTCTAGCTGTTTTCAATTCGAGTAATGATATTTGTACAATTTTATGGTGACAACTTTTGTAATAATTTTTTTTTTGTTGGTCAAAAACAATAGAGGGAGAAAAAGGAAGAGAGTGTGTAAGAACATAATATGAGTTTGAGAGAGAAAGTTATACAAAAGTTATCATAAAATAATTGTACATATATCATTTATCTTCCAATTCACACACAAACTTTTCTAGAATTGGGAGAAATTAATTAAGTGTCGCTTTGTAACAAAAAATGTGCACATATAACTTGAACCGGAATGTACTGAAGAGGTTGCTCGAATAGGTGAACCAGTTGAACAACACTCTATCGCTATGGAGATGAGATAAAATCAATATGAGAATGAGTGGGAGTAGAGGAATGCAATAGAAATTGTGTACCTTTCATTGGGACTAAGCCTTAGTCATTAGGACGATCTTGTGTTGGATCCCCCACCTTTTATCATTGGGACGATCTATCTTAATGATGAGATGATTCATGTTTTTTTGGAGTTTAATCGGTGATCTCAATTTTGAATATAATTATTAAAATAGTGAGGCACAAAAACTCTTCCGAAAGAGTTTCATCACCTCTACGAAGTTATCTTAATTGACATACTAGTTTTTGGTGTAGAGATACTTGATAAAGAGTGTTGCTAAATCAAACGAAAAAACACAGCAGCAAAAGCATAAAAAAATAAAATAATCAACCAATTATAAATTAGAGTGAAGCGGAATTCAAGAAAAATCATGAAAAAAGGTGGAAGAAAAAAAAACTTCCAAGAAAAAATACATTTTCGGATGCATTCGCAAGACTCTATTTCGCTTGATATAAAATTTTTCCTTGATGAATAATGCAAGATAAACATGTAATGAAAAACTAAACATTTGGTAATTTCAGCTTGTGGTATAATCATAATCAATCAAAAAATTTAACAGAAAGAAAATCGATCAAGAACTTCACTGTGCTAGTATTAAATAATCACAGATAGTTGAGAATTGTAACAATCAAGTAGGTCATGGTGCCAATGACCCATCTTTATTCCCGATCTAGACTTAATTAAGGAGACAAAAGACAAAAAATGACAAATCTATATTAGCTTAAATGCCAAAAATTCCATTTTGCATTGCAGCATACTTAACTATGAAAACTATAGTGTTTGGTGGTGACATTTATAACAACAGCATCTTGTCTGAGACACAAACTTCAATCATTGTCACTTTATATCTGTTGTTAATTGATTTTCAATAACATTAGTATTTGTTGTATTATTATCAACTCTCCTTGCCCTACATTGCATTGCATGTCAGGGAAAAAATTCAATCGATCCATTCTAAATAATGTCTCAAATTCATCAGTGCTGACACAAGAAATTAATTTAAAGATGCATTATGGGTCCTCTTTCTATGATCTTCATGGTTACAATTACCAATGAAGATAATTCATTTTCACTTCCATTCCATGTGATGTGTATCTATCCATTCTCACATGATCAAATCAATTCATAAAGAAAGTATGAACAGATCATATAGCCATATATAAATAAACATTTCATTGAGATTGAACCTTTTTTTTTTCTTTATCATTTCTGATTTTTTGATTAAACATATAATTATATCAACTCTATCACTTGTGTCTATCAACATCATCATGTTACTTAGTAGATATTGTTGTAGACACAAGCCAAGGTTGTAGTTTCAAAACAAAATATGTCTAAAAAGTTCAATTTACAAAAAAAGTTGAACCACTTTTTTTTTCAAAGCTAGATACAGTTGGCATATTAATGATTGATATTTGCCTTTATTTCTAATAATGTAACTTAATATACTTTTAGGCTTCTTAATTCAGCAGCGAGATCCTTTTCTGCAGTTTAGTGATCCAGCTGATGCAGTGAGAGATGCTACTAGAGAAGATGGTTTTGCTGCTAAACTAGATGCTCTTGCATAGCTTGAAGATGAACCTGCTCCTGATGGCCTAAAGAATGCACCGTTTAACATCAAATCACCACTGGATCTCCAATTCCAATTCTTCCATTGACTTTGTCCTGCATTCTCGCGCTTTGTCACCTGAAATTAGACAGTTGTAAAATGATCATTAGTGATACTGCTATAGAAATGTTATAAGCTGATTTAGTATAGGATTGAATTAGGTCGAACTCAAATTCTAAAATAGTACGAATATGCAACAATGAGTTAAAAAGGAAAAAATTATCTTAGTTCATGGATCTAACCTCTTTGAAGGTATTGTCATTGGAAGCAAGAAATCTATTGCCTTGGCTATTGATAGTTGGATTAGCACTTCCTCCTATGGCATACATTCTCCAATGTGTGTAGTCATTATTCACCACATGAAAATATCCATGCCTACATCTACAAATGTAACAAACATATTAGAAAAATGAGAAATTTAAGCTACCCCTAATAAAAAAAAAAAGTGTAATCTAATCTAATTCAAGAGAAAGTGTTACCTTGGCATTCTTTGAACTAGTCCTTCTCCAAAATGGTTAAAGGCAATAGTAACTTGCATATTCTTGTCTCTAGTGAAACTATCACTATGACCCAAAAGCATAACCTTATTATGATGAGTCATAAAATTGTTGGAAATAGTAATAGCTGTAGATCCATGAATAACATCAATTAATCCATCACGGCAATTAGAAAGAGAGCAATGATCAACCCAAACATGACTCCCACCAAAAATAGACACTCCATCACCATCAGAAAGTGTCCTAAAACCATAATGTGTAGGTGTATCTCTCACATAAGTATTCCCACCTCTTTTACAATCATGTATATTGATCCCATGAATGATAATATTTGTCACAAATTGTACAGTAATACAAGGTCCACCAGCAATGTGCACATTTGTTCCTCTACCATCAATTGTTTTGAAAGAATTCATCATTAGCTCTTGTTTAAGCTTAATTACCATGTCACGTTTGAAGATTATCCACAATGGTTCCTCTTGAATAACACCATATCTTAATGTTCCTGGTTTTGGATTCACAGCATGATCACTAGGATCAGTTACTACATATATTTTACCATCTCTTCCTCCTATTGCATGTTTGCCAAATCCAATGGCACAATCTGCTAAACGTTGACGATTCTTTTCCCAATTTTTGTCACATCTCCAACAATCATCAATAGGGTTGCCACTTCCACAAGAAAGGAATGCTAAGTTTCTCCTTGAATCATTAATACTCCTGAAATAATTAAAAAACACATGAGATTAATAAATGTGGTATGGTAATGACTAATTGACTAATGAAAAAAATGTATACTATATACTATATACTATATAGTAATTTCTTACTTTTGTACATCTTGGACTACTAATTCAGGATCTTGAAGTGGGGAAGATTGAATGAAGGAAGGTACAAAAAGTAGTAATGAGAGTAGCATGAATGAGAGTGGAAGTGCCATAACTTCTTGAGCTACCCTCAATCAAAAGAAACAGGGAAGGTAGAGTTACTTTGTTTATGAAGAAATGTAAGGACAGTTTATACTATATATAGGGAACAAAATGGGAGTTTGTGCCTCGTTAAATAAATAAATATTTGGTACATTAGACCCAAGATTTGCATGATTTAAGGTAATCATTATTGATAAGTATTTTGGTTATGGTAAATTATACAAGTAAGCTCCCATGCACTATATTTAATTGCTTAGGTAGCACTCAAAATGCAATATTCAAAATGAAGTGATTTATAATGTTTATGTTTAATCACAAATTAACTTTGTGCCGACACTTTGCATAGATGAATTATTATTTTTGGGTAATTTGCATTACTATATGTAGTGTGTATACTCTTTGGCCTTTACAGTTACAGCAAGTAGGACCCCAATCACCCCATCTTAGTGAATTTCAACTCATTATTATTACTATGGTTTCAGCTATGGCCGTTGAAGTAGGTTTCTATGAGCTCTAAACATAACACAACACAACACAAACATCATTTATTACATGCCATTCCTTCACCAACATCCATGTGTTACTAAATTAGTATAATAATCCATCCACACCTATTCCTGTTCCATTTCCTAGTGGTGAAATTTATTTCCCTCTGCAATTCAACATTTGCAACAAAAGGTACATATTTATATATATATATATATATATATATATATATATATATATATTTTTCTTTTGTTTAGATTTTATTTTTCGTGAATAATAATATATCGTGTGACATTTATAATTGCAAAGCAATTCTTCTTGTCTTAGACATTATCAAATTAACATTGTGCATTTATTTATGTGACGTGATCCATGAGTGGTAACTATATAAAAGATTAATGATGCCTTATCTAGCATTACAAAGTGATGGGATCAGGATAGCAAGGGAATTAATTGTGACAATCATAAAATAAAATGGTTTATAATTAAGAAAATGATGTAACACTAAATGGTCTGACGATAACACATGCATGAGCGTCAACTGCGCAGGAAAATAAAATGAATTGAAATGTGCTGAGATGGAATCTATCTACATGACTTTTTTGGCTTCCATTTTAAATTCTTTCTGTTATTTTAGGAATAGCCTCGAATATTTACGCAAGAAATCTTGACAATTGGACATGTTTAATATCTGATCTGTGTCAAACACAAACATAATACTAACACATTGTTATATTTATTTAATTATTTCATTTTATCTAATTATGTATTGACTTGTCAGCGTCATTTTCTTTTTAAGGGGTGTCGGTGTCAGTGTCATTATTAATACTCATAGCATTTTCCTTATATCAATATCATGGTTCATAGCTTATAAACAAGTTGTTTATAATGATATATCTCTGGAAAATGTTTATTTTTGTTGAGAAATATGAAATATGTGTAAAATGTTAAACGTAATCATTAAACTTTTCAAATGTAAAAACTTCATTTTTGTCTATAATTCTTAGGTGATAGCCATATTAATTTTCTTTCTTCAAAAATAGAAACTAAATTAATTTACACATGGGAAAACCGTACCATCCGTGAATGGGTTGAGACACAGATGAGAATGCATGTTCACCCATGTGGGCTGTGTTCCCTTTAATACTTCTCACACAAGGTGGGGCCTACAGATTTAGTGGCTAATCTCAACCCTTGATCTCATTGACCCCATTTTTGTCTAAACGAGCTTCTTCAAATTGGACCAAACTCTGGATTTTGGGTGGATCACTTTTTTCGTCAAAAGGAGACCAATACAGTGAGATTCCAATTGAGTAGTGTGGCTATGAATGCTAAACATTAATGGCTACCTATCTCCATCTCTCTCTATGCATGGCCCTCACATGTTTGATTTATTTAAAAATAATTTTTTAAAGTGGTATATTGATCCTTCTCCTCCTCCACTTTCATCCACTTCAATTCAAAAGTGACTACCACGTGGCACATCTTTTTCAAAAGATATTTTTTATTTTGTTAGAAAAAAGAGAGTATGATATGTTGTGGTTAAATAATACCAAATAATCATAATTTAGGTGAATTCGAAACTTGGAAAAGATAAGGTGATTGATGAAATATTGAAGAAATTTTTTTTTTCTAGTAATGAATCTCAATGATTAGATGAAAATCAAATAACGTATTGCGTCGGTCTTCAGATGACTTGTACCATAGATTATTCTTCAATATTTCATTAAATTGAAGCTATATCATTAAAGTGAATAATATGCCCTTTTCTTTTATAAACTATTTTCAAGCTCTATCAATTTTCAATTTAAAACTTGGCTTTCTTGTCAATTCAACAATATAGAAAGTACATACTTAAGCAGCCAAGGAATCTCAACTGTTGAATGGAATTAAATTATAGATAAGGCAAATTTGGCATAGTAGTGGCTTCTTTCACGTTTTATTGAACGGAAAAGTTGCTCAAGTAATTGATCACTTGAGAAGGAAAGACAATATTAGTTGATTTGTTTTGTAAACAGGTTGTTGACATCATTGTGTGCATAATGACAATAAAGGAATCATACGAAATGGTTATCTCTAATCATACGCTAAGTTAAATAAAATTCATCAAATCGTGAAAATGTATAATTTAGTCAAATCAAGAAATAGTAGCGTCCAATATGAATTTGAATAACTTGCATAACTGGATCAAAAGAATGTATTCAGGATTACGTGTGTAATAGTACGATGATGTGTTAAAGTCCTAATGAAAAAAATGCACCGCTTAATCATTAATTATTTTTTTTTTGAAATAATCATATCAAACCTAAATTTTCTTATCAAACCAAATTGTAAGATGGATCAATTATTTTGTGACTGTACGGATCATTATATTTGCTCTAAATCATTCTTTCGAAACTAGTTTTTAGATGAAGGATATGCGAGGAAAAAAATTTCAATCCGAGTAGATGCATAAACTAATTTTTTCGATCCGAGTAATGACAAAACTCTCGATCAAGAGAATTATATGTTTATATTAAATAATAATATATTAAATAGCTTACTAATAAGGAAAAAAAGTTTTTAGAAAGTTGAGTTTAACTATGATTCAAGCGAATCAAATTCATCCATGATTTACATTGTGTTAAACAGACTATCAATATATTTTTAATATAAACAATTAAGTTATATGCAAGAAATTCATTGTCTATTTTATATTTGAGTTTTGTCTTAACAATTTTCATCGTTAATAAAACTATCTCTAGAGTTGCTTCAGAGACTATAAATGTCAAAACAAGATAAATAAATTTATCAATAAAGTGATTAAATAAATTACTTTCCTATTACCACTAATGTTTGACAAATAGACTTTTTTGAGATAATTAAATACAAATATATACGACTTATAACTTGCTAGAGATTTAAAATATATGGAATGGTTGGTATACGGCCATATATGGTTGGTTTTGTGACAATATCTTAATCTCCTTGCTTGCGTATCACTCTTCCGAAGTAACGGAAAACCGAAATCAGTTTTACATACAAAGGGCATGTGAAGATGTTTTATCATATGGCTTCTCTAGCAATCATGTGCTTTGGATGCATGCATATGATAATTGAAACTTGAAAGCATGAATTAACAAAAGGAAAGAAATTGCTATAGTATTGATCCAAATGATTATATTGAGGTCGTATATCACCGTACATTAGGACATTCACATCTCCACAATGAGTTTTGTCAAAATGTGCATGTGATTGTTGCATTATTTGATTTGGATTAAGATAACGCATTTTGCTTATCATAAGCACACCATGTGCTCAACTAGCTACCGTTCCCATGATGCTACCAAATTCTATAATTCATTAATTGATGGCACAATGAATTAACTATTGCTAGAGGTAATACACAAATTCAATCCCTTTTTTCATCAATCACATCTAAAGTATATGCTAACAATTGATTTCAGATTCATATAGACACATATTATAACCATACTATTAATTATTTAGGTAAATACATACGTTAACGGTTAATCTAACTCTAAGGTCATATATATTAAGAAATTTAATATAAAAATAGTTTCAATGTAATACTTTTACATTTGAATTTCTTAACGTGTTCCTCTAAAGTTAAAAAGACCCATTTATTCATTCTCATTAGATGAAATTCATATTCCATGAAACCTATTATTGTTATATAATGTTAACTAACAAGGCAAGTTGATTTTGAATTTGATTTACGTTGTGTGCTTACTGATAGGCCGGATGTGAATGATTCTATCGCATAGTAAAATTATTGATCCCACATAGACTTTGTTGAGTATTAATTTTTTTCTATGGTGATTAGCTAAAAAATTGATAGTTTCGAGAAACGATTTTTGATAGAAAATATGCAATAATATAAAAACGCTTTAGGATTGCAGTTTCATTACTAAGATAGAAACTACAACATCAATTCTTCTTATTTGTAATGGGAATAAATTTTTTAAAGATGATGTAAACCAATGTCCCCTTTCAGAGATGCAAAAGCGTGTCTTGAAGCAACAAAACATCCTAATTTTAGTGGAATTGTTGATAAAATTCATTAAGATCGATTTTCTCTATATACAATCTCAAGAGAATCGCTATTAAAAAAAAAAAATCTCATGAGAATCTAGACTACTTTAATGCTTGGAATCTCTTGTTCAATCTTATATATTTGACATCAACCCTCACATTTCAGTCTATTAATTGATGTCTAAGATCGTATGATTATAGTTATATAGTTATCTAATCATATTTGTCGATATCGAGCATCGTCTTTCAATCTATCGCTTGATATCTAAGATTAGATAACTATACTTCTATGGCTACACATATGAAGAACAAAATATTAAATTAAAAAGTTTTGGAGCCCATAACAAAAAAAAAAAAGAATTAGGATTATAGAAAATATATCATTGGATTTCTTCCATAAACTGGAGACTAAAAACTATACTCATTTATGATCATAGTAGACATAACAAAATAATATAAAAGCATAAAACATATGCAAAAATGAATAAAAAATATAAGAACTAGGATAGCCATGACGAAGGACTGAAATTCCACCATTTTTGTGTTAAGTCATACGTTCTTTGGTAACTCAAACAATAATGCTAAGAAATCAATTAATATGTTGTATGGTAAAATCAATGTGGTATATTTGATGGTTATTAATAAAAAAAAAATGTTGTAAGCAGTAAAGTATGTTGTTTGGATGAATCGGAGTACATTATTTAGTGACATGACATAGGATATTGACAAAATGTTCCTAATTTTTAATATTCATTTCAACCTTCAATTTAATATTATTGATTAATCAATATAAATTTGTTATATAATTCACATTCATATTTGAAGTATTTTAATAGATTTTTTTTAAGGAAGTATTTTTAATAGATATAATATACTCATATTGTATTTGTATATTTTTTAACTCGTTGTCTAATGATTTTTTCCCTTTTAATACTAACTTGTTGATATAAAAATCTGCACGTACAATGTTTTTATCTTCCGTGAATATGTCAATGCCTTCAATTCTACTTGTAAAATACTTTATTCAAACTTAATTTTTCGCCATGCACAATTTTTTAAATAAACCATATATTATTGTTTAATATTATTTTTTGTAATTACTACTATGTCATGTTATAAAGTTATTTCTCCTGATCAAAAAAGTGAAAAATTAGTTAAAAAAAAAAAAGACATCCTAATTAACTTTTTTTTAGAGGGGCATTCAACTTAACTGTTACAATTATAACCAAGTATAATAAAAATAAAAATAAAAACGGTGGTCTTAACACACAACAACATAATCTTCACTTTTAAATGAAAAAGAAAATTACCTTCTATCATTGTTTGAACGTCGTCGTACATCCCACACACATGGTATTCTACATTATCCGTGTTGTCGTAATAATCAACATCACGATCTCCATGACCAATGAACAAATAAGCAAGGTTATCATCGATACAAACTTACACAACTTTCGAACTACAATAACCTTCTGAGGCGATGGTTTGTTTTTATCTTTGATCAATTTGATGTTTTCAGGCAGAAACTCGTATTCATTAATTAAGAACTTCCTAAACTTCCGTCATGTTGGAATGGCTCCCTGTAGGATATTCTCCCTCAATCCCTCGGTAGAGGGACACATGAGATACGAAAAAGTTACAATAAAGGTTGAATTTGTCATTATGAATCACACGTAAATTAAGTACAAATGATAAGTAAGGTTTGATTTTATGACTTTTGAAAGTACACACAGGGTAACTAAGTTTTGATTGTTTGACGTTTGAAATCATCTTCTCTAGTGAAAACCTAGATATTATCAAGCTAATGAGTTTTTTCAATTTTAATATTAACTCATTGATATAAAAATCTGCACGTGCAATGTTTTTATTTTCCCAATATATGTTAATATCTTAACGTAATTTTTTTGTTTGATATAATTTGTTGCATAATTTAAAATAAAAGATACATCAACATTATATATTTTGCATTCTTTATGTCGCCACAGTTTTTCCTAAAGCTAGATCCATCTACAATCACTTGTTGATTTATTCAATTTCTTGAAATAACGACATGTGGGGTTTAGCATAGGAAAGGAAAGTTCTTTCCCACCATGGGAAAGTAAATATTTACCATTAGGTTAAAGAGGATCATTGGTCTTATTATAGTCTGCACACACTATATCTTCAACCTCACTATCATCTCTCTCATTTCACCGCCACCACCACACTTAAGTCAACAATCCACCTCACCAAAGTTTAACATGAAAAAATTATATCAAATTGAATACTGGTTTTTAAATTGAATTTTGCAGTTTCGTATGAAATTGGTTTCTCAATCCCTTTCATGGGTACCCTTTTTTCTTCATAGATCTAATACATTGATTCATGGCCTTTCTTGTAAGAACCCAAGAACACATACAAATAAAAATCTTAGGATTTTTAGAATAAAAAAAGCTAGATTGTTAGAATATTGTTGAGTTGAAATGTTAAAGCTACAAGCATAAAGAATTTTCGATAGCACATGAATGGAACCTCATAGGATTCAAGACCCATTGCAATTTGAAACCACTTAAAACTGTAATGTTACTTAAAACTGTAATGTCACTTAAAACAGTGAATTTGGCTTCCTTTGATTGAAGCCATGAAGATTGTTTTTTAATTTGTTCTTAGATTACAACTGAAGAAAATTGTTTTTAATTGCATGTTCCATAAAAGGGTGCTTCTTTGTTGCACCACGTGAAGATTGTTTATGTATCTATTTTTCTGGGTATGTTTTTCTAAGAACAACATTTTAATTTTTTGGGTATGTTTTTTTTTTCAAGAATAACACGATGAAGATAGAAATGTCAAATGAGTTATAGTTTTGTGGTAGATGAGATGCTAGATCTGCTAACTTAATTGCAGGAATTGAATGTCAATTTCGGTGTCTACTAGAGTTTTTTTGGAGGTGGTAATTTGATGTTAAAGGAATATGATAAGAGTGTATTATTCATTTGATCCAATGATTAAAATTTACTTTTCCATGGTGGGAAACAAGTTCCCTTTCCCATTCTAAACCTCACCATAACGACACCTCATTCTAGTTTCATATCAATACTAATAAATTTAAGTTACAACAATGTTACAACAAGAGTCATCGGTGAAACAATGAATAATCATATAACTATTGACTATTAGTCTTACCATTTTTGTGTTAAATTATATATTGATTTGTAGTTCAAACAATAGCGTAAATAAATCAATTCATTGATCCATTTCAAGTAATGAATATGATATATTTTATATTTTTTAAAGTAATTTTTTTTTTTTTGCATCTAAATCCAAATTTCTTATAACATATGGCAATTTCAGCACTTCAAAGTGTAAGAACTTAGTTAACATATTTCAATAAAGTCTGTTCAAAAACATACAAACTTCAAAGAAATGGAGATTAATATCAAAATAATATAACATTAAGAACAAGTTTGTGTTCATCATACTGTCTAGAATACGAGGAATATATCAGGTTAGCAGGTTCTCCCGATTTTGAGTATCGCACAGCCGAGCAAACCCCTTAATCTGTACATTTGTCATTGTTGCAACTGAAGTGAACTTTTAATTCATAATCATTCTTTTGATAAAAAAATCTCATCAAATCAGAGTAAGACGCATGATACTTTTTAAGTAACAGTTGATCAAAAACCATGATCCAATCCAAAGATCATGAGTTGATTTTATAGTAAGCATTAAGTTATGTTGTGTGAGTAAATATTCAATGACAAAGTTTATGATATTGATATAATATTTTTGATTTTGTAACCTTCATTTCAACCTTCAATTTAATATTGTTAATTAATCAATCTAAATTTGTTTTATAATTGACATTTATATTTAAAATATTTTTAATGGATATGATATACTCATATTCTATTTGTATGTTTTTTAACTCATAGTCTAATGAGTATTTAGTCTTTTAATACTAATTTGTAAATATAAAAAGTTGCACGTACAAGATTTTTATTTTTCTTAGATATGTCAATGACTTCAATTATACTTGTCAAATACTTTATTGCTTTATTTATATTTGAACAATTTCATCGTTTATCATGTCGTTGTCCTTGTGGTATATTTCAAATCTATCAATTTCATGTAGTATCATCTCTACTTATTTCAAAATTAGAGTCTCGATAGTATTTAAATGCTTATATGATGTATGAACCATTTTCGATTCAATTATTATATCATCCATTATTATTCAAACTTTTACAAGTTGTTTAATGTTTGACGATTACATATCTAACTTTCTTTCTTTATCTTCTTTACATTTCTTATCTCATTTCTTTTTTTATATATCAATACTTATAGATTATCCTCTATCTCGGTAACATTATCATCAACAATTTCTTTATCCATGTCTTTGATTTCCAATCTTAATATTTTCTAAAAAATAAATTTTTGTTCTATGATATAATGTCTCAATTTCTTTAAATATTTACGCACCTCTAACTTTTTTTCTCGTCTGTACAAACATTATATCCAACCAACTCACTAAGTTTCCAAAATGATGTATTCAACAAAAGAATGTAATAAAACCATGTTAATCATCTATGTCCTGAAGTCTTTATCACATATATATAGCCATAAATTGATTTTTTTTTTCTTTGTCCTGATTTTAAAATTTCGTTAAGATTACCTAACACTAACAAAGGAGATAAGATTGACAACTTAAACTTCTCAACATCCCCATATCAAATATTTCTTTGTTTCCTATCATTTGTTATATACATCAACATAATAGATACAATAATAAATTTTTTACTTTCTTCATGCCACAATTTTCTCTCAACAAAATCTGGCTCTTGTCATTCGTTGGGCTATTTAATTTCTTGAAATAACGATTATCTCAGGCTAGGATCATACCTCCATTTCTTGGTTTGTCCTGGTTTTAAAATTTCGTTAAGATTACCTAACACCAACAAAAGAGATAAGATTGACAACTTAAACTTTTCAACATCCCCATATCAAATATTTCTTTGTTTCCTATCATTTGTTATAGACATCAACATAATAGATACAATAATAAATTTTGTACTTTCTTCATGCCACAACTTTCCCTCAACCAATATCTGTCTCTTGTCATTCGTTGAGCTATTTAATTTCTTGAAATAACGATTATCTCAGGCTAGGATCATACCTCTATTTATTGCTTCCTTTTTTTCTATTATTATTCTGAAAATTCTACACATTCCATGATTTTATCTTTGTTCCACCACTGATAAAGTTTTGTCTCAATAAAATCATCATGTATTTTTGTAATTAAGCAAATAGCAATTGGTTCAATGTCAAAAAATATTTTTTGATAAGGAGGTTTTACCGACAATATTAATACATTTAATATTCTATATTAAAAACTGTATTGTCAATTGAGTACTAAACTAATATAAGAGAGAACAAGTTTTTTTAGTGTTGTTGTTTTTAACGTTGTTGTTCAATTGTGTTTCATTAAATAAGTTGCGTTAATTAATTTATTAGTGCAATCATAAATGAAATGAATTGTGAGAGAAAGAAAAAGGGATGGACAATAAAAAATTAACATTTGTCATATATTAAGAGTTAATGTAGATAAAACTAATAAAAAATGGTAAATTTGAAATGAGTATTTGTAGAAAGAGATAAGGTTAAGTTGTGAAGCTCAATCAGATGATAATATTAAAGTAGAGACGTTGGAGTTAAAATGTATGGTACAATAAGATCCACGAGAATAATAGTGAATCACCATATAACCATCAAATTTCATTATTATTTTATTATTACTTCTTTCAAACAAAATAATTTAATAACTAGAGTAACCATGACCATGTATTAAAATTTTACCATTTTTATGTTAAGTTATACATTTTTTAGTTTAAACGATAGCGCAAATAAGTCTATTAATTTGTCTATTTTAAGAAAATATTTTGTATTTATCAAATAAATTGTTGTAAGAAGTAAGTTACCTTGTTTGAGTGAATTGGAGTACATCATATAGTGACATGATACCATATTGATAAAATATTTTTAATTTTAACATTCATTTCAACCTTCAATTTCACGTCGTTAATTAATCAATATAAATTTGTTGTATAATTGAAATTCATGTATGAAGTATTTTTAATAGATATAATATAATCATATTGCATTTGTATAATTGACATTCATATTGTATAAGTATTTGTTATATCTCTTTTTTCTTGAAGTGAATTCTCTGATTTGAAGAGTTTGCGAGAATTGCTTCTTTGTACTTGAAGATCTTGATATGTACTAAACTCAATTTAAATATATCAATGACCCATATGATTTTTGCTCATGTACTGTACTAGGCGTAAATGCAACTGACCGTGCAGATGATCATCATGTTCAAATGTTGATTTTAACTCCTTGGCATAAATTATGTGTTTTGCTGACAATTTGTTAATCAAAAGATATTCTTAATTGCTATGAACTTGATCAACTTGTCTTATATTTGATGACCACTTGTCATTTCCTCAAAGATAGTTGCATGTCTTTTTTATTTGGACGTTCAACCGTTGCATTAAGAACTGAGGCTTGACATCATTCTTTATTTTGTCTTGTACTAATATGCATCCTTTATTTTGCCTTGTACTAATATTCAACCGTTACATATTACAAAGACCAAATCCAATATAAATCAATTTCAAGGACTAAACCAAAACAACAAGGACCAAAAGCAAAAAAGTAAATGGATATTTGGAAGAACTAAAACAATTTTTTTTTATTGAAACTATAACCAAAATACTTGATATTTGTAGGGATGATGTACATATTTAAGCCTTAAAAATAGAGAAATCAAACAATATCATAATGTTTTGTGATATACCATATGAGGTTTTCCTTGATAAACAAAAGAAATCCTTTTACACCTATTATTTATTTATTTTTAACAATTATTACTACTACTACTACTACATAAACAAAAGAAATCCTTTTACACCTATTATTTATTTATTTTTGACAATTACTACTACTACTACTACTACTAAATGGACACTACAGTGGCGGTCTTTTAACTTTTATTAACAATGAACGATACAAGGCTAAAAAATAATCAAATGAAAAATAAAATAGGAAGAAAAAATGTTCCACCAAAATACGATATGTATTACATCATGTCAAGATAATTTTATAGTGTCTAATATTTTGTTCATATTGTTGTTGATTGTTCCATCTTTTGTTGCGGATTATTCCAATTTTAATGAAATTTACGTAATTTTTTAATTATGTTCCATCTTTTGTTGCGGATTATTCCAATTTTAATGAAATTTACGGAATTTTTTAACTAATTATTTAAATAGTTTAAATAAAGGGTAAAATAAAAGAAAAAGTCCAACTCAAAATAGTGATTCCCCTTTATATATTGTTATAGATTACCCGTACTACTTGATCCACCACTAATAGGCAATGTTCTAATCTTTTGTGTTCATTAATTTTAATTTGTTTAGTGTCCTACAAGTTCACTCAATTAGAGCTCATCTCATTCTAGGCATTGTGGAGCTGTAAGTATGAACATATCTCCTAACCAAGAATAAAACTTTAGTCCGTTGAATCAAATATACATTTGTATTTTATTTGAATTTCAGAATTTTCTACAAAAAGATAAATACTTATATCATATCTTTGCAACAAAATAAAATAAATATTAAAACAATAATGACATGTATATGTTTGTTGATTAAAGTTCAAAACAATTTCCATTTCTATGAGTGAAAGCTTCCCCCACTTGGTTGCTTTGTAGTTCTTTCTTGTTTTGGGTTTGGGTTTGGGTCTCTTTGTGATTAAAAAATTTTGTTAATTTCAAAATAAACTAATAAGACATATATAAATGACATATCATTTGTCAAATTTGTTATAACAAAAATAATATGGATAGGAAAAAGTAACGCCACATGCTTTGAGGTAAACAAATAGTAAATAAATTATGAATGATAAATTTGACAAACAATTTTAGACCAAATGATGCCATGAAAACAAATTAAGGAGAGTTAAACTTTAAACAAATGAACCTTCAACAATGTATAAATAAACTATCAACAAACAGTTGAAGCCTAAGACTGATATGAAAGACCATAAAGACAGTAGCTGAGGCCCTTGTTAGCTGTTCTACCTACCTTGGACCTTCATGATACCGATGCATTCTTTTGATTATATTTACAAAATAGACAAGGAAATTTAAACACTAAATGCTATGCATGATGATGATCATAAATTAGACGATAAAAACCGTTTAAAGAATTGGTGATTAGCACAAACAGTTAACCAAGATCAATGTCGACTCGTTCTGGATTTACCCTTTCGGTCTGGTTGGCAACAAGTTCAATTCCTAGCTGTCCTTTGTCTCCAGCCCCAAATGCATAAAGCTTCCCTGATTCAGTGAGAGCAAAGGTATGAGCATTCCAGTATATGGAATTGGTTAGACTAATCTGTACCACCCTTTCATTGATCTGTTTCAGTGATGTCACAAGCTCTGGACTTAGCACATTTGCATGTCTGTTGCCCTGTAATCATAACATTAACAACAAAAATATCACCATTATCAATATGTCTAACAAATATTTGAATTGTAATTATTTAAATTATTAGCTTATAACTGAATTAAGCACCAACAGACACATACACCAGACATGACACTAACACGTAGACACCGATAAAATATAAGCTATTGAACGTATCCACTTGTACCACTGTTTGTCAGAAGTATCAAACAGCAATCATGCTTTCAATTTGATGTGTTGGTGCTACATTGCTGTCTAAATCTTCATCCATTATTTAGATTATTGGTTATTAATTAACAATTCGTGAAATGCATAATGTGGCCTTCATACATGGTCATGGAATAAATGAATAAACAAAGCTGACCTCTGCATCAATTACTGCATTATGTCCGAGACTAGCAGATTCTCCACAACCAAATGAATAAACATCACCATCTTCAGCAACCACAAAGGTTGTGTAATCTCCTGTTGCAACATGAACAGCTTTGACATTGGTCAATGCATCTACCACCTTAGGTGCTGCTTCACATTCTTCATTCCCATGTCCCAAACAACCGTATCGGCCCCATCCCCATGTGCAAACGCGGCCATCCTTTCCTACCACAGCGGCGTGCCAAGCACCGGCTGAAATAACCATGGGTTGAAGGTTTAGCGTCTGGAACTGTTCGATCAAACGAGGGAACTTCTCATCAGTTCTTGTTCCATGTCCTAACTTGCCACCCAAGCCACATCCAACTGAGTATACTGACCTGCAAGTTGTCAAGGAAGCATGACATACAAAACATTCAAATACAACAAGAATGAAGTTACATGTATAAACTAGTTAACTTAAGAATATGACTCAACAATGTTTGACCCCTTCATGAATCTTAAGCTTGAGGATTCTTACAATTTTGAATTAGGCCTAACTCAACCCTACAAAAACCAGCTTGTAAGGTGAGAACTACTCATCATTTAAAAACACAATTTCAGACCGTATCTAATTAATGTGAGACTCTTACAATGATATATAGACTTGTACTGTAAATACATGTAAGAAATAAATTACTATATGTGATTGGCGCTTACATTCCGCTTGGTTGACAAGCTAGGCAAAGAAGGTAGCAATATCCGGCAGCAATTTGCACTACTGGTATGTCTTCTAAAGCTCCTAATAAAGGATGAGGTTCCATATCATTTGAATCGGTGTGATGGCCAAGTTTTCCATCACTACCCCAAGAAAATGTATAAACCTTTCCCTCTCTTGACAATACAGCTGTGAAAAAGTTACCAATTGCAGCTTGGACAACAAATATGTTTTTCAAAGACTCCACCAACCTTGGAGCTGTGACAGTTTTAGATCCTTGACCTCCATATTCAGCTTCCCCAAAAGAATCTTTTCCAAATGCATAGACCTGTCCAGAATCAGTGATCAACATTGTCCTCCCAGCACCAGCAGCAGCTTGTATAATTCGAATGCCTTGCAAAGTTCTGAAACATAACGAACTTCCATTAACTTTTAAATCAACTACAAGATCACTTTCCACTTAAACTTAAGTTTACATGTTACAACCTTATTGGCTTTGGTCGCCATTCTTCTTCGGTGGTGCCATGACCGAGTTGTCCTGAATTGTTAGATCCAAATGAATAAACATCCCCTTTAGATGTCACAGCAATGCTGTGACCAGGACCTGCGATTGCCTGTGATTTCTCCCTCCTACAACATGCTTCTCCAGCCAACAAATATCTCAGAACCAACTTCCAAGAACCTCCACACCTTTGCTTCAAATCTTGCCTTTCTTCTGTTGTCATTGGCTTAAAGATGGCTCTCTTCATGCACATGTCAAATGCAGCAAGCTCGGATAACGACAGCGCAAAGTCCGGAGCAAAGTGTGCTGGCTGCCTGAAGAAGGAGCATGTTGCCTGCAGCAGACACATAACAAAACAAAGCCAGCAGCATTATTTGCATTAGTAAATTGGTAAGAGTTTACAGGGGGGATGCAGTGAC
>Ga0209282_1000242_pt1 | contig 27526 bp, 17 predicted proteins | sample Mtrugardesep15_FD_187529 | JGI IMG/M metagenome (GOLD analysis project Ga0209282, IMG submission 187529) | Root nodule microbial communities of legume samples collected from California, USA - M. trunc garden sep15 (SPAdes) (version 2) | ecosystem: Host-associated > Plants > Roots > Nodule...
AGGCTTAGATGGTTTGGGCATGTTGAGAGAAGACCCGTAGATGCCGTTGTAAGAAGAGTAGATCAAATGGAGGAGAGTCATGTTAAAAGAGGTAGAGGAAGACCTAAGAAAACTATTAGAGAAACCATTAGGAAGGATTTAGAGGTCAATGAGTTGGACTCAAATTTGGTTTATGATAGAACACTATGACGTAATTTGATCCATGTAGCCGACCCCACATGGTGGGACAAGGCTTGGTTGTTGTTGTTGTTGTACCATTTTAATCATGGTTGAAGTTATGCTGTATATGTAAGTTTTATTGTAAATCCTTGCCAAGGTTGGTGGTTTTCTGGCCCTACATTGTGCATGCCTCTTCTAAAAAAAGTTGTGCTGGATTATGCATAACCGCATCTTATCTCTTTTGTTAGGTGGTCACCTGCATTCGTCAACCATCACAAGGACCTACTTTTGGAATCAAAGGAGGTGCAGCTGGTGGTGGTTATAGCCAAGTCATTCCCATGGATGAATTCAATCTTCACCTAACAGGAGATATCCATGCAATAACTGCAGCAAACAATCTTCTAGCCGCTGCAATTGATACCAGAATTTTCCATGAGTCAACACAATCAGATAAAGCTCTTTTCAACCGGTTATGCCCTCCAAATAAAGAAGGAAAAAGGACCTTTAGTGATGTCATGTTTAGGCGTCTCAAGAAGTTTGGCATTTCAAAGACTAATCCAGATGATCTTACACCAGAAGAAGTAAATAAATTTGCTAGGCTTGATATTGACCCCGATTCTATTACATGGAGGAGAGTAATGGACATCAATGACCGGTTCTTAAGGAAAATTACTGTTGGCCAGGGACCTGATGAGAAAGGAATGGTAAGAGAAACCGCATTTGATATTTCAGTTGCTAGTGAGATAATGGCTGTTTTGGCATTGACAACATCTTTAGCTGATATGCGAGAGAGGCTAGGGAAAATGGTTATTGGAAACAGCAAGAGTGGTGACCCTGTAACTGCCGATGATCTAGGTATTGGAGGTGCTTTGACAGTTTTAATGAAGGATGCCATTCACCCTACTCTTATGCAGACTTTGGAAGGAACTCCTGTTCTTGTCCATGCAGGTCCATTTGCAAACATTGCTCATGGGAATTCTTCTATTGTGGCTGATAAGATTGCACTCAAGTTGGTTGGACCGGGTGGATTTGTAGTTACTGAAGCTGGTTTTGGTGCTGATATTGGAACTGAAAAGTTTATGAACATTAAGTGTCGGTATAGTGGTTTGACACCTCAATGTGCAATTATTGTTGCAACAATAAGGGCACTGAAAATGCATGGTGGAGGGCCAGCAGTTGTTGCTGGAAAACCTCTTGATCATGCATATTTGACTGAAAATGTTGCTTTGGTTGAAGCTGGTTGTGCGAATTTGGCAAGACATATATTAAATTCCAAAGCTTATGGTGCGAATGTTATAGTTGCTATCAATAAGTTTTCAACTGACACTGATGCTGAGCTAAATGCGGTTAAAAAAGCTGCCTTAGATGCTGGTGCTTATGATGCTGTTATATGTAGCCATCATGCCCATGGTGGCAGAGGAGCAGTAAGTTCATGCTTCACAAGTCTTTACATATGTGAGCTAATAACTGAGAAGCCATAGTTATCTTTTACTCTGACACAAGTATAGGATATTGAATTTTGACAATCAATAAGGCCGAAGGATTAAAAAAAGAAAAATTAATAATGAACAAATCACTATCAGTTAAGTTGTGACCTAACATATTCAGATATAAAATTTAGTTGAGCTTTTTTAATTTTTTTTTTTTGACAGAAACTTTCTTCAATTTTTAATCCTCAGTCATTTGAAGTCATTGAGCAGCCCACATCATTACCCTTAGTTTTTAATTTATTTTGGATCATAGACCCTAATAGTGCTGATGGTAACACAAATTTATCTATCCTGTGGTTTAAACGTCCTTTTAAGCAAATGGAACCATTTCAGGGTTACAGCTAGCAGCAAATTTAAGTTTCTATACATGCATTAATTGGATAAATGCAAGTAGCAAAATTAATTTTAAATAAATGCATTGATTAATAGGATAAATGCAAGTAGTAGTATCTTTCTGTGGGGAATGGTATTTATCACTTGCTGAAGTATGCTTTGTCATGATGCAGGTAGACCTAGGCATTGCAGTTCAAAAAGCTTGTGAGAATGCGACACAGCCGTTGAAGTTTCTATATCCCTTGGATATTGGTATAAAGGAGAAAATAGAGGCAATAGCAAAGTCATATGGAGCCAGCGGTGTTGAGTACTCAGAGCAGGTATCTTAGTTATATATCAGTTTACTTTAACTCTTGCACAATATACCACCCCATGTATTTTACCTGCAAATATTTAGTTGGGGGTGTGGGGGGTGTGTGTGGACGGGATATACAATTGTTTTAACATAGAGGAAAGGGAGAAAGGAAAACCAGGTAATGATATAAACATATTATGAAATTGTTGGTATATCAATCTTGACTTTATTGACAAAGATATTTCGATGTGATGAAGCTACTGAAATCCCCTAAAATAAAAAATAAATGATAAAGTTTTTCTTAATTGTTTTTATCTTTTAACAGGATAATTTACAAACCAGGGGAATGATATGAACGTAATTTTCTCAACTAAAATTATGGTAAATGACATATTAAGTTTGGTTGACAGATACATCAAAATTGGATAGCTAACTAATCACCCATTGAGTTTCACTAACCATTGTTAACCAACTTAATATGAACATCAGAGAATTCACTTGAAGTGGTCATGAGCAAAACACTAAAGATAAGCCATGAACATAATTCTATCCCATAACAAGTTTATTGGGGCAAAGAGACATCCTTAACCAAACACACATCAAAAAGAATATGAGCATCACAAAGTTTTAGTCTATTTGTTTTTACCTAATCTTTGATCCTTTATAAATTGATGCATTTCTTACTACCAGGCCATGAGGTGCCAACTCGGGTAAAAATTTAATCTTGTAGCCTCAATTGGCGGAGTACAAATCCCCTCGAGGACAGGTGTAAAATAAGTATTAGTGCCACTTTAATTAATAACAAATATATTTTTGATCACCTAATTTTCTGACCAGGCCGAGAAGAAGATTGAGTTATATACCAAGCAAGGATTTTCAGGACTTCCAATCTGTATGGCCAAGACTCAGTATTCTTTTTCAGACAATGCTGCAGCTAAGGGAGCTCCAACTGGGTTTATCTTACCAATAAGGGATGTAAGAGCTAGTATAGGAGCTGGATTTATTTATCCTTTGGTTGGAACAATGAGTACCATGCCTGGGTTGCCGACAAGACCATGCTTCTATGACATTGATCTGGACACAACAACTGGACAAGTCATTGGTCTCTCTTAATTAAACCTCTATCTAGTGGACCATGCTCTATCAATTGCAAAACCTTCTCGAATGCATGCTAATACCAAATTCACGAGTGCCACAGATGATTTCTGCATCTTTCATTGCTGCTGGTGATTTGTATGAATGAAATAAATATCTGAAGAGATATGTGTAATTTTTGTTTATGTTGTCATTTCTGATATGCATAATCCAATTCTTGTAAAACTCTTTGCAGCAAATGCACAACAGTCAGAGTTCCTGGAATATAAATGGAAGAGTTGAAGTTTCATCATAATTTCCTTAAGGATCAGGGATTTATTATTATTACTATTATTAAATAGAAATTTTTCGGAAACTCGAAAGAAATTATTTCTCTAATTATAAGGTTTGCTTAATGCTACTGCATGATGCACCGTGGTGATTTCTGCTGAAGAAAAAAAATGAAATAGTATATCAGATTAAAACTGCCTCTTTTTATCTTTCAAATTATTATATTTTTTGGAAATGTGACGTTTAAAATGGATATGAAAAAAGAAAAAAGAAGCGTGATCTGTTCAATGTCTTAAATTAATGGTTATTTTGTGCGCAACATTTCTTTAGGTTGGAGTTTAGTGAAATAGATTTGATTTGATGTTATGAAGTAGTGGTTGTGAGCAATAATCCTTGCCATTGTTGGCGGTGATTTTGAGTTTTTGATTTGTTGAATTCATATTATAAAGTATTTGATCTCTTATCCAAGGGTTTAGATCCAATAAATCAGGTATAGGTTTGAAATTGGATCACCTACAGCTTTTGACCATCTGTAGGCGATGTTTTTAGCAAGAATGGAGAAGGTGATGTTTTGTTAGTTATTTCTTAAACTCTAATATTTACGTGAATTGGTCGATGAAGGTTGACTCAGTTGGTAAAAAGTTTAGTCATCTGCAAGACCTTCAATTTTTGCTATTAGCGCGAGGATTTCTTTAGTAGGTGAGCAGTAGCGCTGCCTTGAGACATACTCTGACTCTTGTAAGTCTCCGAAGCACAACTGACCTAAATTGTCATTTATAAAAAAAAAATATATATTCACGAATTGTCGCAAGCGTGTAAAACTGTGAAAATAAACCATGGGATGGCCTTATCATTTTCTTGTTATAATAACTTGTAAATGACATCCAAAAAAAACTTGTAAATGATTTCTTAAAAAATAAAATAAAATACTTACGAAAGGAGGGAAAATAAAAGGTTTGGGATGCATGGACATAGATTTGTGGAGAATGCTTACATGCGAGGAAAACGGTTTGTACATAAAAATCTTCCGTTCCCTCCTATCTTCTCTCTCTTTCACATTTCTAACTTCAAACCAAACTATGTTCCAAAAATAGAACTTCAACTTCAACCATTTTCTTTTTTTTTCTTTCTGCCATCTCTTCTTCTTTGAACATTGCAGAACAAGAAACATAGCTTTGTAAATAAATAAAAGTAGCATATATTAATTCGTTAGAACAACAATATAATAATTAATAATGGTAGATTCTCCTGCAAGTTCGAGGCACCGATTATTGACAAGAACAGATTCCATACGCTTCTTTCCTTCAAGAGGAGGAGCTATGATTTTTACTTACAGTTTCACCTTTGCTTCTATTTTGTTTATGCTCTTCCTTGTCAATGCTTTTCACCCTTCACGTAGACATCATTTTTCTAAAGTTTTTTCTCACATTTTCAACAACAGCTCTTCATTCTCCCCACCCCCTTCTTACACCCCTCAATATAGCACCAATGAAACCACTACTCATGATAAAACTTCATATAATTCTAATAAGGATGGTGAATTAGTGGATCACAGGCCTGCGAGTTATGATTCTTCTTCTCAAATTTCAAGGAAGGAAGGTTCTGGTCTCACACCGAAGCAAAGTAACCACAATGATGGTAATTTGTATCCACCAACTGCTTCTACAATCAAACCTCAACAAGAAAAGTCTTTCGCACCTATGTCTTCACCAAATGCTAGAGTGGATTCTAAATATGCGATGCAAAGTGATGAACAATTGAGGAACAACTGTGATATGTATGAAGGGTCATGGGTTTTAGATGATTCATACCCACTTTACAAACCTGGTTCTTGTCCTCATATTGATGAGCCTTTTAACTGTTTCGTCAACGGTAGGAGAGATAATAAGTATGAGAAGTTCCGGTGGCAACCCAAGAATTGCAACATGCCAAGGTATATATGATGATACCCGACAGGAATGTCTTTTCTCAGTCCCAAAGTCACTTCGGAAATATCTTCTAGAAAAACACAGTTTTATGCCCTCCAGAAGCATACTTTCATATACAAAAACAGTTTTTTTTCAGTTTGAAAGTATACTTCTGGACACGTGTGGTTTTCTAGAAGCACACAGGGAAATAACTTCATTTCATAATGACCAATACATGTAGGAAACAATGTAGAATTGATATGGGGCTAAAACAAAGCATGAAAATATGCCTAGCATAGTTGAGTCTAGGACGAAACAACTAAAGCCGTAAATTTGAGACCAACCAACAAAAAATCTATAATACCAACTTTTCTCACCCTCGAGATCACTTCGGATATATACTTCGGGAAAAATGACAAATTTTGAACCGTCAACATGTGTATTTCCATACAAAAGTAAAAATGTTGTCTTGTTCGAAAATACACTTCCCGGGGTTTTTAGAAATGCGATGGTGGTCAAAGTTGTTTTCAAGAAGTTTGCTTTAGGCCTCAATCACCCTTAAATCAACACTTATGTCAAGCAAGCTATTATAATGTATTATTTGTGAACTTCAATTGCAACTAGCCAATTTTGTTTTTTTTTCTTCTCATTTTATTTAAGAAGAAAGTTTGTGTTGCTGTATCTTTTTGGTGATCTTTTAGTGACATGAGCATGTACTGCAGGTTAAATGGTAGACACATGTTGAAAATGCTGAGGGGAAAACGTTTAGTCTTTGTTGGTGATTCACTCAATAGGAATATGTGGGATTCTTTGGTTTGTATTCTTAGTAATTCAGTGAAAAATAAAAGCAGGATTTTTGAAGCCTCTGGTAGACAAGAATTTCGGACAGAGGATTCTTACTCATTTATCTTCACAGTAAGTCATGTGTTATTCCTTCACTAAACTTAGAGTTTTGTTATTTTGACATGCAAATTTGACAACAATTTAGATGGCTGAACGTAATTAACCACTAAAAGCCACAAATTGTACTCATTAGTTTGGTTGGTTTGAGCTTCAATTTCATTGGACTGGAAAAAAAACAAAACAGTGATCAAATTTGAGATGGGTTGGTGTTCTGTTTTATAAAATTGAAATTATGTGCTTTGTTAATAATTGAACAGGATTACAATTGTTCCATTGAGTTCTTCCGTTCGCCGTTTCTCGTTCAAGAGTGGGAGATGCCAGGCCAGAAAGGATCGAAAAAAGAAACACTTCGTCTTGATTTGGTTGAGAGATCTTGTGATAAGTATAAACATGCTGATGTTTTGATCTTCAACACAGGTCATTGGTGGACTCATGAGAAAACGATGGAAGGGTAATGCAGCTTTTTATTTTTATTTTTTGTCCTTGCTATAAGTGACGATGCTTTCAATTCACTCGTAAATGCAAATTACTTTAGATTTAAGATGGCAACTTTTTGAGAAAATTGCAGGAAGGAATACTATCAAGAAGGAAATCATATCCATGGACAACTAAGTGTTGAGGAGGCAATTAGTAAAGCTTTTTTGACATGGTCACGTTGGGTGGATACTAATATTGATCCTAAGAAAACTATAGTTTTCTTCAGGGGCTATTCCCCTTCTCATTTCAGGTAAATAAACATTTAACTTGTTTAAACCTGGTGCCTAACTCCCATACCCAACAAATATATCGTGTTTTTCTTTTAACCTCTGTATTTTTTTTTTCATAGCCCTTATAAATATATCACTTTTTTGTTTATTCGTTGTTTTAGTTTCTACAAATTTGTTCATATTAGAATTGATATATGTAATAAGTAGAATATTCAATTTTAGTCCCTCCAACTCCAAGTATGCATCACATAAGGACTAAAATAAATATTACATGGATCAATTTCAATATGAACAAATTTTGCATGAACTAAAACAAAACCACAACGATGAACATTTGCTGGCTTTAGGATTTCGTATAATCCCTCCTTGTTTCTGCTACAGGGGTGGGGAGTGGGATTCTGGTGGTCATTGTGAGAATGAGACAGAACCAATGAAAACTGAGTCTACAGATTTGTCAGAAAATCCTGCAATGATGAGGACCATTGAGTCAGTAATTAAGGGAATGAAGACTCCAGTGGTTTACCTAAACATATCAAAAATGACGGATTTCAGGCATGATGCTCATCCTTCCATGTACAGAAACATGAATATGTCTGAGGAGATGAAAAAATATATGCTAAAACACCAAGATTGTAGTCATTGGTGTCTTCCTGGTGTTCCGGATTTGTGGAATGAATTTGTGTATGCTCATCTTTTGTATATCATGAAAAGAAATAGGGGCAATCCCAAAACTTAAATTCTGATACACTGTTACAAATCAGCATAGGTTTCACATTATCTTTGTGGTTTAATCAGTTCATAAATAGGTTGTGTTATTATTTCAATCTAGGTTGCAAAAATGCCAACACCTTGTACTTCTTTTCAATTCATTCTCCCAAAAACTAGAGGGAGGATCAATGAATTCACAGAAGTCGCTAAGGAAGCCAAAAAAAGACTTATATTTCATATATTAAGGAAGTTGCTACCCTAGCTTTTAGGTGAAACAGTATAGCAATTATTTTATACTAGATCCTCTTATGAAAAAATTGAGAAAGATATAATTCTTCATAGAAGCCACATGAGAGCACGTTTAGGGAAGTGGTATAGTGAGAATCACTGAATTCAACTACATCACAATAAGTAATTCACAAGCCAAAATAGTTGTTACAAATTCATACAACTTCCTTAATTGATCTCATCATTTAATCTATGTTGCTCCTTTGAGAATCATATGCTAGAGCAATCTATTCATCCTTATTGTGGCTAAAATGATATCTCAAGAAACAACTCTCGTAATAATAGTAATACAAAGCCACCAATGAAACCCACAAGTTCTGGATCAAAAAAGAAAAAACAGAACCTCGACAGATCTATGAAACTTCTTTGGCAGCAGAAATAACAGCTTCCTTGGTTATGCCATACTCCTTGTATATTTTTCCTGCTGGAGCACTTGCTCCAAATCGATCAATGCCAATGGTTTTTCCCTTGCTTCCAACAATCTTATGCCAACCAAATGTTGATCCCGCCTCAATGCTGACTCTAGCTGTCACAGAAGCAGGGAGAACACTCTCCTTGTATTCATCTGACTGATCATCAAAAAGTTCCCAGCTAACAAAAGAAACAACTCTTACAGTTTTTCCTTCTTTCCTTAGATCATCAGCGGCGGCGGCGGCAATTTCCAACTCAGAACCAGTTCCAATCAAAATAACATCAGGCTTGTTACCTGATGAGTTGTCTGAAATGGTGTAGCCACCCTTTTCAACACCTTCAATAGAAGTTCCCGGAAGGTTAGGCAACTTTTGCCGAGAAAGGGCAAGAATTGAGGGTCTCTTCTGGTTAAGCACGGCAACTCTGTATGATCCAGCAGTTTCATTACCATCAGCTGGACGAAGCATCAAAACATTTGGCATTGCTCGGAAACTTGCCAGGTGCTCTATTGGCTGATGAGTTGGTCCATCCTCTCCAAGTCCAATTGAATCATGGGTCATAACATAGATAACTCCGGCTTCACACAGGGCAGAAATCCTTATGGCAGCTCTCATGTAGTCGGTGAAGACAAAGAAAGTTGCACAGTATGGAATGAATCCCGGGCTATGAAGAGCAATACCATTGCAGATTGCTCCCATTGCGTGTTCCCTAACACCAAATCGAACATTGCGCTCTTCTGGAGTAGCCTTTTGGAAATCTCCAAACTGTTTCAACAAAGTCATGTTGGAAGAGGCAAGATCTGCACTGCCACCAATAAGACCTGGAAGAACCTTAGCCAGGGCATTTAGATTTTGCTGTGACAGATTTCTTGTAGCATCAGCAGGGGTTTCCGGAGTGTAAGTCTGAAAGTTGAAGTCAAATTGGAATTGTGATCAATATTCCACAAATGGTTGATAGAAGACAAGTTTTGTTTAGTTTAAAACTTCGAAGGCGGTCAAAATTCAAAAGTAGGATTATAAAGGTGAGGAACGTGCGATTCAATATAATTTTTAACACTTATTGACATACTCCCTTCGTCCCAAATTGTAAGCAAAAAAAAATAAAATCACACTTGTTAAGAAAACTAAAACATAAGAATTTGGAGTATAGTTTTGTGTGTTTTATAGGAAGATGTAAAAACAATTTTCATTGGCTATTGGTTATGGAGAAAATGAAAGAGAGAGAAAATTAAATGTAATTTGCATTTAATTTCATGAGAATAAACAAAAAAAATTCTTGGAAAAGGTGGTTTTTTAAATTGAATAGGATAAATGTTCGTTTTTTTTTGTTTTGCTTACATTTTGGGACAAAGAAATTGAGTTTTTTTTTGCTTATATTTTGGGACGGAGGGAGTTTGATTCACTATAAACTTGAACTGAGCATCAAGCAATTACAGAAGAGATACCTCAAGACAAAATCAATAGAAACCAAGAAGTACGGCATTTTACTCACCGGAAGTGCTTTCTCCCAATCAGCAGGTAATTCACGATTAATAATAGCCTTTAGCTCTGCAGCCTCCTCTTTGTATTTCTTCTCATACTCGTCAAATTTAGCATTCCACTCGGCTTCAAGTGCAGCACCCTCAGGGGTATGGCGACTCCAATGCCTAAGGAATGTTAAGGTTACAATCAAGTTCATGAAAATATCAGTGGAAACAAAGATATAACTAATGCTCCCATTCATACTTTTTAACATCTTCTGGCACATGGAAAGGCTCATATGGCCATCCAAGATTCTGCCTTGTAGCATCTACTTCTTTAGCACCCAATGCAGCTCCGTGAACACTGTAGGAATTAGCTTTGTTTGGAGAACCAAATCCAATGGTAGTGGTTACCTGTGAAATAGTAATCAAAATTAATGAAATACTACCATGTGACCAGCATCGAAACCAAATAAAAATGATATAACAACACCTAAGAAAGGAACGGTTTACTTTCACCCTCAACAATCACATTATGTCACTTCAACCAGTATAATCAATTTATATATACCATGGATTGGGTAAATCCACTTGCTTGAATTTCCATTTCATGTCACTAACCTTAATCAAAGTAGGTTTGTCTGTGACAGCCTTTGCTTCCTTAATGGCTGCACGAATTTCATCATACCCAGTATTTCCGTTCTTTACCCAAATCACATGCCATCCAAGTGCCTCAAAACGTTGATCAACATTCTCAGTGAATGCAATTTCAGTGTCACCATCAATAGAAATGTGATTATCATCATAAAATGCAATAAGCTTTCCAAGACCCCAATGTCCGGCAAGTGAACACGCTTCATTTGAAATTCCTTCCATTTGACAACCATCTCCCAATATAACATACCTAGAGCAGACCAAAAACAAAAGACAAATGTCACATTACGAATCAGGAAAACACTGCAATTCACAAGTGCAAGCATGTATAGATCAACATGTAACAAGATGTAATTAGTTATCTCACGTGTAATGGTCAACAATCTCACTGTCAGGCTTGTTAAACCGTGCAGCCAAGTGCTTCTCAGCAAGTGCCAATCCAACACCATTGGCAATACCCTGACCCAGAGGACCTAAACAACGAAAAATACAAGGATAGTTGAAATTCATTACAGAAGAAGCAAAAAAGGCTCACAGTAACATAATATTATTATGAATATGGTTATTTTTATAAGACCTGTGGTGACTTCAATTCCATATGTCTCGAAGTTCTCGGGATGTCCAGGAGTTTTGCTTCCCCATTGTCGAAACTGCTTCAAGTCTTCTTCCTATTATTTTATTCAACCCAAACACAACAAATTCAGCTCAGTCAAAAAATGAAAGATTCCGCAGCCATATACCATTACCGCTATCACTATGCATATCAATTCATTATAGTAATGAAATTGTTTTAGTCAGGAAATTCTATCTTTATAATTAACGAAATTCCAAAATGATATCTAAACTTGAAAAATTCTCTGGCACGCAAGCAATCAGGAACAATTTCAGCTACTAAATTGACCAAGCCAAAATATTAAAGTAATTTTCATTTTTTTTTTCTTGTGAAACAACCAATGTTAGTAATTAGTTTGTTATGTAAGTATTTTTCTCCTTTGTCCGGATTTGAACCTATGACCTCCAACTCCATTCCAGATTTTCAATTTTAATATACTATTTTAAAATTTCGTTAATTTCAAGACTAAACTATCTAATCCCACAAAATTGAATTTTAAGGTAGAATATTGAAATTTGGTTAATTTAATAAGTAAATTGCTTAATGAAATGAAATTGAGTTTAAGAGAGAAAAAAGTAACCTGGACACTGTCATAACCAGCAAGATGAAGAAGAGCATACTGAAGCATACAACCATGTCCAGCAGACAAAACAAAGCGATCACGATTAAACCAAGAAGGATTCTTTGGATTATATCTCATAACTTCATCGTAAAGAATGTGACCCATTGGAGCACAACCCATGGGTAAACCCGGGTGACCCGAATTAGCTTTCTCAACAGCATCGATAGCAAGGAATCGAATAGTGTTGACTGATTTCTCAACGATAGAAGCTTCTGTTGTTTTGTCGAGTGTTTCGACGGCAGTAGCGCGGATAGGTGGTGTGGTTCTGCGACGGGAACCGGCTGAGGAGGAAGCTGGTTTGCATGAAGAAGAGGATTTGAGAGCAGGGAAGGAGAGGGAAGAAGTGGAGGAGAGTGATGATGCACGATTTTCAGGGTTGAGGTATACAGCACGTGCGAGGAATGCTTGAGAAAGATGAAGAGAAGAAGAAGCCATAGTGTAAAGTGTGATTGATTAGAGAATAATCAATCAAAAAGAAGAAGAAGAAGAAGAAGAAGAAGGAGAAATAGTGTAGTACTAGCAATAGTAGTGTTAAGAGTGTTGAAATAGATAGAATATAGAGAATATGATTGGTAGTGTTTGTTTGGTGTATAAGCTGTGGAAATTCTCAGCCTATGCTTTCTTTGCTATCTATCTCCTCCCTCACTTATCTACCTCTCAATCCACTTCATCATCATCTATCTTTTTTATTTTTATTTATCATTATTAGGATATTCGAATCTTCTTCTTCTTGCATCCCACCCAATATTAATACTTCCATATATCCTATATCCAAAGACATGAATAACTATTTTTTTTTTATATATGTATTTTTACGATTAATATATTAATTTATGTGACAATACATCATTAGATTTGATTTATGTGTAAAATTAAAGATGTTTGTTGTGCAGTTTGGATTCTTTAACATGTGTTTGTTTCGATGCTAGACTCTTAAAAACAAAAGTAAAAATTAATAAAAGATTATCATATTGCAAGTATCTAAAATATATATTATTCTTAGCATGTTCCCATATTATCTCCATCTTTCATATCCTTATAACAATTTAAAATGAACGTTAGTCATAGAAAATAAAAAGAGTGAATCATCAACTTCGTCCCTGAATTTTTATGGGTTGGCCAAATTCGTCCCTTAATTATACGAAATAGCAATTTAATCCCTGAATTTGTTAAATGTCAATTAAGTTAGTCATTCTGTTCAAACGGAGCGTTAACGGGACTAATTTGGTCGATAATAACATTTCGAAGGACTAAATTGATTGATTGCATAAAATGCTTTAGCTTTCTTCCCAAACGGCTCTTTTCTTCCCCAATGGCTCTTTCTTCCCCCAATTGTATAAAATTGGAAGCTTAATTACACAATCTGCAATCTACACTCTAAAATCACCAAAATTTCCTCTAATAATAAGGGGTCCAGTTCTTCCCCAATTAAAAAAACTTCAAACCCTAATTTTTTCGTATTGAATCTGAAAGCCAAAATCCTCGAAATTTCTCGAAGCAAAACTATTGAAATTGAATATGAAATGATGGAGGGTGGGAATATGGGAAAAAAACAGTTATGAAAGTCGAACTTCATCTTCGAGCTCTAAGTTTAATGGTGTTGTGAGAGTGCTTGAATGTTGGTGTCCTAGAATTTGTGTTGTTAGAAAATTCAATACTTCAAAAAACCTAGGAAGGCTATTCTATGCTTGCCCTCTGGTAAAGTTCTAATGAAAAAAGGTTGAAGATGATTGAGAAACGTAACATTTATGTAATAATATTACCATCAAACTAGTCCATAAATTATTTCTCTATCTATCAAATAGATCCCTACGTTATATTAAAAAATAATCAAATAAGTCCCTGAATTGTTTAATCAGATATCAAATTGATCCTTGAAACATATGATCCTTGAAACATATGTGTACAAAATAAACTAAAAAAGCCAGAACACACAAATTGAAACTGAAATATTACATAGGCAAAAGTCATAGTCGAACACAACAACTTCAAAAACGTGAGAATCGTCGAAGATGATGATGATTTTGGAGAGGTGGGAATGGAGAAAGTTTTAGCAGGAAGGAGAAGAGTCAAGGACGTTTTTGATGTTTCTGAGAGAAATGTGAGGAAAGAGGTATAGGTAATGTAGGGGCAAAATTGGAATAACAAAAAATAAAACTGAAAAGTGAAAACTGGAATTTTTCCACTATCCATCAAATTAGTCCTTGAACACGTGGCTTCTTTTTTGCCACGTGTACAAGACAACACAACATGCAGGGCGACAGATCAGCATAGCTAACGGAGCACTTGGACGACGGGACCTTTTTGACGGACGTCTGACAAATTCAGGGACTAAATTGATATTTCGCATAATTGAGGGACAATTTTGGCCGACCCGTAAAAATTCAGGGACGAATTTGATGGTTCACTCAAAATAGAAACTGTAAAATATTATAAGAAAGACAATGAAATTGTAACTACACACTTTTTAAATTGGATGAATTAATTTAAAAAATGTCTTAACCGTGGTTCGATGGTGTCTGAGAGCAATGAGTAGGTGCCTAAACAGCAATAGTCATCCAAATACACCGGGCAGCCCAAATATAGTGGATCCGAGCCCAATAGAAGTCATCCATCAATTCATCGTGTAGAGATTGTTCTTCTGCTTTGGTCTGAAGCGGGTTCTCTCACCAACCAACGAACCTCAAAATTGTGATGATCACCACCACCATGTTCAAGAGGAATTGGAATTGTGCAACCTTGTATTCCAGACTCGTCAATTCCTCTTCTTCTTCATCTTCTTCGTCTCTTCACAACTTCACTCATATTCGTTCCACTTTCTCTTCTTCTTCTTCTTCTCCCTCTTCCAATCTTCATCTCTCTCCTTCTGTCGCCGCCTCTAAATCCACCGATCTCATCTCCCTCGCTCGTCACTATGGAAACTGCTATTCCGAACTCTCCAAAGCTCGTCTCAGGTGAACCTTTCACTTTTATTTATTTAATTGCATTTATTTATTTATTTATTTATGTTTTCATTTTTACTAATTGTTTTGAAACTAAATTGTAGTTTGCTTGTGGTAGCAACATCTGGGACTGGATTTGTGTTGGGGAGTGGTGGTGCTGTCGATCTCTCCATGCTTTCCTATACTTGCCTGGGTACCATGATGGTTGCTGCATCTGCCAGCACTTTAAATCAGGTTAGTTTTTTTTAGGACAACATGGACTTCTCCTACTATATACTTTATCTATCATATCACTTAATGAAATAGACTAGATAGAGGAGTGAAATATGTCTGTATGAGGAAATAAAAAGGTTGTAAATTGATCACTGTTACTCATTTCTGGCTTTGTCATTTGCAACTATTGTAGAAATGATGGTAGAAGTTCAGCTGAGGTGGTTTGAGCATGTAGAGAGATGACCTGTGGATTCTGTAGTAAGGAGAGTAGATCAGATGGAAAGTAGTTAAATCACTAGAGACAGAGGAAGACCTAGAAAAACTATAATAGAAACATTAAGAAAGATCTAGAGATTGATGAGTTGGATAGGGATATGATATACGGTAGAACATTATGGCAGCGTTTGATCCATTTAGCTGACCCCACTTAGTGGAATAAGGCTTGGTTGCGGTTGTTGTTTTATTTGTATATGAATTAGGAAAGACAGGAATGGAAAGGGAGGATAATCCCTGACCTTGTTTAGGTGAGTTTCTTTGGAGGGAAGAGGAGAATACCTATGAGTAGTATTTTCTTTGTTTTTAGAGTTTTATTATAAAGAGATGAAAACGATTAGTATATTTTTATTCAAAACTCTCCCAAGTCCTCTCCAATCGAGTTCCCCTGGAGGGTTTTAGACCAATGAAGTAAAATAAACTATGGAAAACAGGGGACTCTCTCCCTTAGTCCCTTCCCCTTCCTTTTTTTCTCATCCCTCCAAATTCTCAAACAAAACCTTAGATTTTTTTATTAACATTTCGACATAATTAGATCTATTAAATGGTCGTGTCTATTTTAGGTGTTTGAGATCAAGAATGATGCCATAATGAGGAGAACGAGTCAAAGGCCATTGCCCTCGGGACGCATAACAGTACCTCATGCAGTTGGCTGGGCATCCTCTGTTGGTTTGGCTGGCACAGCCCTACTAGCAACGCAGGTAGTGAATTTGCTTACTTCGTTGATTGTGTGTTTTTCTTGTTTAAACCGTGAACCTCAAATGTTTTTCTTACAAAATGCTTTATGTGCTTTGAGATGTGGAACTAACATTGTAGCTTTATGACAAGGTTGTTCCAGACTAATATGTTAGCTGCTGGGCTTGCTGCTTCCAACCTGGTTCTGTATTCATTTGTATATACGCCATTGAAGCAGATTCATCCCGTAAATACATGGGTGGGGGCTGTAGTCGGTGCTATTCCACCACTTTTGGGGTAATTGTGTATAAATTTCCTTTTGTCTCTTTCTTATGCATTGCAAATGTCAGAGTTCTTGAGTGATTTAATTTTTGAACTATGTAATATCTAAAATCTAAATTCCCTTTGAAATTCAGCTGTTCCGCGCTAAATTGTTGTTGAGAGTAGGGGGTTTTGGAACCTTATAATAATAATAGGTCTCTTTCAAAAGTTCATCAAAGCACACAAATTGGAAATATTTACCTACCCTTGTTTTGTTACTGTAGTTTCTCGTTTTCTATACATGTAAAAGGAAATTAACGAAAAAGTATATGGATATTTTGTTTTTCTAATGTATAGTTAGTGATATGGAAGCCTCTTGTTTCATCTCACTTATCTGCTGAAGAGGAGAGGGCACTCCCAAAAGCCACACAGCTAAAGGGGTAAAAACTCTACTTTAAACCCCAAGTCAATATGGGAGGAGTCATCTTCTTGTGTCAGTATCATCTTATGTTATGGAGTCCTTTGTGCGTGTGCGCATATCCAAAACCTACATACTACTCTGTCATGATTGAGTATTTATATTTTGACTGCTTGATGTCAAATATATATCTTATACAATTCTTCCTGTGGTACGGATACTCCAACTTTTCATGCTTATAATCTTTGTTTGAGCTGAGTTTCTGTTGCTTAAGAAGAATTTAATTTTACTGATTTATTGAACTTTTCTTTCTCAAAGTGTTATTGCTTTTAGTATTAGACAATTGGTCAAAGATTTATTTTAGATCTTGTCCTCCACTTTAGGATGGCTGTAGCCAGATTAATTGTCTATATGCTGAAAGTGGAAGGATATACAACTCAACACTGAACATCCTGAAAATAAGCATACCTTCTCTCATTCTATTGGATTTGGCTCCTCTGAAGTGAGAGCTCGCTTTTCATGGTAAACTAAGATGACTCAAGTATTGATAGGAAAATCAATAGTTAATATTCTAATATAATTTTGATTACTATGCATTTGCATGTAATATCTACCATTAAGTTATTCATCTACAGTTGAGCTTGTTTACTTCGTCCCAATTCACTTTAGATGAGCTGAATCCCACTCGGTTTTCCCCATGTATGGGCACATGCATGTCTATTTGTGCTGTCCCTCACCTTTTTTGTGGGTTATTTTCAGATGGGCTGCAGCTTCTGGTGATATTTCACTAAATAGTTTGATTCTTCCAGCTGCTTTGTATTTTTGGCAGATACCACATTTTATGGCCCTTGCTTATATGTGTCGTGAGGACTATGCTGCGGGAGGGTATGCTCATATATCTCTGTTTATATAGTGATGAAGTTTTGTTTCATGCAAATTATTTTGAAATTATATGGACCCAAATCCAGTTTGAACCACACAAGGGCACCAAATTTCCAGATATAGAAACCTACGGTTTAGTTTAACTGAATTTATGTTAGTAGTTGGCGCACAATTAACATTTTTTTGGGTAACACTACTTTTTATACTGATTAAAAATGCATGTTACACTGGTTGCTGCATTTGGCTTATGGTCTACAGTCTACACCTCAATATTTTTCATTCATTTAGTGATGGTCAAAACTATACGGTCCTTTACCTATTCACATGTTTGGTGTATTGCAAATTTAGGTTTAAGATGTACTCTCTTGCTGATCCATCTGGGCGGAAAACAGCATTGGTGGCTATGAGGAACTCTATATATCTAATTCCTTTGGGTTTCTTGGCATATGATTGTGAGTAGATGTTTTCTTCTACTAGAAATGTTTCAATGAACATTTTATCTTGAGTTTCTTTTATCTCAGTTATCTAGTGCAAGTATTGATTACATCAATATGATTTTAAATTCAAAATCCCATAAAGAAATCTGTCCTGTTTAAGATTATAGCCTATGAAATTTATGTTGCTGTATGGATTTTAAATTAAAAAAAATTATAATATTAAAAAGTTTTTAACTAGCTTCCTTTTTGAATTTAAAGCCTTTTTGCTCATGGGCCATGGCCGTGAGATTAGATAGAGACAAGACAATGATGAAAATTGAATTGTGTGTTTAATTTTGTAATGTTAGTTTGTTCTTAAAGACATTTATTATACACGGAAACTCTGATACAAGGATATACAATCACCATTTGAATTGGATTTCTTTAAGCGGTCGATTGAAATTCTAAAAAATTTCAGTTTTTACTCCCTCCGGTCACTGTTATAAGCAAAAAACTACTTTTTAGGTTCATTAAATGAGTGATGTATGTGGTCATTAATATAGACCACATACATCATTTATTCAATGAACCTAAAAAGTAATTTTTTGCTTATAATAGTGACCGGAGGAGGTATTTAATAATGAATGTTTTGACCACAATGTTTTGGAGACTCATGTTTCTTCCCATGTAAACAGGGGGCGTGACTTCGGGATGGTTTTGTCTTGAATCCACTGCACTTACACTTGCAATAAGCGCCGCAGCGTTTTCGTTTTATAGAGACCGCACTAAGGAAAGAGCTCGGAGAATGTTTCACGCCAGTCTTCTTTATCTCCCCGTTTTTATGGCTGGGCTTCTAATTCACCGCCGCACGGATAACCAACACTTCTTAGAAGTCAATGCAGAGGGTTTTTTGAAATCCTCATCCTCTGTGGGAACTTCAGAGATGGATGACAAGAATGGTAACCAAAAGATCAAAGGCAGGCAAGGGACCCGAGCACGTCCACCTGTAGCATATGCTTCAATTGCACCTTTCCCGTTTTTGCCTGCACCTTCATACGACATTGTTTAATATTTATCATTGGTTCAGATCTTGCATGACTACATTTTTCTTATCATGTTTTGTTTGGTTGATTGATATATTCATTGTAATTGTTTTTTTCAAATGGCCTTTAAAGCCAATAAGGATTTTGCTTTGAGAATAGAGGAAGTATATAATGTGAAATAAAGCATAGTTACTCTGTATTTTGCACAAATATGCTAATAGCAGTTATTTTTCTTATGTTTTTCTCTCCTCTTGCTTTTCAAGCCTTGTCCCCCTCCCCCCATATTTTCAGTTTAATATTTGTTTTTGGGAAGGAAAGATGCAAGAAAACTCCAAGAAGCCAGAAAGTACCATAGTAAAGCTGCAAAGTATGCATGAGCATCAAAGTCTCAGTTAGAAAAGGTCGACCCCAACACAGTGCAAAATTTGTTCTAAAATGTGTTGTCGTCTGTGAAGGAAACTTGACTATACTGGCCTGGCAAATTCAAAGGAAGCTTCCCACTGCAGTACATGGACCACTCTGTTTCCTTCTCTATGGTTCAAAAGATAGCCACTTTATTTGATATGAAAAAGAGTTCATGCCACCTGTCAATCATTGAACATTTCACCAAAGCGAATGCAGCGGTTCTTTTGGATGTCACAAGGCATTTCTTACCAAACCAAAGCCAACTTCCACGACACACCATTTGTCCCATGCATAACATAGATACTGAGACTATTGAGCGACTCAAGTCTCAACTCACAAGAATACTGTTTTAGATGGCCACGGCTTCATTTTAAGCTCATTCATGAACCAACTAATGATCTATGAAAATGCTAACAAGGGCACTTGACAAGAAGTTTAAAATGGAAATTTTAACTTAGATTTGTGTATTTAACATATTGAAACATAAAAAAAAACTTTTTCGGTATGAAAGTTATCGATTGTTTTCAATTTTTAATATATTCAAGAAACTAATTAACAAACCCAATAATCTATTGTCAGGAAACTAGCTAATAATAAATATATTGTTTTGCCAACAGTAAATACAAGTGCGGCCTCAAAAATCTTGCAATAAATTTGTGCCTAAACTATGATTTCGCAAGTATTAACTAATTTTGCGTAACCATTCATCCTCATCACTATATTCTTAATCTATTTACGGACAAATATTTTGCAATCTTAATAAAAGAACTAAGTTTTTAACGGACCGGACTTATTTTGAAAAACTATGAAAACCACGGTTTTGTAGGCCATTACACAAAAAGTTAAAAGTTATCGTTTGAATATATAACTCAAATCATGGTCTATTTAATTCTGTCATGACAGAACCATGCGCCATGATGGTTTGTAGAGAGCTTCAAGAATGGTAGACTGTTCATAAAGTTTGATGGATGCTTTCTGAAGGATTTTTCTGAGGGCATATTCTTGTTGCAGTGGAGATACACCCTAATGTCTTGATGCTTCCAATTGCATTGCACCCTAACTAACCATACAAAGAAAATGTAATCTAAAGGACCAATTTGAGGAGAAAAAAAAACTTATTTGACCAATTCAAAGAAATGTGTTAAACTTAAAGAGCTCATGCGTGATTTTGCCTAAAGATTATATCTTGCATACTGTTCTAGCATGGTTTTGTTTGTCAATAACTACATCATAGAATGTAGAGGGAGAAGAAAAAGTACTCTATAAAATGAAGAAAATCAGTCAAGGCTCTATTCTTTTGTATCTCATGGGGCAAATTTCTCCTATAACTACAAATGCATACAGCTACTAATTAGAGACAAGAAAAAAACATTTAAAAAAAAAGTATCATGTAAAAATATGTTTCATAAAGAAAAAAAATCTTCACCATAACATAGAAATAGATAGACGATTAAGATCAAATTTAAGTGAAACATTATTTAATTTTGGAAAATGCTAACGAGTGTCTCCCTATTCAGACGGTCTCCCTAGATACATATTTGTATGCTTAACAATCAAGTATCCTTAATATGGAAAGGGACCTAGCTTATTATCCCCGTAAGTTGTGAGCACATGTAATTGAAATTGGCCAATAAAACTTCACGTGTGTTAATAATTTGAAGTTTTGACTCTGCAACCTTCAGTCTAGTATAGTGGCTTAGATTTTCTTGCTTTTTTTTTTTCTCCATATAATGTCCTATTTACCAAATACAACAGTATTTCATATTTTTGCAAACACATATAAATCGTTCTAGTTGACAACAGATAAAAAAAGTTGTTGAAGAAAATTGTCTAAGAATACTTTGAACATATATATAATATATAAATGAGTCTGGAGCATTGTTGACACTAGGTGTTAAACTTAATATGCTTAAACTTTCAATAACTTTTTGAAGGAAATCAATTTATGTTCCGATATTCTGATTTACATTACATGCATTGAGCTTGAACTTGACCAACAATCTCCCTTTTCCTTTCATATCAATATTATCTGCTTCATGACCTTTTCTAACTAAATCCTCACCTCCTGCATCAGATTTAGAAATATCTTGATGCTGATATGCTTCAGTCACAGTTTCAGTGGTATACCAAAAGTTGTTGATCCTACGAATCTCCTCTAAAGTACATTGCCTTGCTACAGCTAAAATATCCACCATTGATCGTTTCTTACATCTCCCTTTACGCTTTCTGCATTTATCCTTCACTGCCTTGGATGACACCAATGATGGAAGCCTTTTGTGACCATGAATTGATGAACTTGGAAGGGTGAACGTATAATCAGCTGATCCAGACAATTTGACATAATCACTGCAGTTAGATACATGTTTTGAAGAAGATTCCTTAGTGACTAATTTGCATGATCCTTCTCCTTCATGAGACAACAAATCACATTCATTTTTAATATCGTGTTGTTTCTGCTTAATGACATGTTGTTGAACTGATCTAGTTTTGCAAAACTCAGCTAAATCTTTAGTATCGTGATCATTTCGTGAATGTTGCAACGAGTTGGAACAACCTTTCAGTGATTCAAATGGTGGCAATATATCTTTGAGACCATGGTTCAGACATATTTGCAGATATTTCTCAGGAAATGGCCAGCTATGAAAGATACTTTTGTGACGAGAAGCAAGAACATATCGTCTGCAATATTATAACTCTTCACATGTCAGCAATTAATTGTGAATTGTGATAAGTGAAAAATCCTAACAAAAATTCAACCTGAATAAGAATTGTTTGACACCCTTTTTAGGTGCATATATATCCCACACACCATTGGAAAGGAGAGATGTGACACGAGAAAAAGTACAAAAAAAATCGATGTGTGATAAGTATATTCATCTATAGATAACAAATTGGTTCGAAAAAAATCTATAGATAAATAATAATTATTTCACAAAAATCTAAATACAAGTAGTTTAATAAATTATCTCCGGTGCCAATTTTGGGAGCTTAAAAAAAAAAAATTATTATAGGAAATTAAAGGCAAAGAAGAATTAAATAAAGGGAATTGAACAAAAAATAATAATTCTAATTAGCTTAAGTTGTGTTGGAAAGATTGTAAATAAGGCACAACAAACATGTGCTACAAATCCTATAAGTGCAAGATATATCAAATCAAGAGATGTATTGAAATATAGAACATGCAATAATGGCATAAATTTGTAAGTGAAAATAAAATAACAACAAAACCTTGTTATAATTTGAAAAACATAAGTCTATACATATTTATAGTAACATTAATTTTAAAGCATGTTGGTAATGGTACCTTATTGAGAAGGGTTTATCATCTGCTTCAGAAGAACCCTTTTGTTGTAGAACCGTAGGTAGGTTTTGTTGTTGCTGTGACATAATAATTTACCAACAAGATTAAAACTTTGCAACTCAAACAAAAGACCAAATTAATCTAAACACCTATGACCCCAGTTTATGGCTGAAAATTTAGTGACATAAGAAGACAAAATCTACATAAAATGAAATGACAAAAATTTGAATACCCTAGATTATAGAAAACCGAAATCAAAGATTTGAAAGCACAAAATCTACATGTGGGTACCCCAAAAGATGCAGAATTTATGCACAGAGGGAATGAAAGATGAAAAAATTGATGAGATTTTGAACCAAATTAATTGAACAAAAGAATCATCTAAATCTTGAAACAAGGGAAATTATCATAGGACTGAGCTAGAGGAAAGATGGGTAGTGTTTGAAGGAAATGTATACAATGAAAGAAAAGAAACATTTCCAATGTTGGAGAGATATGGAAAAAAGACAAGTACTACTAGCAGTTTGAGAGAGAAAAGTAAGCAAGTACGAGGAACTGAATGAGAAAGGAGGTAGTAGAATATAACTATGAATAATGGTCAAGTCAATGTTGTGTTCTGTTTATTGACTTTGTTTTGTTTTTGTTCACTCCATTTAGTTTAACTATTGTGAATTTTTGTTAGGATTTAACTTATACGATGGAAAGTGTAAAAAATTGTTTTTTACAATTGCATCCAATCAAAATTATAATATGTCAATGTTTGTGAAGATATTTTAAGAATGTTAATCTATAAAAAGTTGTACTAATGTGATTTGATTGAATGCATCTGTAAAAAAGTTCTACACCCTGTATAGAAATTAATATCGTTTTTGTTACTCTTAATTTATTTGAGTTTGCCTTTGAATCTAAAATTCAACTAAATGTCAGTATTTCTGTTGATGGTATAATCATTAGTGTACAATCAGTTGAAACAGAAGAAGGGATACTCAGGTTTACCCCTTTAAATAAAACATGCAAGAAGCATCTGCATGTGCTGTCCTTAATTGCTGTTATGTTCCATTTGTGATTTGCCTATAAAAACAAAACTAGTACTGAATAATATTGAATTAAGTTAGTTGCTTAACTATAAAAATAGAATGTAATTATCACTTGGGATATTCAAAGTAATGTATTACTGCAAAGCTAGGCCTGAAAATTCAACAGTTTTTAAACTGTTTCAGTAACCAAATTTATTTTAACTAATGAAAGAGATGCATAGACAACAAGGACAAAAGTCCTACTAATCAATTGATTATTTGATAAACTCAATTTGAAGCTAAAGCAACACCTTGCCTCTACATGGATTCAAAATGCTGTGAGCTTGTCCAATGTCCAATTTCCTGTTTAGGTTTCATGTGATGTGAGATCTTCAAAAGCATTGCACTCATTATAAGCATACATCTAACACTATCATTATATATTATGAATCTTTTAGTCCTCAAGTTAATTAACAGAAATATTGATTGATTAATCAGCCATGAGTTAATTACAATTACAACTCCCTTAAGAATGAATTTATTGATTAATCAGCCAATAGTATATCATGCACTCATCTTTTAATCAATCAATATGGATTCTAAAAGATTTTTCTCTCTATCAAGCTCACGAACTTATTTTTTGTGAGATGAATCTTCTTCATCTCTTTGATCCTTATTGTCGAACTTGAAAGTTAGTTGAGGTATCAACACTCTCAATTGTGATTTCCTTCGCTTCAATGGATTATGTGTTTGTTAACTCCTCCGAAAGATGTTAAGTACGAAGTTTGGGTTTGATCAATTTATTGTGTGTCTTGAAAATATATAAATCAAAATCAATTAATGTGACGAATATAACATGTTTGAGAGCATCCAACAAAATAATGACAAATTTGGCGGTCTTAGCAATCTTCCCTCTAGTTCAAAATCAAGATATATAATATAATCCTCAAAATGGAAAACAGTATGTTGTACCTTGCCTTTGTTACTACTTTTACTAACTTTTTCACCAATTAAGTGATGATCATGAATTTCAATGACATCGTGCAAAATGGCCTACAAAGGTAAAATACAAATACAATCGTTACTATAAAAATGCATAAATTAGAGAAGAAAGGAGAATAATGCATGCATACGCGTTCTTTCTATTTTTTAAGGAATCTCAACGACGTCGTCATCGTTCATTTGAACAAGAAAACTAAAGGTAGATTTGTGAGTGATTGAGAGAACCTTTCCGCGCCATCTTTGTTTTAACTATCAAAATGGCCACGGCTAATAGCTCAGACTTTTCAATATCTTATTACTAACTTTCTACTTTTAATAAATATTTTAAATTCCAACAAAAAATTATTCAAAATGTTAAAATTATAAGAATAGTTAAACAATTTTCATTTTATGCATGTAGAAATTTTTATATGGGAGAACAAACATTCTTTTAGATAGACAAATCGATAAATAATTATTGAAACTTATTTACACAAGGAGATGAACTAAGATTTAAACGCAATCACAACGATCGATATATCAATTTTGATATTTTTATCAACTAAATTAAAATTTGTGGACAAACATGTGGAGACCAAAAACAAACGTTGTTAACTTTATAAAAACAAATATATTTATTCAATTTTTTTATCGAATATTGAACCAAATATTGTATTCTTTGAGTTATGAACTTTGGTACTTGCTCGAAAGAGCTTTTACGTTTGCCGCTTGTTTAGGGAGTTGTTGACACTTAGATTCGTTACCGTTCTGGCGGTCGATCTATTCACTATTTTTAACTCCTTACTGTTTTTGCAAAAGTTCACTTTTCATATTATTTTTTAGCCTGGTTTCGTGCCCGTACGCGGGTTCGCTGGGTTGCGCCTGTGACTAGTGAATATTTTGTTAAAATAGATTAGGACTGGTCCACTTTGTATGATTTATCACAATGTATTCTCATATGGATTGTACCTAAGTGAGGTCTCATGCTCCGTCTTTTGTATCTTTCTTTTTATTTTAATTTTATGTTCGTTTAGATTAAAAAAAATAAGAAGTTCTAGCCACATGGATTCTTAAAGAAACGTGTAGAGAGAGAGAGAGAAAGGAAAAAAATAGAAAAAAAAAATAAAAAAAAAAGAAGGACAAAGCTGGCGAAGTATATATTGAAAGATTTACGAAGTAATGTAATGTAACATGATGCGATTGTCGTGTTCAGTGAATAATCAAATTAGAATCAACAACGCTAATCTCTTATTATTATTATCATCAACACTCCGTCGCCGCCGATTACGAGCCTCTCTCTCCGTCACCGGCGGCGAGTCAACCATGGCCACTAATTCAGTCCGAGTTGCTGCAGCTCAAATGACATCCGTCAACGACCTCGCTTCCAATTTCTCCACCTGCTCTCGTCTTGTCAAAGTAATTACGATATGAGTATTCTCTCTATCTTTCATTTCACAATTTCTGAGTATATTTCCTTTTGATTATTCGTTTTCAAAGGAAGCTGCATCAGCTGGAGCTAAATTGCTTTGCTTTCCTGAAGCATTCTCTTTTGTGGGTGCTAAGGATGGTGATAGTGTTCGTATTGCTCAGCCTTTGGATGGACCTATTATGGACCAATACTGCTCTTTAGCCAGGTTCGTTAACCATCTCTTCATTTTAATCCTTCAATCAAAACTATTTCACTTTATAGGCCCCATTTCGATAAATGGCTTATACAAATACTTATAACTTAAGACCTTATAGCATGAGACCTTACGTCAATGAGCTTATTAATATATAGCATAAGCAGCTTATGTTATAACCTAGTATATGTTAGTAGATAAGCATTCATAATAAGCCAATCCAAACAGATCTAAATACTATAAGTGCTTAATTAAGCTATTTATCCAAACAGTGTCTATATATCAACATATATTTTGAGGACCTTACTCGGTTAATTATGCTAATAAAGCTGCATTTGATCATGTAAAAAAATTACATCTATTTCTGATGTGATGCAGAGAGTCAAGTATTTGGCTGTCACTTGGAGGCTTTCAAGAAAAAGGATCTGATCCTCAACATTTGTTTAATACACATGTTGTTGTAGATGACACTGGGAAAATTCAAACCACTTACAGAAAAATACACCTGTAAGACTATTAACTTTATCATCAATGTCAATCTATTTCCATCTGAGTATTGATTTGGTGTAGTTTTTATTAGTCTTCTTGTCTTTCTAGTTAGTATCATACTGCTTTGAATATAGAATGTGCATATTGCTTCAAGTTTGCAACCCAAACACAAGTAAACAGTTGTGACAAGAGATTATGGATACGGAGAACCAAAGTAAGGGGGGATTTTGCATGAGAAGAATGAGAAATGGAGCAGGGGGAGGCAAAATCATATTGATTATATGAATTGATTAAAGCTGAAACACTAAATACAAATTTCTCCTCAAAACAGTAAATCCAACTACTTTATGTGTATTTATTTGGGTGAGCAATTGCAAATTTATCCTCAAAGCAGAAAGGATCATTTTCATTTTGCAAGATAAATTTTAGTCGAAAGCAAGTTTAATGTAAAGCGATTTATATTTGAGAAGTTCTGTTTCAACAGTAAGTTTATAATAAATTCAACACAAAATTTGACCCTGATACAGAAGCAACATTTTATCAGTTCTTAATCTAATGTGTGTTTGGAAGTAAAATCATGTTTGCTTAGAACTTACAAGTAACTAACACCCTTTTTTTTCCTTCTCAAAACACAATTGAGAGCTCCATACAGAGGTTAGGAGCTCTTAAACATAA
>Ga0209282_1000245_pt1 | contig 27454 bp, 24 predicted proteins | sample Mtrugardesep15_FD_187529 | JGI IMG/M metagenome (GOLD analysis project Ga0209282, IMG submission 187529) | Root nodule microbial communities of legume samples collected from California, USA - M. trunc garden sep15 (SPAdes) (version 2) | ecosystem: Host-associated > Plants > Roots > Nodule...
TGAACCCCGAACGCTTCTTCCCGTGGATCCAGAAGGTCACCCAGACCGACGGCCCGAACATCCTGCGCCTCAAGGGCATCATCGCCTTCAAGGGCGATGCCGAGCGTTACGTGGTGCAGGGCGTGCACATGATCATCGAGGGCGACCACCAGCGCCCGTGGAAGGAAGACGAAAAGCGCGAAAGCCGCCTCGTCTTCATCGGCCGCGAACTGGACCGCGAGAAGCTGGAAAAGAGCTTCAACGCCTGCCTCGCGACGGCCTGATCCTTATCCCTCCGTCACCCCGGCCCTGAGCCGGGGTGCGGCTGCGTCCGTCATCCGCCCGACGCGCGTTCTTCGACACCCTACACGGCGGTTGAAAATCATTGACACTCCGGCGCTCCGGGCTCACCCCCCTCTGTCCTGCCGGACATCTCCCCCTCAAGGGGGGAGATCGGCAAGACGCTCTCTTGTCACTTCATTCTCGACCGTCGAGAGGTGCGAAACCTCGCCACGGAACGATCTCCCCCTTGAGGGGGAGATGTCCGGCAGGACAGAGGGGGGTGAGCCCGGAGCGCCGGAGTGTCAATGATTTTCAACTGCCGTGTAGGGTGGTTCCTCTACCACAAATCGCTCTATCTCCTTGATTTCACGAATCGTCCGAACGTAAAAGCGGTTCCGCTTTTGCCCGAAATGTTTTAGAACCATGCCTGCCGCCGGGGTCGACATCGTCACCCCATCCGACACAGATACGAAAGACCGATGCCCCATGCCGACTGTTGCCCCGCTTGATATCGAAGGCCACGTGGTCTCGACCCATTTTCTCGGCGACATTCCCCTGTTTGCCACCGCCGCCGGCACCATTCACCGGCTGGATGGCGGAGAGAAGGTGACAGAGGCGCATGACGGGCTTCTGACCTGCATTCGCGATCCCTACAGCGCCACGCTGCTTTCCGGCGGCGAAGACGGCCGTGTGCTGCGCATCGGCCATGATGGCAGCATCAGCGAGCTCGCCAATGTGCCGCGCAAATGGGTCGGCGTCGTTGCCGGCGGGCCGCAGAAGGCGGTGGCTTATGGCGTCGGCAAATCCAGCTTCGTGCGGCTATCCGACGGTACGGTCAAGGAATTCAAGGAAGAGCGCACGGTGGAGGCCATCGCCTTTGCGCCCAAGGGCCTGCGCATCGCAGTCGCCCGTTATAACGGCGTGACGCTGCATTGGGTGGCAAGCGCGGGCGATCCGGTCGATCTGGAATGGAAGGGCGCACATACCGGCGTCACCTTCTCGCCCGATGGCAAGTTCCTCGTCACCACCATGCAGGAAAACGCCCTGCATGGCTGGAAGATGGAAGCGACCAAGGGCGGCATGGAAGCCCGCCACATGCGCATGACCGGTTATCCCGCCAAGGTGAAATCCATTTCCTGGTCGGCAAAGGGCAAATGGCTCGCCTCATCAGGTGCGCCCGCCGCCATCGTCTGGCCATTTTCCGGCAAGGACGGCCCGATGGGCAAGGCCCCGGAAGAACTCGGCAGCCGCGCCAATATCATGGTCACCAATGTCGCCTTCCACCCGGTGGAAGACGTGCTCGCCATCGGCTTCATCGACGGCATGATCCTCGGTGTGCGCCTGGCCGACGGCAAGGAAGCCCTGCTTCGCCGCCCCGGCAAGGGCGCCATTACAGCAATGGACTGGAGCGCCACCGGCAAATTGCTCGCCTTCGCCTCGGAAGCGGGCGATTGCGGGATCATCGATATTTCGGCTTGAGGGCCAACACCCTGCTCCTCATTCCTGTCCTTGTCACAGGAATGAGGGATGTTTCGGGCCGCATGGCCAGATAAAATCCTCCCCACCCGGACCGGAGCGCCCTAATCGGCCACCTGCCGCCGCGTCAGAAACAAGAGCAGCAGCGCAGCGCCCGCACCGACCGAAGCAAGCCGGATGGAGGCGCCGAAGCTTGCATATTGCGACACGAACCCCATCAGCGGCACCGCAAAAAGTGCGGCAAGAAAGATCGAATTCATGTAGAGCGCCGTTGCCCGCGCCGTGCGCCCGCGGGCAAAGTCCTGCACGAAGGTGAGGCACGTACCGGCAAAGAGGCCGTAATAGGAACCTTCCATGGCCGCCCCCACCAGCATGGCCGGCAGGGTCGTGACCGAAGCGATGATGTTGAAAGCGACGATCGCCGTCACCGCCGCGATGCTCAGAAGCAGCCGCGCGCTGATCCGGCGCATGATCCTCGGCGCGAGCATGATAAGCAGGACTTCCATGGCGCATTTGACGCTGAGCGACAGGCCGGGCGCATAATCCGGCAGGCCCACCTCACGCACCAGAAATACCGGCAGGGCCGAGGCGCAGAGAGCATGGGCGAAAGACATGCAGAAACTGGCCGTCGCCGCCATCAGCAGCGGCAGGTTGCGCCCCGCATCGGCCGCGCCCTCATCCCGCCGCTCCATCGGGCAGGTCTGCCCACGCGGCACGATGGCAAGCGCAAGCGCACCCCAGATGGCCGCCATCAGCATGGCATTCACGAAGACGGCTTTTGCGCCGGCGAGATCAACGATCAGGAAAGCTGCAGCCGGCAGCAGCATCCAGGCCAGCGACACCGTCATTCTGAGGAAGGCGTTATAAGCGGTGGTATCGAGCGCCTCGACCCGGCCATGATAACGGCCGTAACTGAAGACGAGGGTGGTGGCGGCGTTGGAAAGCCCCATGCCCGTCGCCGTTACCGCAACCAACAGCGCCAGATGCCCGAAACTTGCGGCCGCCGCCGCCACGAAGGCGCCTGCGACGGAAAGCATGAGCAGCGGCCTGATCCGCACGCCGGAATCCACCCGCTCGCCATAAAGACGGCTGGCAGCGATGGAGGCCAGCGCCGCCGTTACGCTGTAAAGACCAAGCGTCGCCGGCGGATGGCCGAGCACCTGGATGATGTAAAAACCGATAAACGGCACGATGGCCGCATTGGTGCTGCCGGCGATGAAAACCAGCAGCGCGATCAAATAGGCCTGACGGTCAAAAGCGCCCGGCGAAGTGCTTTTCTGTAGCATGGGAATCGACTGGAGACTGGCAAGCGGGAGTGGAATGGAACCCACCATCACATCAAAACGGCCCGCTGTTCAAGCCTGCGCGGAAGGCAATGTGCGTTTTCGTTTCCGGCGGAACGCCTTCAAGCCTCGCCGGATCGATGCCGGCGCCACCGCATCAGGCGTGTGGGGCGTCGCAACGCTGCGCCGCCCCCTGTCGAAAACGGAATAACCGTCAGAACTTCACGCCAAGGCCAACCTTGACGAGGTGTTCGCTGACATCACCGGTCGAAGTGATCGGACCGGTATGGTAGGTTGCCTTGCCGAAATCGTTGTAACGATATTCGACGCGCCCGAACAGGTTGTTGGTGAAGGCATAGTCGACGCCCGCGCCAACCGTCCAGCCGTGCAGGACCTTGCTGTCCTGACCGAACGGGGCTTTGACTTCGCTGTCCGTCGCGGTGTAGCCGGCGGCGGTATAGATCAGCGCGCGGTCGATCGCGTAACCGGCGCGCAGGCGCGCAGAGCCGTTCAGGCCTGCCGAAACCTCGCTGGTGACGATGGTCTTGTCTCCCCAGGCGTAACCGAGATCGCCTTCAACGCCAAGAATGACGGAGGGGGCAACTTCGGCATTATAGCCTGCGAAACCGGAAAAACGGCCGCCGTCAAATTCATGTTTCGTGGTGACGCCAAAAGTCGTCGACTTGACCCGGTTCCAGCCGTAACCCGCAGACGCACCGAGATAAACACCATCCCAGGAAAAGGCGGGCGCAACGTCGTTGACAACAGGTGCGGACGGAATATCGCTGACGGCGTCGGCGGCAGCGGCCACGCCGGAGAGAACGCCGAGCAGGCCGAGCGCGAGAAGAGATTGTTTCAACATGCGATAGCTCCTTGAAAATAACATCCCGTCACCTGCGGGCTGCGAGTATTTCGCGACCAGAAGCGCAGCATCATGACGGGGTTAGCGCACCCACAGATTGAAGAACATCGTGGTTAAAATCGCGTAAATAGCTTAGACAAAAAGGCCGCCGCGGAACGTATTCCCATTAATATCTGCAATATTTACCAAATATAAACCGGAATTCACGCGGACATTCATAGGGCGTCCGCTCTGCCGCAACTGGGCTCTCACGACTTCACAAAACCATCATGAGTAGTGGTCTTCAGGCACTTTTGTGTGGGTCGTTCCTGTCAGCGACCCGGACAAAAAAAGAGGGCCGCAAGGCCCCCTTCCAGTCATGCGATGCGCCGTTTGTTCTTGCCGGAAATGCCATGCGTCAAACACACGCAACTCGTGGTTCATTGCCGGCTTATGCGCTGCGCATCGTTCGCGTCGAAAATCCCTGATGATTTTCGAACTGTTTCGCTGGAGCGGGATGGAGAAAAGCCCGATGGTTTCGCCATCCCGCTTCATGTTTCGGTTAGTGCCGGCGCTTCTTGCCGCCGTCATTCTTGTTGTCGATGACATCGACTGACGTCTTGTTGCCGTTCAGCAGGCCGTTCAGGATGCCGGTCTTGTTGCCGTTTAGAATCCCGTTATTGGACAGGATGCCGCTGACGCCGAGATCGATGCTCGGCGACACGACGACAAGGGCGCCGCCCTTGTTGCTGTTGCCGGACAGGATGCCACCCAGAAGACCGCCCGCATTGGCCTGACCAACGGAAGCGACAGTAAGAATAGCGGCTACACAAGCGAACTTTGCAATCATTTCTCTCTCCTCTTTTGTTTGATCACGCCATCTGGCGTAACTGAACTGTATATTTAGAGGATTCTAATTCAAGAAAAGGCTAATATTACAATAAACAGTTAACTTTAATACTGGTGATTTTAATAGAATTTTACATATCGTCTTTTCGAACCCGCCATCTCTATTTCGGCATAGACGCCATGAGTTTCAGTTACGAAAGTAAAACGGTGCGGGAGACTTTATTAACCATCCAAATATAAGATATTGCTTAATTAGCGACCGGAGATGCGAATGCGGCTGGGGGGATATATCGCGCTTGTTCTCGGCCTTGCCTGCGCCTGCGGCGCGCGGGCGGGTGAAAAGGCTGATGAGCATAATGTCACCTATAAGTCCGGTATTGCTTATGACACCAATTATTTCGCCGACACCAACAGGCTGAGCGCAATTTCGCTGCGCGCCGGCTTCGGGCTCAACGGCAAGGTTGTGCTTGATGGTGCGGAGCTGCGTTATTCGCTCGAACACGAGGAGGTCCGCCTCCCCCGTTACCGCTTCGCCAATGAACACAACACCATCGCGGCGCTGGGACTGACGAAACGGTTTTCCGAAAAGCTGGAATGGGCCATCGAGCTGCGCGGCACCCGCAGCGATGCCGGCGATATCTTCCTGCATCTGCCCGAAGAAGACATTGGTTACCGGCAGCTCGATCACAAGCTGGAGGCCTCTTCCCAGCTTGGCGTCCTTGCGCTCGGCGGCAAGAACACGCTGACGGCAAGCTTCGCCAGCCTGATGAAGGGCAAGGCGCGGTTCCGTCCGGCCTATTTCATGCCCACCCGGCTGGAGGCGAACGAGGCGCTTTTATCGCTGAAGGCCGAACATGCGCGGCCGCTGGCCGGCGGCGAGGCGGGCCTGACGCTTGCTTATGACCGTATTGTCGTGCCCGAGGGGCAACAGGAAAAATATGAGCGTTTCCCTGCCAATACGCTGCGGGGCTCGCTGGCCTATGGCTACAAGTTCTCCGATCGCTTCGCGGTTCTGGCCGAGGCGGGCTTCACATCCATTTCCGGTGATGAGATCAGCGACAAGGTAAAGCGTACCCGGCCCTATCTCCGGGCTGAAGCCGAGGTGAAGGCCACCGAGCGCATCGCCTTCGGCGTCGGCTATTCGCAGGACTATGCGCTTTTCGATCCGGATGATCCGATTGCCGAGTTTCACCGTCGCTGGCAACTCGTCATGAAAAGCCGGCTCACCGAAAAGGTCGGGCTCGATCTTGCGTTGAACAGGGTCCACAAGGACTGGATCTATTATAATTACGATACCAGCGAGCGAAGACTGGTCGCAACGCTGTCCTTCGATACCGGCAAGAACAGCAAGCTGGAGCTGGAGTTCAACCGCCTGCTGCATGGTGAGCGCGACACCGACCTCGCCTATAGCGGCTCCAGCATCACCTCGCGTTTCAGCGGCACCTTCTGAAATTCCCAGGCGACCCGCGCGAAGGATCAGACGCATCAGGTCGAAATTCGGTCCCAATTTCTGCTAGAGTCGGGTCTTCAAGATTCGAAGGCAGGACAGACCGGATAATGAACAGACGCTTTTTGCTCCTCGCGGCCGGCCTTGCCTGCGTTCCTGTCGCCGCGGCTGCGCATCCGCACATCTTTGCCGAAGCCCGGATGGAAATCGTCGAGGGGCCTAACGGCACCGTTCAGGAAGTGCGCAATATCTGGCGTTTTGACGAGATGTTTTCGGCAAGCGTGGTGATGGATTACGACAAGAACAGCGATCTGAAGCTGGACAAGGACGAGCTGGCCGAAATCGGCAATACGGTGCTGGAATCGCTCGCCGAATATTCCTATTACACCTTCATCACCGCCAATGGAAAACCGGTGGAGTTTTCCAAGCCCGACGCCATTCACGTGGACTACAAGGACCAGCAGATCCTGATGTTCTTCTCCGTGAAGCCGACCAAGCCGCTCGCCGTCAAGGGCAAGCTCAGCTTCGGCGCCTGGGATCCAACCATGTACACGGCGATCGATTTCGCCAAGGACAGCGATATCGCGACGCAGGGCAAGGATCTGAACGCCTGCAAGCATCATATCATCCGCCCCGATCCCGACGAGGTGATCTCGCAAAACCAGGGTTCGCTGACCGACGCCTTTTTCAACGATCCGACCGGCACCGACATGACCAAGCTCTTCGCCACCCGGCTGGAGGTCTCATGCTGAGGAGCCGGGCACGCCTTGCCGCCGTCGCCATCGGCCTCATCGCCGTGGCCGGTGTCGCCCATGCGCAGTCGCCGCTCGGCATCGGTTCGGCCGAGCCTTCCTTTTCCGTCGGCGGCCCGTTTGCGCCGCTGATGCAATGGATCAACGTGCACCAGCAGATGTTTTACCGGGCGCTGACCGGCGCGCTGAAGGCCATGCGCGAGGACAGCTGGGCGCTCGGTTCGCTGATCGGCCTTTCCTTTGCTTATGGCGTTTTCCATGCCGCCGGCCCCGGCCACGGCAAGGCGGTCATTTCGTCCTACATGATCGCCAATGAAACGCAGCTGAAACGCGGCATTCTCATTTCTTTCGTTTCGGCGCTCATTCAGGGTTTGATGGCCATTGGCCTTGTAGGCGCCGCCTGGCTGGTGCTGCGCGGCACCTCCATCACCATGACCAAGGCCACGCAGGCGATGGAGATCGCCAGCTTCGCGATGGTGGCGCTGTTCGGCGCCTGGCTGCTGGTGCGAAAGCTCTGGTCGCTGCGTATCCGGCGCGAGCCGGTCGCCGTTTTTGCTGCAGCAGGTGAAGCCACGGCCGGCAGAACCACCGGCATGGGCACCGGGCTGCGCTTTCAGGGCAAGCCGGTTTTCGCAGATCATGAGCATAACGGCACGGGTGATCTCTGCAACGCCTGCGGAAAGTCCCATGCGCCGGACCCCATGCTGTTGAAGGGCAAGAACTTCAGCCTGCATGAAGCATGGTCAGCCATCATCGCGGTCGGCCTCCGGCCATGCTCGGGCGCGATCATCGTCATGAGCTTTGCGCTTCTCAACGGGCTTTATCTCGGCGGCGTGCTCTCCGTGCTCGCCATGTCGCTCGGCACCGCCATAACGGTGTCGGCTCTCGCCATCATGGCCGTCTCGGCCAAAGGGCTCGCCGTGCGTTTCGCCGGCCCCGGCAGCCGCAAGGCGGCCGGCGTCAGCCATGCGATCGAAATCGCCGGCGCGCTTTTCGTGCTGATCATGGGGCTGCTGCTGCTCGGCGCTTCGCTTCAGTTCTGATCATCGCGGCGGCGCTGGTAACGGGCGCGCAGCCAGAACAGCAGGAAGAAACACAGCACGGCAACCGCGCCGAAGGCGGCGGCGAGCCAGGGCGAATAATCACCCAGCCACAGCATGATCTTCGGCATGACGAAGAACACGAGCCCGAAACCGACGATGATAAGGGCGGCGGCAACGGCCGGCGACCTGTCCTTTTTCCCTGATGTCGGCGTTTCAGGCATTGGCAAGCTCCGCGCGAATATCCTCAAGCTTGCGCTTCTGCACCCCGTCGGCTGCAAAATTGTCAGGCGAAAGCCACGCTTCGAAGGCCTTGCCGATCAGCGGCCATTCGCCGTCGATCATCGAAAACCACGCCGTATCGCGATTTTGCCCCTTCGAGATCATGTGCTGGCGGAAGACGCCCTCGAAGGTGAAGCCATAACGCTTCGCCGTGATCTTGGAGGGCTCGTTCTCATTGTGGCATTTCCACTCGTAACGGCGATATCCCAGATCCTCGAACACATGTTTCGCCATCAGATAATGGGCTTCCGTCGCAAGCGGCGAGCGCTTCATCTTCGCGCCATGGGCGACGGAACCAACCTCCACCACGCCATTGGCGGGATCGGGCCGCATGTAGCTCGCCATGCCGACGACATCGCCGGTGGCATTTTCGACAAAGATGAGCGTCACCCAGTTGAGCTTCTGGCCAGCATCGATGAGCCAGTCACCAAAGGCATCGGCATCGGGAAAGGCGCTTTGCGGGAAATACTTGAGCAACGCATTCACGCCCTCGCCGCCAAGTGCTGTCCAGAGCTTTTCGAGATGTTTTTCGCGATCGAACGGCTCGGCGGTTACGTAACGGCCCTTCAGCACTACCGACTTGGGCGCCGGACATCCTTTGAAATCACTCAGATCGCGCATTCTCTTCCCCATTTGCTGGGAAAAGGATTAGGGCAAGCGGGGCGGGATGACAACAGGGGATGTGGGCGCGTAGCGGTGGTCTAGGATGGGTGCTTACTACCCTTGGCGGGTGTGGCTCACCCCCCTCTGCCCTGCCGGGCATCTCCCCCTCAAGGGGGGAGATCGGCAAGACGCTCTTTTGCCACTTCCTTCTCAAAAGTTGAGATGAACGGGACCTCGCCGCAAGTCGATCTCCCCCCTTGAGGGGGAGATGCCCGGCAGGGCAGAGGGGGGTGAACCCAAACTGCGACCTACACCTTCGCTGCCACCACGGTCGCCTCGATATGATCCACCAGCGCATCCGGCAGCCCCAGGCGCCCGGCGAGAAGATCGAGATAGCCCCGCTCCGCCCGCGTATCCGCCTCGATTGCAAGCCTTGAAGCCGTATAAAGCTCCACCTTCTGCTCTTCGGTGCGGGCAGCAGCCACCAGCGCATCGATATCGAGCGGATCGGCCAGTTCCTTTTCCAGGAACCGCTCGGCTTCCGTGTCCAGGCCGGAGATCTGCACCTTGTCCATGATATTGGCGCGCTCCTTCTCATCAATATGACCATCGGCCTTGGCGGCGGCGATCATCGCCTGGATGAGTCTCAGCGCAAAATCATTGGAAAGGGCTGGCGATTGCGGATGGAAGGCGGAATCGGCCGGCGGGGCGAGAAGCTCCGGTTCGGGTTTCGGCGCGGCTTCCGGGGCCTGTCCGGACTTGTAATTCTTGTAGGCGAGATAACCGAGGCCGGCGATGGCGGCGACACCGCCGACGGTGGCGACATTGCCCGCGAGCTTGCGGCCGGTCTTGGTGCCGAAAATAGCGGCGGCAAGGGCACCGGCCTTCAGGGGATTGTTCTTGGCGATATCGGCGGCCTGCCCGGCTCTGTCACGGACGCTTCCCGAAAGGCCCGGCACCTGAGAACCGAGGAATTGTTCAAGAAGCTTCTTGGCGTCGAACATCAAAATCTCCTGTAGAGGTCAAATCTACAGGAGAGATAGGAAGCTGTGGGCCGAATACAAATGTCAAACCCGCTCACGCCTTCGTGAACGGGTTTGCAGAACGCATATCAGTGGCGCAAAATCAGCCGCGCAGCGCAGCCGCTTCGGCGGCAAGCTTGGTGATGCCCGCCCAGTCGCCGGTCGCTACCAGTTCGCGCGGGGCAACCCAGGAACCGCCGACGCAGACGACGTTTGGCAGCGACAGATAGTCGTTGGCGTTCTTCAGCGACACGCTGCCGGTCGGGCAGAATACCGTGCCGGCGAGCGGCGAAGACAGCGCCTTGAGGTAAGGCGCACCACCGGCCTGCTCGGCCGGGAAGAACTTCAGCACCTTGTAGCCCTCGTCGCGCAGCGCCATCACTTCGCTGGCAGTGGCAGCACCCGGAAGCAGCGGCACCTTGGAAGCGCGCGCGGCTTCCAGCACGCTTTTATTGATGCCGGGGCTGACGATGAAGGTGGAGCCCGCTTCAGCCGCCGCTTCGAAATCCTTAGCGTTGAGGATGGTGCCGGCGCCGACATGGGCGCCTTCCACTTCCGCAGCAACCGCACGGATGGCATCGAGTGCCGCCGGCGTGCGCATGGTGATCTCGATTGCCTTCAGGCCGCCTGCGACCAAAGCGCGCGCCAGGGGAACGGCGGAAGCGGCATCATCCACGATCAGCACCGGCACGACCGGCTGCAGTTTGAGGATGGAGAGAAGTTTTTCGGAATCCTGGGCCAAGACGAGCCTCCTTGCGCGATTGAAACGATTGAAATCCCGTTTACCGATTAGCCTGCCCCGGCTTTGATGTCGAGGCATGGCGGGGCCATTTTTTATCCAGATACTTCAATCAATTCGCTTCTTCATGAAGCTCTCTTGCGATAACCTGACCCCCCAGTTTGCGGAGACAGCATGGCCAAGGAAATCGAACGGAAGTTTCTTGTTGCAGGCGGTGAATGGCGCGATGAGGTGACACATAGCATGGCTTTTCGGCAGGCATATGTCGCCTCGCTGGAAAATCGCTCGGTCCGGGTCAGGATCGTCGACGGGCGTGATGCCACACTGACCATCAAGATCGGCGCAAGCGCGCTTGTCCGCGATGAATATGAATATTCCATTCCCCTCAAAGACGCGGAAGAGCTGATGGCGAGCGCACCGGGTGTGGTGATCGAGAAGACGCGCCACACGGTGGACCATGGCGGATTCACCTGGGAGGTGGATGTTTTCGAAGGACAATATCGCGGGCTGGTCGTGGCCGAAGTCGAGATGAATGACGAGAATGCTAATCCCGATCTGCCGTCCTGGCTGGGCAGGGAAGTCACCGGAGACAAGCGCTTCTCCAACCAGTCGCTTGCCATGGACTGTCCGAACGGAGACCTGTCGGATGCCCTTCAGAATTGATCCGAAAAAGCCTTTCGGCGATGAAATCCGCCGGGCCGGACTGGAATTGATCGAGGATGCGGTCACCGTCCTGCGCGACCAACCGTCGGGATCGCATGAGGCGGTGCACGATGCCCGCAAGCGCTTCAAGCGGTTGCGGGCGCTCTATCGCCTGATCCGCAAGGTAGCGCCCGATTTCGCCCGCGAGGAAAATACCCGCTTCCGCGATATCGCCCGCTCGCTCGCCTTTGCGCGTGATGCGACGGCGCTGGTGGAAACCGCGGAATATCTCGAGGCTTTTGCGGCTTCCGATACGCAGGGCGAGGCATTGCGGTCGGTTACCGTGATGCTACGCGAGCGCCGCGACGATGCCCTTGACCACGAAGCCGGTCTCGATGAGGCGATTGCGGCGGCCATTGCCGGCTGCGAAACGGGACGCGAAAGGCTGGAGGACCTTTCCCTGCCCGATGACCTGAACAAGACCGCAAGACTGGTGAGAACCGGCTGGGCGAAACAGAGGGTCAAAGCGCGCAAGGCGCTCTCCTGTTGTCGCGAGCAGGCGGATGTCGAACATTTCCACGAATTGCGAAAGGCGGGCCAGACCTACTGGATGCATCTTGGCCTGATGCGCCGCCTCTGGCCGTCTGCCATGCGCGCCAAGCGCGCCGACACCAAGCGGCTGGTCGATATTCTCGGCCACGAGCATGATCTCTCCGTCCTCACCGCGGTCGCCGACCGGGAACCGGACCGTTTCGGCAATGGCGAACGGCTGGCCCTGCTGCTTGCTGCAATCATCGAACGGCAGCAGGCGCTGCGTGCCGAAGGCCTTGAACTGGCCGACGAGGTGTTTTCCGAATCCGCCCGCACGGAAAGCCGCATCGTCGGCCTGTTGTGGCGGCAGGCGGCGAAATAGGCTGGCATGCGGCGGTGTTGGGACGAGGTGTTGCGGTCTCACCCATCCCGGGTTTGAGGCACGAACCGCCTGCCCTCTTTTGCATCCTTGGATCTGATATTTGACGATTTTCAAAATAGCGCGATCCGCTGATAAATATTGCTTTGCACCCGCCGTCGCTGTATTTCAGCGCCCATGACCGACACGACCATTCTCCCCCGCCCGGAAGTCTCTGGTGATTTCCTTGTGGCCGCGCTTTATCATTTCGCCCGCGTGCCGCGGTTCGAGAGCCTGCGTGAGCAGCTGTTCGAACTCTGCCAGAAGAACGGCGTCAAGGGCACGCTGCTGCTCGCCGCCGAAGGCATTAACGGCACGATTGCCGGGCCGGATGCGGGCGTTCAGGCGGTGCTTTCCTTCCTGCGTGCCCAGCCGGAATTTGCCGCACTGGAGCACAAGGAAAGCCGTGCCTCGCACATGCCTTTCGTGCGCCTGAAGGTGAAGCTCAAGAAAGAGATCGTCACCATGGGCGTTCCGGATATCGATCCGAACCGCATTGTCGGAACCTACGTCGAGGCGCGAGACTGGAACGCGTTGATTTCCGACCCGGATACCATCGTCATCGACACCCGCAATGACTACGAGACCGCCATCGGCGTCTTCAAGGGCGCGGTCGATCCGCAGACGAAAACCTTCCGCGAGTTTCCCGACTGGGTGAAGAACAATCCCGGCCTGCACAACAAGCCTAAGATCGCCATGTATTGCACCGGCGGCATCCGCTGCGAAAAGGCCACCGCCTTCATGAAGGAACAGGGTTTCGACGAGGTCTATCACCTCAAGGGCGGCATCCTGAAATATCTGGAAGAGGTACCGGAAGAAGAGAGTCTCTGGGAAGGCGCCTGCTTCGTCTTCGACGAGCGCGTCTCCGTTGTCCACGGCCTTGCCGAAGGCGACCACCAGCTCTGCCACGCCTGCCGCAACCCGATCACGCCGGAAGTTCGCCTGTCACCCAAATTCGAGGAAGGTGTATCCTGCCCGAGCTGTTACGACGAGCGCAGCGAAGACGATCGCCAGCGTTTCCGCGACCGGCAGCAGCAGATCGAACTGGCGAAGACGCGCGGCGAGCGGCATCTGGGGCGGTAAGACCGGGCAGCTGTCGGCATGCGTAGCGGTTAAATGTATATCGGGGGTTGCGCCTGACGTTCTTCTCCCCGCCGGGGAGAAGAAATGGCCGCGCTCTCAGGTGATTAAAATCACGGGAAGAAGCCGGTGCGCACCCTTCACGTCCCCGCCCGAAGCGCAAATAGCGGTGCATCCTGCCCGTCCAGCATGGTGGTGATATCTTCGGCCGCAACCGGCTTCGAGAACAGGTAACCCTGCAGTTCATCACAGCCGCACAGATGCAGGATGGCCGCCTGTTCTTCCGTCTCGACGCCTTCGGCCGTCACCGGAATGTCGAGCGATTTCGCCAGCGCCACGGTCGCCTGCAGCATTTCCAGTGAGCGGCCGCCCTTATCGAGCGCCATGATCAGCGAGCGGTCGATCTTCATGCGGTCGAAACCGAAGCGGCGCAGATAACCGACGCTCGCAAAACCGGCGCCAAAATCATCAAGCGCTATGTGCAGGCCGAGCTGTTTCAGCTTGTCGATCGCCGCACTCGCCCGCTCCGGATGCTGGATGAAATAGCCTTCCGTCATTTCCAGCCGCAACCTTTCGGACGGCGTCTGCGTCGCATCGAGAATATCCGCGACATAACCGGAAAAGGCGGGATTGCGGAACTGCACGGGGGAAATATTCACCGACAGCTTGATGGACGGCCATTGCCGTGCGGTCTCGCAGGCCTTGCGCAGCACCAGAAGGCCGAGCCGGTCGATCAGCCCACTGGTTTCGGCGGCGGCAATGAAAATATCCGGCGGCACGAAACCATAGCCCGGCCGCTGCCAGCGGGCCAGTGCCTCCACGCCGGTGATGCAGCGCGTGGCGGCGCTGACAACCGGCTGGTAAACCACCTGTATCTCGTCATTCAGGATCGCGGAGCGCAGATCCGCTTCCAGCTGCAATTTTTCTTCGCGCAGCGCATCCATCTTCAGCTCATAGGAGACGTAACGCCCGCGTCCGTTCTCCTTGGCCTGGTACATGGCCATATCGGCACGGCGCAACAGTTCCTCGCCATTGATATCGCCCGCGCGGGAAACCGACGTGCCGATGCTGCAACCGATGCTCGCCACCCGTTCGCCGATGCTGAAAGGCTCGGTGAAGAGTTCGAGAAGCGACAAACACAGCTTGCGGCCTTCCGACCAGACATCGTTGCCCTGAATGGCGATGGCGAATTCATCGCCGCCAAGCCGCGCCAGCACCGCGCCTTCCGGCACCAGCACCCGCAGCGCCGCCGCCACGCCCTTGATCAGCCGGTCGCCGGCGGCATGGCCATAGGAATCATTGATTTCCTTGAAGCCGTCGAGATCGAGATAGAGCAGCTTGATATCGGTCTTGTCGTGGCGGGCCTTGCCAACCATGCGGGTGAGGTGGGCAAACAGCCCGGCGCGATTGTCGAGCCCGCTCAACCGGTCACGCAACGCCTCCTCCCGTGCCGCCGCCTCATCCGCCTTTAGCCGGTCGAGCGTGGCCGAGCCGATGATGAGCAGCACCAGGAAAAACGTGCCGGCAATGCCGAGCGCGGTGAAGACCACCGGCCGCGCCTCATGAAAGCTGACATCCCCCGGCAGATGCGAACGCCAGACGAGCCGGGCCAGCACCTGCCCCAGCGGATTGACGATATCCACATGGTTGGCGGCAGGTCCGTCGCCATATTGAAGTTCCAGCCCCTCGACGACGTAATTGCGGGCGAGCTTGTCCACCGTCGCCTGTTTGAGGTGACGGGCGAAGATCAGATAACGACGCTCAGTATTATCCGTGGCCAGCGCGCCGGATTTGAGCCGCACAAGCGCGACACCGGCAGCGGCGACGCCATCTTCGGTTTTGACGAAACCCGTCACCTGCGAGGTAATGCTTGGGCGCATGGCCTGCACCCGCTCGATCATCTCCTTCAGGCCAGCGGCAAAATAGGTGTCATAAGTCCATTTCACCGGTTTGCCGTCCTGGTAAGCCATTCGGGTCTTGCCGTCTTCATCCAATACCACGGCGGTGTCGAAAAGATCGCTGTTGACCGTCATCTCGCCATAGTTGCTTGCCACCCAGTCGAAACGATCAGGGGCGTAGACATACTCGGCGGCATCGTCCCAGGCGGCGTAATCGTTCAGCGTCGCGCCAAGCTGATCACGAAAGGTGACGAGAGCGCCCGCCGTCGTCTCGCGCGAGCGGGCATTGTCGAGCAGATTGGCCTTTTCGCGGACCTGGCTGAGAGCGGAGAGGACGAGCGCGGTGACGATGAGAAGCACCAGCGCGAAGGTGGACAATACGACGCCGACGGCGGTTCTGCGCCCGACCGGCAAATAGTCCCCAATGTTGCGCGGCGCAATCCGCATAAAATCCCCTTTGAAAGCATCATCTTGCGAAGGAAACATTCAAAAGGCGTTAAACCGCCCCGCAACGCCGCCCCAAAAAACAACGGGTACAAAACGACAGTCCGGGCGAGAGACTGAAAAATCCTTCCCTGAAATGGCGGGGGTTTTTCAGGGAAAACCGGTTATCGCCGGTCTCCAAACAAAAAACCTCCCCCGCGAACGGGAGAGGTCCTCATTTCCACCATGCGGCAGTTTCTTACCAGGACGGGATGACCGTGCCGTTGTACTTTTCCAGAATGAAGGCCTTCACTTCCGGGCTCTGGTAGGATTCCACCAGCGTCTTCACCCAGGGCTTGTCCTTGTCCTGCGCGCGAACGGCAATGACGTTTGCATAAGGAGACTTTTCGCTTTCGATGGCGATGGCGTCCTTCTTCGGGTTCAGGCCCGCAGCTGTGGCATAGTTGGTGTTGATGACCGAAGCGTCGGTGTCGTCAAGCGAACGCGGCAGCTGGGCGGCGTCAAGTTCGACGATCTGAATGTTTTTCGGGTTTTCGGTGATGTCGGCAGGCGTTACCTTCAGACCGGCTTCTTCCTTGACCTTGAGGACACCCTTGGAGGCGAGAACCAGCAGCGCACGGCCGCCATTGGTCGGGTCGTTCGGAATGCCGATGGTCGCGCCGTCCTTCAGCTCGTCAAGGTTCTTCACCTTCTTGGAATAAACGCCCATCGGGGTGGTGATGGTGGTGCCGACGCTGACGAGATCGAACTTGCGGTCGGCGATCTGGTTGTCGAGGTAAGGCTGGTGCTGGAAGGAGTTGGCCTGCAGCTCGCCATCATTCAGCGCCTGGTTCGGCACGACATAGTCGGAGAATTCGATGATATCGATATCCAGACCCTTGGCGGCCGCGATCTTTTTCACCTGTTCCATGATCTGCGCGTGTTCGGCAGGGGTAACGCCGATCTTGATCGTCTCTGCCAGCGCCTGACCGGCGGTGAAGAGAGCGGCGAGCGAAGCCGCGAGGATGAGTTTCTTCATGGGTGTCTCCTTGGGTTGTTATTATAAACGCAGTTAATTCTTCCGGGTCCGCTTGTCGAAGCTGCGCGCCAGCCGGTCGCCGGCGCTCTGCACCAGTTGCACCAGCACGATGAGCACCACAACCACCGCCAGCATCACATCAGGCATGAAGCGCTGGTAACCGTAACGGATGCCGAGGTCACCCAGCCCGCCGCCGCCAACCGCGCCGACCATGGCCGAATAACCGATGAGGCTGACCAGCGTCAGCGTCAGCGCCAGCGTGATGCCGGGCTTGGCTTCGGCGAGCAGCACCTTGGTGACGATCTGCAACGGTGTCGCGCCCATGGCGCGGGCGGCCTCGATCAGGCCCTTGTCCACCTCGCGGATCGCCGCTTCCACCAGCCTTGCGATGAAGGGCACGGTCGCAACCGTCAGCGGCACGATGGCGGCACTGGTGCCGATCGACGTGCCGGCGACGAGACGGGTGAAGGGAATGATCGCCACGACAAGAATGATGAAGGGCGTGGAGCGCGCCGCATTAACGATGAGGCCGAGGATGCGGTTGGTCATCGGTGCTGGAAACAGTTCGCCCTTACCGCTGGTGGCGAGGAACACACCCATGGGCACGCCGATCAGCGAACCGACAATGCCGGCCACCGCCACCATGTGCAGCGTCTGCCAGAGTCCCTTGAAGAGAAGGTTGAAGATCATATCAGGCGACATAACCGAGCACCTCCGTGTGAAGACCGGTTTCCGCATAAAAGCGGTTGGCGCGGGCGGTGACCTCAGCCGAGGCCGGATAGGAAACGACGAGCGAACCGAAGGGCTGACCGGAGATTTCCTCGATGGTACCGGCAAGAATGTTCACGTCTGGGCCGATTTCAGCGACAAGACGGGCGGTAAGTGGCTGGAAAGCCGTCTCGCCGAAGAAGACCAGGCGCACCAGAACGCGGTCGCCGTCCGTAGCTTCCTGCTTCAGCCCCGAAGTGACCCAGTGCGGCAGCTTCACACCGACCGAGGACGATAGCAGGCTGCGCGTCGTCTCATGTTTCGGCGCGGTGAAGATGTCGAAGGTCGTGCCTTCCTCGACGATCAGGCCCCTGTCGATAACGGCCACCTGCGAGGCGATGGTCTTCACCACTTCCATCTCATGGGTGATGAGCAGCACGGTGAGACCGAGTTCGGCATTGATGCGCTTCAGCAGTTCGAGAATGGACTGCGTCGTTTCCGGATCGAGCGCCGAGGTCGCCTCGTCGGAGAGGAGAAGCTTCGGCTGGGTGGCGAGCGCGCGGGCAATGCCGACACGCTGCTTCTGGCCACCCGAAAGCTCGGCCGGATACCGCTTCGCCTTGTCGGAAAGCCCGACGAGATCGAGCAGCGGCGCGACGCGGGCTTCGATTTCCTTCTTGCCCAGGCCGGCGATTTCAAGCGGCAGCGCCACATTATCGAAAGCGGTGCGTGAGGACAGGAGATTGAAGTGTTGGAAGATCATGCCGACGGACCGGCGCAGCGTGCGAAGGCTCTTTTCATCGAGCGCCGCAACATCAACGCCATCAACGACCACACGGCCGGTCGAGGGCTTTTCAAGGCCGTTGGCGAGGCGGATGAGCGTGGATTTGCCCGCACCCGAACGGCCGATGATGCCGGTGATGGAGCCTTTCGGCACGGTGTAGTCGATACCGGCAAGAGCTGCGAAGCCCGGCTTGCCGTCGGCGCCGCCAAAGGTCTTGGTCACGCCTTCAAACGTGACCATCGGCTCCTTTGCCGCCCCTTCCGGGACCGCCTGTTCTGAACGCGCGGGCGAGGCCGCACTGGATGGAAAACTCATTGTGAACTCTGGGAATGCGTGACGGATCGGGTCTCAAAAAATCCTGTTGCGGTGCTGAACCGCTATCTTCATGCAGCCTTCGGGCACATTCGATGACAGCTGATTTTCCGGGTCATTTCGTCAGGCTTTCACTCAGAAATGCCGGGGATCGGCAATTCGATGGCGCATACTTGCCCGCACACGCCACCTTTTAACAGGGATGTTTTTTCAATTATCTGAAAAGAGAGAAAAAATCTACCGCAAAGCCGCCTCGGCGGCCCTGCGGCAGTCAAGATTTCGCGACGATATGAAAATCACACGCGGCTGGTGAATTCCTCGAGCGGGCGGCGGACCTTTTTCAGGTTCACCAGCCAGTCACCATCCGGCTGGCGATAACCAAGCGGCAAGATGGTGACGGAGCGCAGGCCCTTCTCACGCAGGCCGAGGATCTCGTCGAGCTTGGCGGGATCGAAACCTTCCATCGGGGTGGAATCCACACCCTCGAAAGCGGCCTGCGCCACTGCCATGCCGAAGCCGATATAGGCCTGACGCGCAGCATGTTCGAAATTCACCTGCTGGTCACGCTGCGGATAAGTGGTGAGCAGCATCTGGCGATAGGCTTCCCAGCCCTCGTTCTTGATGCCGCGTTCCTCATTGACCAGATCGAACATGTGGTTGATCCGCTCTTCGGTGTAGTTATCCCACGCCGCAAACACCAGCAGATGCGAACCTTCGGTGACCTGCGCCTGGTTCCAGGCGATCTCGCGGATCTTGGCGCGCACTTCCGGGTCTGTGACGACGATCACCTCGAAAGGCTGCAGGCCGCTGGAGGTGGGCGCAAGCCGAGCCGCCTCGACAATGCGCTCGACCTTGTCTTCCGCGACCGGCTTGGAAGGATCCATTTTCTTGGTGGCATAACGCCAGTTGAGTTTTTCAATAAGCATGTTCGTTTTCCCTTGGGAGGACCAGCCCGCCCGGCCCCTTTTGGAGGCAGAAACGGACGCTACGCCTTCGTAGCCTGCCTGACATAGGGGACGGGATGACGGGTGCAAGCAGGCACCGCCGGGTAACCAACGAAAAACTCAGCATGACTGATGATTTTGTTTACTTATTATTTTTCCTGCTTCGTATTTTCAGGAACGTGATTGCCCTTCGGAAACCCCGAAGCCAACGCACTATACCACTTCCCGCTGTTCTTCAGCGTACGCACCTGCGTGTCATAATCCACATGCACGAGGCCGAAGCGCATGCGGTAGCCCTCGGCCCATTCGAAATTATCCATCAGGCTCCAGGCGAAATAACCGCGCATCGGGTAACCGTCACGGATGAGATCGGCGACGATGCCGAGATGTTCGGCGTAATAATCGAGGCGCGGCTGGTCATTCACCTCGCCGTTTTCGACGCCGACATTATAGCATGCGCCGTTTTCGGTGATGTAGCATTCCGGCAGGTCGTAACGTTTGTAGAGTGTCTCCACCAGCGACTGGAGCGCCGGCGCATAAACCTCCCAGCCGATATCGGTCTTCACATCGCTAACGGCGGGAGCCGGTGTGATGGCGGGGAATTCAGCACCAGGCGTCGCGTCGTCGGCAACGCGCATCGGCGTGTAATAATTCAGGCCCCACCAGTCGAGCTTCTGACTGACGATGGCGAGGTCTTCCGCCTCCACGACCGGCATGCGATCACCCAGCGCTTGCATCATCTCGGCTGGATATTCGCCCTTGAAGACCGGATCGAAAAACGCACCATTGTGGAACTGGAAGGCGCGTTCGGCGGCCTTGAGATCAGTCTCGCCGTTAGAAGCCGGAATGACGGAATGGGCGTTCAGCACCAGCCCCACCGGCACCTTCGGCGCGACATGGCGGGATGCCTCGACGCCGAAACCATGGGCGAGATTGATGTGGTGCATGGCGGCTAAGGCCGCCTCCATGTTGCGTTCGCCCGGCGCGTGAATGCCGTAGAGGTGGCTGAGCCAGACCGCGCACCAGGGTTCGTTGAAGGTCGCCACCGCATCCAGCCGGTCGCCCAGACGGGCCATGACGGTCTTGGCGTAACGCTGGAAAGCATGGGCGGTGGAGCGCGAGGCCCAGCCGCCGTCGCCCATCAGGGTCAGCGGCAGATCCCAATGGTAAAGCGTCGCATAGGTCTTGATGCCGCGCGCCTTGCAGCCATCAACGAGACGGTCGTAAAAATCCAGGCCTTTTTCGTTGATCGGTCCGAAACCGTCAGGAATGATGCGCGGCCAGGCGATGGAGAAACGATAGGCCCCGACACCCATCTCCTTGATGAGATCGAGGTCGTCTTCCCAGCGATTATAATGGTCACAGGCAACGTCGCCATTGTGGCGCCCGAAGACATGGCCCGGCATGTTGCAGAAGGCATCCCAGATGGAGGGCTTGCGGCCATCCACCTTGGTGGAGCCTTCGATCTGGAAGGAGGCGGTCGCGACGCCGAACAGGAAATCACCGGGGAAACGGGCTGCAAGCGTTTGGGGATCGGTCATCCGACAGGCCTTTCTATCCATCGAGCGTGAAAAGATCAGCAGCGGTTTAGACCATGTCGCGTGCGAGGTACAGCCGGGCTGGCAGAATCTACAACGTTTCAGGATGCGCAGTTAACAAGTCCAAAGCGCTTTGCATGCACAAATGCCGCCGCAGCGGTTTAACCGGCGGCGCAAGGCATCGGCCCGGCGAATGCGGGTGGAATGGGGAAGTGGTGGAAGTTTTTGCATTCACCGGGCCGCCTTGTCAGGGCCGTGATAACGGCCCGTGGGGACCGCGATAACGGCCCATCGGTCACGGCATTTTCACGGCATCTATCCGATCAGCCCTTCCCGCCTCTGGCCCGGCGGGATGCCTTTCTGAAACACGGCCTGCCAGAACCATGCTTGTCGATGCCGGCCTCCGGTTCGCAAAGGGCGCCGCGCGTATCGCCCTTCCGTTCCGGTTGCGGGAAGAATGATGCGCCCAAATGGGCTGATGGGGATGAGCGGGGAAGGATTTTCTTGGAAGTGACTGAAACGAAAGGAGGGGTGGCGCGGAATTGTCCCCACCTGTGAAAGCCTGACAGGGAGCGAGCCGCCTTATCCGGCGTGCGACCTTCTTCATCTCGCTATGGAATGGTATCTGCAGCATCAGGGCAGGAGACCGAATGGGCGGCATCCTGCATACTCAACGTCATCCTCGGGCTTGTCCCGATGATCCAACCACCTTTCAATCAATTGAGAGGTTGCAGATGCTCGGGACAGGCCCGAGCATGACGGAAGAACGGTTTCGCAACTTGAACCAGCCTGTGAATGGGGGAGATTCCCCCATCCACTGTCTTTGAACGAACCAGCCCGTCAAACGTAACGATTGACCACGTTTTCGAGATATTCCTGACGACCGGACTTCGGCTCGGGATTGATATCCTGGCGTTCGACCAGCGCTGCGATCTCTTCGAGCTTCACCTCGCCGCGCAGCATCTTCTGCGCTTCCGGGGAATCCCACTTGGCGTAACGCTCGGAAAGCGGCTTCGACAGCGCACCGTCCTCGATCATCTTCGCCGCCGCCTTCAGGCCACGGGCGCAGCAATCCATGCCGCCGATATGGCCGATCAGCAGATCCTGCGGATCGAGCGACTGGCGGCGCAGCTTGGAATCGAAATTAGTGCCGCCATTTTTGAAACCGCCGCCGGCGAGAACATGATAATAGGCAAGCGCCATTTCCGGCACATTGTTGGGGAACTGGTCGGTATCCCAGCCGGACTGGTAATCGTTGCGGTTCATGTCGATGGAGCCGAAAATGCCGAAGGCATTGGCCATGGCCAGCTCATGCTCGAAGGAGTGGCCAGCGAGGATGGCGTGGCCCTGCTCGATATTGACCTTCACTTCCTTTTCGAGACCGTTCTTCTGCAGGAAGGCGTAAACGGTGGCGACATCGTAATCATACTGGTGCTTGGTCGGCTCCTGCGGCTTCGGCTCGATCAGGATCGTGCCTTCAAAGCCGATCTTGTATTTATATTCCACTACCAGATTGAGGAAACGGCCGAGCTGGTCGAGTTCACGCGACAGATCGGTGTTGAGCAGGGTCTCGTAACCTTCACGACCGCCCCACAGCACGTAGTTGGCACCGCCGAGCGTCTTGGTGGCGTCCATGCAGGTCTTCACGGTTGCGGCGGAGAAGGCGAAGACATCCGGGTCCGGATTGGTCGCGGCACCCGACATGAAGCGACGGTTGGAGAAGAGGTTGGCCGTGCCCCATAGCAGCTTCACGCCGGTATCGGCCTGCTTCTGGGCGAAATAATCGACGATCTCGTTGAGGTTCTTGGTGTTCTCGGCGAAGTTTTTGCCTTCCGGGCGTACATCCGCATCGTGGAAGCAATAAAACGGCGAACCGAGCAGCGAGAAGAATTCGAAGGCCACGTCTGCCTTCAGCTTGGCAGCCTGCATGGTGTCTTCAAACCACGGGCGCTGGAAAGTCTGGCCGCCAAAGGGGTCACCGCCCGGCCAGGTGAAGGTGTGCCAATAGGCAACCGCGAAACGCAGGTGATCTTCCATGCGCTTGCCGCCGACGATCTCGTCGGGGTTATAGTGGCGGAAGGCCAGCGGATTGGTGCTGTCGGGGCCTTCATATTTGATCTTGGCGATATCGCCGAAAAAACCTGTGCTCATTGGGTGGTTCCTCCTTGGTGGTTTTAAATCGTGTTTGGAAATTTCAAGGTTGGAGGGTGTGGTTCACCCCCCTCTGCCCTGCCGGGCATCTCCCCCTCAAGGGGGGAGATCAGCAGGACGCTATCTATCGCTCCATACTCAGCCTCGCATGAGGGCGGGAAGTAGCCGCTTGTCGATCTCCCCCTTGAGGGGGAGATGTCCGGGAGGACAGAGGGGGGTAAACCCCACACTCCGCGTCTCACTGCGAAAGCGCCCGAATAGCCGGATAAAGCGCATGATACCGCCGGTAAGCCTCTTCATAGGCATCGCCAAGCGCTGCCACCGGCTCAATCGTCCGCGCCGTCTCCGGCTGCGAGCAGACGGCCACCGGATCGGCCCCGGTCGCGGCAATCAGGCCGAGGCGGGCGGCACCAAAGGCCGCACCGAAATCGCCCTCAGCCGGAATATCGACGGGAACGCCAAGCGAGGTGGCGATCGAGGCCAGCCAATAGGCCGAACGCGAGCCGCCGCCGATAGCGGTGACGCGGGAAATTGAGGTGCCGGCCGATTTCAGCGCTTCGAGATTATCCCGGATCGCGAAAGTCACACCTTCGAGCACGGCCTGGGTCAGCGCCTTGCGGTCGCTTTCATGCGACAGGCCGATGAAGGAACCACGGATGGCAGCATCATTATGCGGCGTGCGTTCGCCGGAAAGATAAGGCGCGAAAGTGACGCCAGTCGGTGCGAGAAGCGTCTCGCCGAGTTCGCCGGTCAGATCGGCAGCGGATTGCCCGGTGAGGCGCGAATACCAGTTCAGCGCATCCGTGGCGGAGAGGATGACGCCCATCTGGTGCCAGGTGTTGGGCAGCGCATGGCAGAAGGCATGCACGGCGCTTTCCGGCTTCGGCAGATAGGAGGCATTGGCGGCGAAGAGTACGCCCGATGTGCCGAGCGACACGAAGGCATGGCCTTCCTTGACCGTGCCCATGCCGCAGGCCGACGCAGCATTGTCGCCGGCACCACCGGCGACGACGGCGCGTCCGGAAATGCCCCATTCGCCGGCGAGTTCGGCACGAAGAACGCCCGCCTCATCCGTGCCTTCCACCAGCGACGGCATGTGTTTTTCATCAAGCCCGGTGGCGGCAAGCAGCTCGGGGGACCATTTGCGCGCGCCGGTATCGAGCCAGGAGGTGCCGGCGGAATCCGACATTTCCGAGATATATTCGCCGGTCAGCCAAAGGCGGAGATAATCCTTCGGCAGCAATACCTTGGCGACTTTCGCGAAGATGTTGGGTTCGTTCTTCGCCACCCAGGCAAGCTTCGGCGCGGTAAAGCCGGGGAAGACGATATTGCCGGTGATCTTGCGGAAACGCGGATCGGCATCGAGCGCGGCAGCCTCGGCATGGGAACGTGTGTCGTTCCACAGGATGCAGGGGCGCAGCACCTTGCCTTCGGCATCGACAAGCGTCGCGCCGTGCATCTGGCCGGAGAGGCCGATGCCCTTCACGGCAACAAGCTCTTTCGCAAACTTCTGCTTCAGGCCTGCAACGGCAGTTTTCGTCGCGGCAATCCAGTCCGCCGGGTCCTGTTCCGACCAGCCGTGATGCGGGCGCGAAACGTCCAGCGAGCCGTTGGCCGAGCCGATGATTTTCTGATCGCCGTCCATCAGCAGGGCTTTGACGCCTGACGTGCCAAGATCGAGACCGAGATACATGTATTTCTCCATTCCGGCGCTCCACGCGCCACTTCCAGCCTGTTTGCTCAGGGCAGATTGTCCCTGAGGAAGATGTCAATACGGATACGTTCCTGCGCGGCGATGACGGGCAGGCCATCGGCGCGCGCCTTCAACACGCGGATGGCGCTGCGCACCTCGTGGCCGGCATCCTGGTTGAGCACGGCATCGAGCAGCCCTTCCCTCAGCGCATTGGCGGTGTTTTCCGTCAGCTCATGGGCGATGACCGAAAGCGCTCTTTCGCCATCTGCGACCCCAAGCGCCCGGATGAGGCCGCGATTACCCGCGCCGAGACTGTAGATGCCGGCGAGGGCATCATTGCCGAGCGCCTCGCGCACCAGCGCCTCGACGGTGAGCGGATCGTCCCTGCCCTCCAGTACCGGCAGCAGCCGCACCTGCGGAAATTCGGTTTCGAGGACGGCGCGAAACCCTTCCAGACGTTCGCGATGGTCACGCACCAGCATGGAGCCGGCAACAACAGCAACATCGCCGCCGTGCCCGGAGAGGAAACGTCCCATCAGGCTCGCCGCTGTGCGCCCGGCCGCAACGTTGTCCACGCCGGCATAATGATCGCGCCGCGAGCCGGAAAGGTCCGACACCAGTGTGACCGTGGCGATGCCATCTTCCGCCAGCCGGTCGGCGGCTTCGGCCACATCTTCGGAATCGGTGGCGACGAAGGCGACGCCGGACGGTTTTTCCCGCCGCGCCACATCGAGAGCTTCTGTGAGCGCTGCGGCATTAAAGGGCGGCACTTCGATCACGCGGATGGCCGTGCGCTCCAGATGCGAGCGGCCGGCCGCAGCCCGCACTTCGGCGCGCAGGGTGGCCATGAAGGAATTGTCATTGCCCGGAAGAATGAAGATCATCGAGTAGTTGCGGCCCTTGGCCAGATTGGCGGCGGCGATATCGCGCACATAACCTAGCTCGGCAATGGCCGCTTCCACCCTTGCACGGGTGGCGGCATGCACGCCGGGGCGCATGTTCAGCACCCGGTCGATGGTGGCGAGACTGACGCCCGCACGCTCGGCGATATCGTGAACTGTCGGCTTCATGGCTCCTCCCTCGCCTTTGAATATCCAGCTTTGCGGTCCAGGTAAACCAAAAAATGATGTACGTACCTCATATTTCAACAAAAGCCGATGTGGAGGTCAGCACCTCCTCGCGTAACGATGCTGCTTATTTCTTCTTCCGCCGGGGAGAAGGGGACCCGAAGGGTCGGATAAGGGGGAACGCCAGCGATAAACAAAGAGTTTCCACTGCGCCAACGGGCAGGCAAAAAAGGGGCCGTCATTTCCGACGGCCCCAGCTCTGCGGTGGATGGGAGGGGATTTCGTTCAGTGCGCCGCGTCTGGTGGCGGCGCTGCCTTGGGTTTCTGGATCAGCACGGTCATGAAGATCAGGCTGCCGAACAGCAGCGTCAGCGCGAAGAACACGTCCGCGAAGGCGAGCATCCAAGCCTGTTGCGACACCATGCCGACCAGCTTCTTGATCGCGACGGAAGCCCCGTCGAGCCCGTAGGAATCGTAGTTCGCGCCGACATTGTTCAGCCATTCCAGCGCCTGCGGATTGGAGTAGCTGACATGTTCCGCCAGCCGCACGTAATGATCGTCGGTGCGCTGCGACAGCAGGGTGTTGATGACCGCAAGACCAACCGCGCCGCCGAGGTTACGGGTGAGGTTGAACAGACCGGATGCATTGCGGATACGGGCCGGCGGCAGCGTGCCGAGCGCGATGTTGTTGATCGGCACCATGCACATCATCAGCCCGAAACCGCGCAGGATCTGCGGGATCAGCAGCTCGTAGAAATCCCAGTCGGTCGTCACATAGGTCATGATCCAGGTCCCGCAGCCGAAGCTGATGAAGCCGATGGCCATCATGATGCGCGGATCGAGCTTGGTGGAGACCTTGCCAGCGATCGGCGCGGTGAAGAACATGGCAAGACCGGAAACGAACATGGTCTCGCCGATCATCAGCGCATCATAGCCACGCACCCGGCCGAGATAGAGCGGGTAGAGATAGGTCAGCCCGTAAAGCCCGATGCCCATGACGAAGGAAAACAGCGAGCCGATGGAGAAGTTTCGGTCCGCGAAGGCGCGGATGTCCACCACGGGGAAGTCCACCTTGAAGGCACGCCAGAAGAACACCACCGCGCCGATGACCATGGCGATGGATCCGATGACGATACGTTCATCGTTGAACCAGTCCTTGTTGTTGCCTTCTTCCAGCACATATTCCAGCGAGCCGAGGAAGACCCCCATGGAGATCAGCCCCCACCAGTCGAACTTCTTCCAGAGCGAACGCTCCGGCTTGTCGAAATCGATCAGGCTCCAGGTCAGGATGGTGACGATGATGCCGGGAATGATGTTGACGAGGAACAGCCAGTGCCAGGAAAACGCATTGGAAAGATAACCGCCGACCGTCGGGCCGATGGTGGGCGCAAGCGTAGCGACGAGACCGATGATGGGCGAGACGATGGAGCGCTTGGACGGGGGGAAAATGGTGAAGGCGGCCGCAAAGACTGACGGGATCATGCCGCCGCCGATAAAGCCCTGGATCGCCCGGTAGACGATCATCTGGTCGATATTGGTGGCAGTGGCGCAGAGGGCGCTCGACAGCGTGAAACCCGCCGCGCAGGTGGCAAACAGCACGCGCGTGGACAGAATGCGCGCCAGCGTGCCCG
>Ga0209282_1000248_pt1 | contig 26972 bp, 6 predicted proteins | sample Mtrugardesep15_FD_187529 | JGI IMG/M metagenome (GOLD analysis project Ga0209282, IMG submission 187529) | Root nodule microbial communities of legume samples collected from California, USA - M. trunc garden sep15 (SPAdes) (version 2) | ecosystem: Host-associated > Plants > Roots > Nodule...
ATTCATCATTGATGAACCCAGATGAAGATCCTGATGAACATCAACATTCTGATGAAGAACACAACAACATTCTGATGTTCATCCTGGGAACGCAACAACATTTTGATGGTCAGAATGTTCAACCAGATTTTCAAGTAAAAGCTTGTGGGGCCCAGGACACGTGACATAACACCATTGGACACCCCACAATAGCTATATGACCCCAAAAACTCTATAAATATAGATCAAAAGCTCAGCATTACTTGCACCATTGCAAAGCATTCTTAAAGCATTTGAAAAGTGTTTGAAGCTCTTGCAATTTGAATTGATCATCACTGAAGGCTATTTCTACCTTCTTTATAGTGTAAATCATTTCTCTCTGTTATCTCTTTTAAAGATAACTTCTTCTTACTTCTCCTCTGTTTGATTCACAAACATTGAACCTCCATACAAATTGTAATCAAAGTCTCATCTAGCTTTAGGGGTACTAAAATGTTAGTTTGAGCAAAGGTGTAAAAGTCTAAGTAGGTAACTTAGCAAGAAGGTGCAAGCCTGCTGAGGCTTAGAGAATACAGTTCTTAAAATTGTTCAGGTGAACAAGGTTGTAAAAGTGCAGGCTTGAGAGGTTATCTCAAGCATAGTGGAAACTCTCACAAAACTGTAAGGAGTGGACTAACCCACACTGGGGGAACCACTATAAACCTTTGTGTGTTCTTTCTCTTTTCCCTATACTATTTAATTATAGTATACACTACACACACAAACACTTTTACTTTGTTAAACAGTTTTTACACAAGAACTTCATAACGTTCTGGAGACACTTCTCTAACTTAAATATTCCAAGCATATCACTTGAGAATTAATTTTAAGTTGCAGGATAATTTTTTAAAGGGTCACAATTCAAACCCCCCTTCCTTGTGACTATTTTATCTACTTCAGATATTCCTCATTCTTTCGTGGGTGGTATAATTTGTTTCAAGAGAGTGCAATTCATTGCTAATGTTGGTGAATTTTTTATGCATTTCATTTATGGATGCATCATCCTTCATTTGGAAAATTTCAGGTTTTCTTACTCCAATATCAATCCTTGTTTCCTTCACATGACTTAATGTCTTTATGGTGAGTTTATAAGGTGTTTGAAATTTCTTTGACAATGTTACATTTAAGCGTTCTATTATATTCTTCACTGCCTAAGGTGTATAATATATGACAACAACAACTCACGAGGTCATTTTCCTTAAATCTTAGGCCTTGGCCTCAATGATGCGAACTCTTAAGTCATTACTCCTCTCCATCGAACCATAACGTGTGGTAATTGTTCCAGATTTGGCCAATGCACAATCCTATCCAAAATTCGTGACCTGACTCCATAATATGCTAAGTCCACAAATCGTCTCCACTATTGAAACATGCCATTCTTAATGGCTTTTTTGGGCTCCCCAAACAATTATCTCTTTAGTCATATAAATAAATTCATTCACAACTAAGCAAAATACATAATTCTTTCTACCTAAACCTTTCAATATTTGTTCTTTTACTAACTTAAACGTTAAGAGTGTTTGCATGTACCACACATCAATATCCACCTCGACGGAACACTGTTTAAGTTTGACCAAACATTCTCCATCATCTCAAATCAGTAAGTAAAATATCAACTATATAACTCTTATGATCACATATAAACAACGACTTACTACCCAATCTATTTAAAATTCAAACATGAACTGTTTGTTGTAAAAACATCATGCAATTTCACACAGTTTTAAATCACAATCACTGATTACATATCAAACAATTCATATTATGTAGTATTACCAAAAACAACTACAAGTAATCTTATACATTAGTTCCATATCAAACGACTAAAAAAACAATTTGTGTGACACAATTACTCCATTAAATTAAATCCAATCCCTAGTATTTAATTGAGTGAAGATCCATTTTCACACAACCAATCCATTTCATCTCATCTCATTATTTGAAAAACCTTTGGTAACATACTGTAAAAATGTGATTAAAATAAAATTAACCTTTCCAATTATCTTGGAAAGTAAAAATAAGAAACAATGGTAAGAACTCTCTCTCGAGAAGTCCGTCCACCATAACCCGCAACTCCGTCCCGATGCACTCACCAACTCACAATCATTTGCCACGTACACAGTACTTATTAATAAAGCAATTGATCTTCCTTCATTTTCTAGATTCTTCTTTTCTCTTACAATCCTCCGTCACTCTCACTCACTCACTGGTACCTACTACTCTTTCCTCTTTCTCTCTGCAATTTAGGTTTTACCTCTCTCTCATATTTTCACGATCTGTTTCGATCATTTTAATTACAGTGTTAATCTCGTTTAATTATGATGAAACTATGAAATCCTACACAACAATTCATTAGGATTTTAACACTTGAAGGTGCATTACATCAATGAAACCTAGGATATATTAACCTGTTGACTTTTTTTATTTTTTGTCATTAATTTTTTTATTTGAATTTTGGATCATCTTTTAGGATCATATTTATGATAAAACTTTATTATGTAGAATTGTTTTGTATTTCTGGGAGAAAATGGTTTATATTTGAATATTATTTTTACCAGCAAATTATGTTTGATAGTGAAACTAAATAGAAAAGATAAGCTATTTTTCATCACTTGTTATCAAACAGTGTTCTGCTATTTTGTATAATGCTTACTGATTATGCTATTTACTCGGATGAAACTAGACATATTAAATAATAATTACGGCTTTTGGATGATGTTTCAGAGTATCTGTACTCACATTGAATATGGCTGAGGCTGCACAACCTAATGCTGAGCTGTTGGAATGGGCGAAAAAAGATAAGCGCCGCTTCCTGCATGCTGTTTACCGTGTTGGTGATCTTGATCGTACCATCAAGTAGGTTTTAGTTCACTTTGATTGTTGAAATGTGATGCGATGTGTGTTTAGAGGCTTACAATTTCCTCACTTTGTCTCTCAGGTTTTACACTGAAGCTTTCGGAATGAAGCTTTTGAGGAAAAGAGATGTCCCAGAGGAGAAATATGCCAATGCTTTTCTTGGATTTGGCCCGGAAACATCCAATTTTGTCGTGGAATTAACTTACAGTATGTTACACTTTAAACCTTTTGTGTTCACGCATGTAGTGTAGAATATGTATATTGCGATTCTCTGATTCTATATACCTTTGCTTACCATCTATTGCTTGTTTGATTGAATTTGACATGGATTCTACATATGATCTTGTCATCAGATTATGGGGTGACCTCGTACGATATTGGAACTGGTTTTGGACATTTTGCTATCGCTACTCCAGATGTAAGCTGTAGTCTTTGTTCACAAAAGCTTGATAATTTTTTTGCCCCTTTTATACTGAAATTGATGCGAGTATCTCTTCCACTTTTAGGTCTACAAATTTGTTGAAAATGTCCGGGCTAAGGGTGGAAAAGTCACTAGGGAGCCTGGTCCAGTTAGTGGCGGGACAACTGTTATTGCCTTTGTGGCGGATCCTGATGGTTATCTTTTTGAAATTCTCCAAAGAGCTTCTACCCCTGAGCCATTATGCCAAGTAATGCTTCGTGTGGGTGACTTAGAGCGCTCAATTAAGTTTTATGAAAAGGTAATTTCCAAGTCAATTTGTTCTTTTGATGAACATTCATTTTAATGTCATCACTTGCATTTCTATCATAATTCTTACAGGTCCTCTGCTTTCACCTCAGTTTCATAAACATTCACGTCTCAAACGTCTGCTCACTTAAATTTTATAAATCGAATATCATGGTTTTTTCTATTTTTTTTGCAATTATTATTGTTGTTGTTATTATTATTGTTGTTGTTGTTGTTATTTTCCTTTTCTGTGCATATAACCCTTACTTTCTGCGGATATTTTGGCGATAATACATCTTTGTATTACCTACCTAAGATCAAAATGAAATGATAATGTTCAGCCAATAAACTCCTGCCCTGATTTACAAGTAAATAATTTGTTTTGATATAGAGAACACTTTTGATTATTTCTTAAATCAAATATTCCAAAAGCTTAAGCTATTAAGTGAAGACTTATGAATGATTTTATATCAAACATTCCCATCACACTAGTCGACTCTACTGGCCTTTTAGTGTTGACAATATTTAAGTCTATCCATCCTTACTGAAATTTAACATTTATCTAGAAAAACGTGAGGGATTAAGATTTAGTTCTAGTCAAGTTGGACAGAGGGTAAAGTACATGCTATAAACTAACTATCCTAAAAGATCGATTTATTATGTGAAGGCTCGTAAATGGTTTTTATATCTATTATTTTTGCTTGTTGCTCATCCATTTTCCCCATTTCAGGGAGGAATGTGAATCCGTTGAGATGAGTAGGACATGTAGTGTTTAGTGCTTATCAAATCTCTTTCATCGATTGGTTCCCAATTTTCTATGAAATGACGAATTTATCTTCTATTTTCTTTAGCATCAGAAATCTAGATTGGGGAAATAATGAAATTTTTATTTCGACACAACCGTGACGCTGCTTTTGATATATTGTGTTTTTAAGTTTATTTCTGATATGGACCAATAATCTACAAGTTTAACTTATTATGTAAAACACATAAATGGTTGAATGGTTTTATGTTTAACATGTCCCCTGGCGCATTAGCCCATCAAGCTTGAAGTGTGGATGACGAATAGGCTCACCAAACTTTGTGCTGATTTTTTTTTTTTTTAAGAACGGGACCAACAAGAATCAGTACATAAATAGTTTTATATAATACTACTTTCTTAATCCAAAAGTGTTTTTTTGTTAACTAAGGCCGTGTTCTTACTGGATCATATTTTCACAGGCTTTGGGATTGAAGCTGGTGAAGACGGTTGATAGACCTCAATACAAGGTGAGCTCCTTCCTTAGCTGATCTTAGAAGTCTACATACAGACCAAAACATATTTGATTCATCAGCCATGTTTGCTTATGATACTTTGCTGAATTACACCGCACATCCTACAGTACACTATAGCTATGCTTGGGTACGCTGAGGAACACGAGACAATTGTGTTGGAGCTGACATATAACTATGGTGTCACTGAATACACCAAGGGAAATGCTTATGCACAGGTTAGTTAAATGTTATATTTCCTTCTAGACTAGAAGCCTAATCTGGTATCTTCACATTTCTGTACACCTTGATAAAACTGCGTGGGGTATATAACAGGTTGCTATTGGCACTGATGATGTATACAAGAGTGCCGAGTTAGTCAACCTAGCCACTCAAGAATTTGGAGGGAAGATTACCAGGCAAGCAGGGCCAATTCCTGGCCTCAACACAAAGATCGCTTCTTTCTTAGATCCAGATGGATGGAAAACTGTGAGTTTTCTTTTTTATCTATTTCTGTGTGTTAAACTTTTATGTTGAGTAAGGCTACGACTTAAGGTCCGTTTGATTTGCAAATAAATAAAAGATTTGACTGGACAAATATAAATGTTCCTCTTTTGATTTGAATAGTGAACACAATACAAGAAAGAGTGGTAGATTAGACAATTGTCCTTGGCCTTGCCAAATCACGGGACAACTATTTTCCCATTGACATGCTACCAAACGGACAAAGCATTCATGCCTATTTATTACACATGCTCTATCTACATATATAACTTATGGTTACATAAAGCTATATATTATTTATATATTTATAATCTATGAAGCACGGAGTCCGACACGGACACCTGACATGACGCGACATTGACACAGACACGTCGACACCGCTAATGTAAAAAACATAGACACCGACACCGCTACCTATACATTAATTTATTTAGAAAATATCTACATTGAGAATCAAAATACATACATGTTCATCTAACTTGAGCAGTTTATTTCATTGAAAAAAGTTTATAACAAGATACAATAGTAATAGTATTTGGCCTTTATTTAACTATCTACTTTCGAAAAATTTAAAAACAATAATCAACTTTAATGTCTATATCCCTTGTTGATCAACATTTCTCAAACATCTTTAACTCTTGAATCTACTGTATATGGAAGTAGAGAAAAAAATTCAGAAATTTGTATGAGTTGTCCGACATGCCTCATATAAGTGTTATATAGGTGTCGGAAACCGGTCCAAGGAGTGTCAAAGTAAAGAAGAAAACAGTTTATAGTGTCATAGGAGTGTCGGACACCGCGACACGCTTAATCCTAGAGATGTCCGTGCTTCATAGTTTATAATGCATATGTTTATATATGTAATTTTTGTTACGTTTTCGTGATAATTTTAATATCACAGCTATTGTCCTCCAAACACCATACAACCTAAAAAGTTGTACAATAACTTCAAGGGTTGTCATGTACTCTAGTGTTTATCAAACACGCCCTTAACGTCTTAGTATCTTTGCTGGTAGAATCATGAGCTAAAATAATTGGTGAATTATGGTGTAGCAGTTATGAAGCACAGACACGGACACCGAATACGACACTGACACGGACACGTCGACACCGATAAAATTGAGAAAATGACATAATTCGGTGTAATCATAAGTGTCGGTGTCGGACACCGGGACACGCCTTCAATCAGAAGTGGCCGTGCAATCCAAATACGTTTACCCGAGGACACTGGCTGTAATTTGACATTACTGTTTCTATTGTAGTAATTATTGTAAAAGAAAGGGAAATGTAATATGCATAACATGTAGGAGGTTGCTTTAACTGAACCTGCAAAAACAATTAATGCCAGAACCTTGAAGTCTAGACTAATTAAGAGTATGAGCATAACAATAGAGTTTCTAAAGAGCTGGGATGTAAATCAAGGCCCCCCCTAATGTGGACCTGGGCCAATCATGGTCCTCACGGATATTTTTGGCAACTTGGGCTTGCAGTGTGGTTCATCTGGTTTGATATTGTGTAGTATGATGTTACTGTACTTAGTTTTTAGGTCGTATTGTATTTCAATTTGGGATATAGGATATGTGCCCCCACTTTAAAATTGGGGGGAAGAAGGTGAAAGTGGTTCCATAGCCTAAAGGAAGAGAAGGAGGTGGATGGGGCACTAGTAGAGGCAGTCGGTGCAAGATGCTATGGCTGTTAAGAGTTTTACTTTAAGGCATGGAATACGACATTTTGGTGGCAAGGAAAAGAAAAAGGTTTTGCCATGAAGCTTAAATGGAAGGTGGCCCTGGAGCACTGGTAATCACGAAGCTCCAGTTTTGTCCGAAATTGTGCTTGGTGGGAAAGACAGAGGTGGTGGAAAAGTCGGCTGGAGTGGCAGCATCTTTGGGTTGGCAGAGGACAATGAGTCTGTGTGTATGTCCTTGCTGAGCATGAAATGGGTGGGAGATAGGTAAGCTTGTGGTCAAAGGAGGTGGAAAAAGGAAGGGGGAAGTAGTTCAAACCTAGAACGGAGACAGAAATGAAGCTGGAGGAGTTGTGCTAGTGGTGGTTTTGATGGAGAGATTGGCCTGATGGAAGATCCACGTGTTGGTCTGATTGTATGCCTTGTAATCCAACTTGTATGTGATCTGGAAGACATGGGCAGTACTATGGTGGGCAGGTTTTGTGCCACTTGTCGTATATTTGTAGAGGTGCGAAGAGCTGGGAAAAATGACCCCTTCTCTGCCGTGATAGTTGTATGTTTATATCTTGAATATTCTTAACAATACAGGGCTTGTATGAGCTGCTTAGTGTGCCAGTTGACTAGGACAAAAAATATAGAAGATTCCGGAAGTTCGATAAAAAAATAGTGATGGGGCAATACTGGGGGTGATGAACCAGTAAAATGCAGAAAGCCATGACCTTTAATCTCATGTGTCTTCAGAATCCTGGTTTATGGTTTGAATATTTTTTTCCGTGCCTTGTTAAAACATCTATAGTAAAACAGATTGGAAGTTAGAACTATTGCGAAGTAATGTATGTAGCTGGGTAGAGTTCTCAATGAGAAAAAAATGAAGGTAAGGGAATCCAAGAAAAAAGTTGAAACTGGTAAAGTACATATCAAATTACTAATTGGTTAAGATCTCTCCTCCAGCCTTTGCTATTCAAATGCACTGTCCATTATAACATTTATTCGAAATCTTAAATTCTCGTCCCTTTGTCTCATTCCCTAAGCGTGACAAGTCTCTAGTCCTGTGTTGTCCACTTGTCCGCAACCCTGGTTAACCCGGACTTGATTGTAAATTGACAACTTAAACCCCTCCCTCTATAAAACTAATGGCTTTGCCTTAAATGAAGAAATTTTTTATCCAGGTTTGGTTTATGGTTCACCTTTGAACCTCTTTTCATAAGGTTCATATTAGAAGGACCCACAAATGGTTTAGTTTCCCATGGTATAAAAGATGTTTAGCCAGAGAATGTAATTTTTCTACTTTTTGACTTAGTACCGTGGAATTCATTCCGAGCAGCAACTTGAATTTTTCTTGGTTCGTTTAATAAAGTTTAAGTTGATAAGAGACGATCTCGTTTCATAACACTCATTCAATATTCGTCTAATTATTGAATTCAACCTTTTTGTCATTCATGTTTTAATATTGAGAATCTGATATGAAAATTGTGCTTTAGTATAAGAAAGCATGGTTGAGTTGAGGGAGATAATATTGATAGCAATGACTTATCTTACAATTAAGATTTTGATTCTATCACATCTTATCCACTTAAAAAACACGTTTGGCTATGTGGGCACGGCAATAAAGTAGTATATGTATTGCATTTTGAAGTTTATAAATGCCAAGTATGTGATATGATTCCTCTCAAAAAAAGTATGTGATATGATTCAATTTGTATGCATTTTACAGGTGTTGGTTGACAATCAAGATTTTCTGAAGGAACTGGAGTGAAGAGTGCTGGCTTTTCACAAATAATAGTCTTGATGCTATTTTATGAAAATAAGTTGTCTGTCTTGAACCTTGATGATTGAACATCAGCGTGTATGTTATCACTATAATAGTACTCGGTATGGCTTTATAAAGTGGCTATGTTCTCCACTCAAATCTTGGTCGAAACTTTCATTTGCACAGTATTAGACGATATTTAGCATCAGTTGGAGAATGAATTATGATGTGTTACAACAAAACAAAAATCAAATTAAAAAATATAAAATAAATCAAACAAAAATAAGTTTTAGTATTTTTATTTAAATTTAAATATATCTTTCACAAGTACTAGCACCAAAATGGTTTTTCATAAATATTGACCCTTAATTGAGTGTGGGGCGAGTCATCTTTGTGGACCACGGGATCTTATTACCCCACCACCCTAATAACAATAAAAGCATTGTCAAATAAAACAAGAATAAAAGTATTCACACTAAAGTCATAGAGTAAAGGCTGTGATGGAAACTCTGTCCTCATTATGCAAAGACTAAATATGGTTTTTCTACTTTTCTTTATAAAAAAATAAATTAAAAGGAAAGGTGATAAAGCTGTTTTCATATACAGATAGCAGATTTCTATGGCACCAATAGCATATCACATGAAAAATAAACTTTCATTAGGGATATGCATCCCTTAATTAATTAACTGGCTTAGCTTTTGTAGTATTTGAATTTCACATGATAAATGATACCAATTTGGTTTTGAATCTATGCCAACTCTTACCTAAACACTCATGAAAACTTAAGACTAAAACTGCTCAAGATTGACACTACTATACTAGTATGCATGTGTAAATAGTAAATATCATTGTTGATTAAAAAATGAGGAAAGCAACTTAACTATTCCATAGTTAATGTTCCGTGAACATAACTCAGTTGGCAGAGACAATGCATTGTTATATATAGGGGCCGACCCCGTTTATTCTCCTTAACAAATGAATTCTATCCACTAGATTATTGGACAATTTTATTTTTTTCATGGTTAATTATGAGTGATAACTGTATGATTCAATAATTAATGGACCCCATTAGGTTTTTGCATAGTGTGGTCTTTAAGTGTAAATTGCAAGTCTAGGCAAGGCAGTGCACTTAAGTATGAGCTGGAGACGAAAGGAAACTGAAAATGGCGTCTGTGTTGGTTAAATGGGAACATAGGGATCAATAGGGTCCCAATCTCTCCGACCTAACAGTATGGTAAATTAAGCTATGCACCCTTCTTTGTTTCTGCTTTGTGCCTTTCAATCTTAACTTTAGACCAAATATCCATGTTTTAACCAAACCAATGGTGAAATAATCATCATTGAAATTTGGAATGAACCAAAGCAAATGCTCCGTGTGCTTTATTTTTCCTCTAAGTTAACTCTTTTTGCTTTTTAAGCTAGCGGCAGATGATCCAAATCAGTTCAACAACCAAATGATGTTATATAAAATAAGGTGGGGTTTAACATGGGAAATGATAGTTGTTTCTTATCATGGGAAAGTTATTTTTGACCATTAGATTAAGTAAGGAATATAGTTTTTATCATAGGCTCTCTGCACTATATTTTTTTTCTTTCACCTTCGTCACTCATCCACCACTACAAGCTTTTGCAAGATCAGACCAACCATAGCTACCATTCCAACAACTTGAACACAGTTGGAAGATGAAAAAATACCCAAATTTTGTTCATAAAAATACCCAGATCTGGTTTTGAATAATTTTAGTTTTTGATGATTTTTTTAAAGGGAAGATCTCCTTCCAACAATTGGCGATGGAACAAATCTGGGCGATGATTCATGGCATATGAACCATTAATTACCGGAGTCACAAATCTTCCTATAACCTTTTGTGATAAATAAGGTTCATCAAGGATGATTTTTGAGTATGGCTTCCATATTATCTGGGACATGAATTTCAGTCATAAATTGAAGAAAAGAACATAATAAAAGAAGAACAAGGATAGATTGAAACCTATGAAACATTCTCACTTTGAACATCAACTTATTTTGTGTTGCCGCGAATTTATTTGTTGTTTCTATAACTGTGTTGAAGACAATGTTTGAAAAAGAAAGATATGGCGTGGAAAAGACTATGATAAAGATATGTGTCTTACTTAATCTAATGGATAAAAATAAATTTTCTATGGTGGAAAACAATTATCTTTTTCCATACTAAACCCCACCATAAGATAAATATAAATATGGATAGATCTCTCAACGAACGTTCAAGTTTTAATTCATGATATCATGAGAAACATGTTTGTCTAGTAGTATTTAACAAAGCTTGTATGTTATTAAAAAAAAACTTGTTATCTAAAAAAAAAAAAAACCAACTTGTTTGTTTAGATAATTCTACGTTTACAAATATTGTATGAGAGGCTCATAAGATGATACGATCTTGGAGACTAAGAGAATAATGACCCTTTTAGTATAATTAATATTAAAAATATGACTAAATTTTAGTTTGTTTGATAACACCGCTATTGTATAGCTAATAATAATATAGTTATCTTATTGCGTATTGCGTGTGTGCATCAGTTTATATAAACATATAATCTCGTGATTAAAAGGTACAATGAAGTAAGATTATTATATTTTTTAGTTAATTTCACTTCTCCTTCTCAGTTTAGATTCCAAGTTTTCATGAAACAGTAGAAAATTTCAAAACATAAAACGTGTTGATATCTTAGTGAAAATGTAAGCTTTAAACATACTATTGTACTATACTCACTGTTACATCCATATCAACTATAAAAAAAACTGTGGCTTATTCATATCCAATTTCAATTATTTGATAGATAAAAATCTATTCTTTTTCTTTCAGAAAAAATCTATTCTTTTATAAAGTAAATTTTATACATAGATACTATTCGAGTCTGATGCTTCACTTAAATTCCTAAAAAGGTTGAAAATGTTAGATCACGTTGCATGGTGGTAGACTTGTAGCTTTGGAGAGGGTCTAATGAAACTAAATAAAAGATAGATGCATCGAAAGGGAATTAAACGATTGTTTAATTGTGGTGGGCTAATTAATTTTCACATGTGATGGTTAGGTGGGTTATACTAAGGAATTTCTCACTAAATTACATTGTAAATCAAATTTTTGAAGTTTAAATTAATTATACGAATGATAATTAAAAATATCTATTAATTTGAATTAATCTTTTAATTAAAAGTTTGAACTTATGAGAAAAAATTGTAGTAACAGACAAGTGATATTTTTTTTTTGTAGTAACAAACAAGTGATATATAGTTTTGTTTTTTTACAAGAAAATGATAGATTTTGTTACTAACAATAATTTGAGAGAATTTATCTAAAAAAAAAATAAAATAATGTGAGAGATTTGAGATTCGGAAAAAACTTACTTTAAGATATGAGTTACGATAAATTGAAACAAGTGTAAATGGGATTCGAAATTAAACATTAAGACGTGAAAAAAAGAAGTTGGACGTATACCTAAAGAAACTAAACATTGTTTTTGCAAGATTACGGTGGTCATTGCAAAACTTATCGTAATGGAACATATACATTAAGCTCTATTTGGATAACTTAAAATAAAAAGAGCAGAACATAATGGATTTAAAATGAAATAAAATAGAATAAAACTAACATCTTATTCCATTGATTAAATATTTTATGACGCAATGAAACTAATTTCCCACTCAATTGTTTAAAAAGTGGACATAAGTTTATAACATAATGAGTTATAGATATTTTTCCATTTATTTCAAAAGCAACAATTTGTTGAATTGTCAATTCAATTCAATCAAGATGCGGTTATTTTGATATCATAAATAAGTAGCATCGAAATAAACTAGTACAAGAATAAACATGAGTCGCAACACAAATTCAATACATTTTGTCAAAGTTTATTTTTTTTATTTTTTTTAACGAGCACCTCCGTAGAACTACACAATTGCCTCTTGTTAACAAAGTGTCAATCACACTTGTTAACATAGTGTTTGCTTATTGAGCAATTCGGAGCTACACAATTGCAGTGAGTATTTCATTGTTAACATAGATTGAATGGGTTTCATTTTATTCCGTTCCTTTTTTATAAAATCAAACAATAAAATCAAGTTGTATCTCAGTCTATTTGATTTTATCACCTTCCATCAATTCAAATATAGTCTAAATAGTGACTAATCTTGTTTTCAGGATCCATTAAGAGCACAAAGTATCATCTAAACCAAATTCTCTCTACAAGTAAGAGTAAAAAAATCGAACTTCTAATCATATATTTAAAGGTTTTAAATCCTAATCATATATTTGCCACTTTTTTGCTCGCAATGTCATAATATTGGTCATAGTTTTTCGCTTGTAAACTTGTTAAAGTGGATCAAGAGAAAGTGGCCGCAAATGAGAAGCATAAACGCACGGCGAACAAATCTACGCTTGTTCCGAATAATGATTTGGGAAAGGAATCGGTTGAATGTGTAACAAATAATTCCACTAAAGCAACTGTTGATAATAATCCTCTATTGGGATTTGTGGATGGTACTACTGTTGTTGATACTATGCATCCAGAAGACTTGATTACTCAAGCTGACATTTTATGTCAAGATGATCATCAAGAGGAAGCAATATCAGATACAATTCCTTTGAGAGGTAACTCCATTGTGGTGACAAACTCAGACTTGTCAAACTTTAGTGCATCTGTTATTCATGACATGTAAGTTCTAGGAATTGTTCCTACGGAGGCCCAACAAACGGTGAATTTTCTAAGCGAATCATGGCATAACATGGCTCGAAATGATGAAATTGTTGATTTGGACGAAAATACCAGTCAACCATTTCAATTGGTGGTCCCTAGAAAGAAGAAACTCAAGAAGAAGCAAACCGAGGCGGGCATAGGATTCAAGGTGGGTGCTTCCAGCTGTTCGCCTCATTAGTTTGCCTTTTTTGCTATCTTTATGTTTTGGTTTTCTTTTGCTTTTATGGAGGGTTTTGGTTTTTGTCCCTCCTTTCTTTCCTTTAATATATGATTTGGGTACTGCAGCAGGAGACCCCTCTACATCTCATCTTTTGCTTAAAAAAAATAAATAAAAATCCTATAACTTCAATGAACTCATTGCTGTAATATTTTGACATGTTAAACAAATTATTGTGTGGTGGGGTAAAGTAATAATTTATCTTGATATTTTAGTACATGATACAAACGACAAATTTAAATCCAAACAAAGTACTCCTGTACCACTAGCCATCTATTTCTCCACGCATGTTCAATAAATTATGTCACAGTGTGATCAATCAGATCAGAACAGTACCATGTATGGTTAAATAAAAACAACTATAATGCATCCCAAGCCATTAAACTAAATAAATAATTAAATAGTTCTACTAAATAAAAAATGAAGAATAAAATATTAAAAATCAGACAATTAAACTCAAATGCACTCCATCAAAGATGAATTGTTTAAAAAACTTGAATTCGATTATTACTTGAATCAACTTTAAATCAAACTTTACTTATTTTTTTTATTAAGTTTCGAGTTTGAGAGCTATATCAAAAGAGAAAAAAACAATGAAATATGGAAAGTGTACCCTGCCTGCAGTTATCTTTCTTTCCACCTGGATGGATATGCCAGCCTACCTTAAGAAAGAGTTACTTCTCAATTAAATAATTATTAAGCAAATGTATATAATCATAATCATAATTTAATTACAATATAAAATAACGAGTAGGCTTTAGTAACACCATTTTCACGCTTTAATAGCATAGAAGAGTTAGCAAAAGAGAAAAAAAAAACGCAGACAGAAAAGAAAAGAATTCGAAAAACACGTGACCCCAAAATCCTGAAATTAAGCATAGCATATTCATAATAACACTCTTCTCTTCCCCTCTCTCAAAACATTGTTATGATCGAATTCGAAATGACGAAAGGAAACCCTCAAACGACATCGTTTCGCCGTGAACTCAAACCAGAACAATATTTACACAGTCCACTTCATTACGCCGTCGCAATCGGAAACCATTCAACTCTTTCTAGAATCATCTCATCCCTTCCGCGTTTACCCGACCCGACTCAAATCCATACCGAATCCGATTCACTCTCTCAAGAGAAACTCGCCGATCAAATCTCCGCCGTACTCGACCGCCGTGACGTTCCATTACGTGAAACGCCACTCCATCTTGCTGTTCGTCTTAACGACGTCTCCGCCGCAAAAATCCTCGCCTCCGCCGGTGCCGATGTTTCTCTTCATAATGCTGCTGGTTGGAATCCTCTTCAGGAAGCTTTATGTCGACGTGCAACGGAAATTGCTACGATTCTTGTTCGTCATCATCATCGTTCCGCTTGGGCGAAGTGGCGCCGGAGATTACCGCGTCTTGTTGCTGTTCTTCGTCGTATGCGTGATTTCTACATGGAGATCTCGTTTCATTTCGAGAGCTCTGTTATTCCGTTCGTCGGAAAAATAGCTCCATCGGATACTTACAAAATCTGGAAACGCGATGGTAATCTACGCGCCGATACTTCCTTAGCTGGATTCGACGGTCTCAAGATCCAACGTGCTGATCAGAGTTTTCTCTTCCTCGGAGACGGTGATATCACACACGCAGTCCCCTCCGGTTCGTTATTAGTCCTCAACCGCGACGATCGGAAAATCTTCGATGCTTTTGAAAATGCCGGAACTCCGATGAGTGATGCAGACGTTGCTGGATTCTGTTCACAAACAAGCGTGTATCGTCCAGGGATGGACGTTACGAAAGCTGAACTTGTTGGAAGGACGAATTGGAGAAAGCAAGAGAAAACTGAGAATGTTGGTGAATGGAAAGCCAAGGTGTATGAAGTTCAAAACGTGCTCTTCAGTTTTAAGTCGCGGAAAGTCTCCACCGGAGAATCAGGTATAATACTCTCTCTCGAGTCGTTATAAGAGACAATTGAGTCAACAAAAGTTAATGTCTCTGGTCCAGAGTCTGGACCATATACAAGTTAGATTTGTTATACAAGTCTTATTGTATTTTTATAATGTAACAGGTAGTGAGCAAGTTATACCATTGGAATTAGATGAAGACGAAGACGGTTTTCTGGTAGCGGAGAATCCAAGTTTTGGAATGCCAATGGAAAATGACAAAAGAAGACACAGTAGTTTCGTTCGAGAAGATAGAGAGTGGGTCCCAATGGGAAGAAAAAGTGTGGACATGCCACCTTCAGCAATGATGCAACCAGCTAGAAAATCTTCTGCAACAGTTAGATTGGCGCAACCACTTCCAGCACCGCCGAAGGAGAAAGAGTATATGAAGAGTTTACGGCCGTCAGTGTGGTTGACGGAGCAGTTTCCGTTGAAGACGGAGGAGTTATTGCCGTTGCTTGATATTTTGGCGAATAAGGTGAAAGCTGTAAGGAGGATGAGAGATTTGCTCACGACCAAGTTCCCGCCGGGGAGTTTTCCGGTTAAGGTATGGCTCAACTGACCGTTACTTTTTGTGTGTGTTGGGTCCCACATGATTGCAAATAAAACATAAATTAATTGAATGTTAGGATTAAAGTGAAATTTGATTTGACAAAATATGACACCATTGTTTTATTAAAGTTTCATATTGCAGCTTTTGTCTAAATTAAGCATGATTCTGCCAATTTCAGGACAGTAAAACTTGTTTTGTACTTCAATTTAGTAGGTGTATTATTTACATAACTATATTTGTTGAATTTTTTAGCTAGATTTGAATTTAAAAATGTTCTACGTATGTTATTGAATACAAAAATTTATGTGTTAATTTAGGGTGAATCTTCAATTTTGTCTCTGAATTTGTAATATAGTATGAATTTTTTTTTTATTGTTCTCGTGAACTTAACTCAGTTAAGTACTCCCCCGTATCAAAATATAAGTAAAATTCAGTTTTTAGGTTCATTTATTTAATGATGTATGTAGTCCATGGACTACATACATCATTAAATGAATGAACCTAAAAAATAAATTTTACTTATATTTTAAAACGGAGGAAGTATAATGCATATGCAAGATTAGCCATTCAAACCTCGGTCACCATTATAAAAAAAATCATTTCTATTGTCAATATTTTAGTAATATGTTCATTAGAATTATAGAATGTTAATACTTTTGCATGTGTGATTTATATTTTTGAGACAAAATTTTATATTATGATATCGTTAAACAATTTCTTTAAACCCATGATAACACATGACCATATTGTTAATTGGTAGGGTGTTTTGTCCTTAATATTGTTGGTAAAATATTTTAATAATTGACTTTATCTTATAAATGATACAAGTAGGGGTCAAAAGCATTACAAAAACTGATGAGTGATTTGATTTCTGAAAAGACAATGATGGAAATATTGTGTTATTGATATTTGTGATATGGTGGGGCAGGTAGCAATCCCGGTGGTCCCTACGGTAAGGGTGGTGATCACGTTCACAAAGTTCGTTGAGCTACAACCTGTTGAGAAATTCTATACACCATTTTCAAGTCCAAGGCATTTGATAGCTACAGATGATGATGATGAACAACCAAATCCAGAAAGCCGTTACTCTTCTTTTACATCTTCATGGTTAAGACGAAACAATAGTCAATCTGGAAGTTCAAGGAGTAAGCAGCAACAAAAAAGCACTTCTGGGCCATTGGATTTAGATCCATTTGTTATTCCTGAGGGATATACTTGGAGTAATAGTGGGGGTGATAAGTCAAAGAAATTGAACAAGTCCAAGTCTATGAGAAAATCCAAGTGAAAATTGAATCAAGACTAGACATGAATGATGGTAGTTTAGTTGCATTGCATCCATATATTGTAGATATATCCCTGTTTAATTTTTATCTTATTATTATTTGAATTAACTGGGGGCTTTCTGGTAATTGTGTTCATACTTCACAGAGGGTGATTCTGATTTCTCAGTAAATTGTTGAAGAGTACTTAGATCTGTACCTTGCTCACAGTTTTGTTTATATTACATCATATAGAAATTTTGATGGTTTAGCTTTTGATTCTTTCGTGCTAGTTTTTGGTTACCTTTACCTTGAAATATTAAATACGGACCGAACTGAATAGAATAGAATATAAGTACCGTCCTATGCACTTCTTTTCACATGAGAAATCATGTCACCCATAAGAACCCTAATCAATTTTTTGTCGAATACTTCTTTTTCCGCTCTACTGATTTCTCATGCGACCTATGGAAACATAAAACATGTAAAAAAATGCCTCCAAAATCCTTTATTTTTTTGGATTTTATAAACCAAAATAGGATGCATGGAAAAGTTGAAGGCCGAAATAGGCTGTAACATTAGGGCTAACACCCCATTTTTTGTCTCCTTTCAGTAATGAACTGTCCAAGCTCTTTTTTCCTGCTTGGTGGCGATGATAAGGAAAAGATGATAGGATTACTCTATTAATTATAGGAAAATGTTAATGAGTGCATGAATCTTAATTATATTATATTATAATAATTCAATGTGGCAATGTTTATTGAGCAAAATGGTCAAAGGAGCATGAATCTTAATTGGTCAAAAGTAGCATTGTCTTAATCGAAACCCAATTCAGCACGTAATTCATTGTTAAATAAGTGCATATATATTGCATAAAGACACTGTTTCAAGTCTTGCATTATAACCTATTAGTACACTTTTATGTGGAAACACAAATGCACATTAACAAGAAATGTTTGATGTTTAATTGTATCACACCTTGAGAATAAATAAAGATGAGACAACGGTATAAGACCCTTTTTTATTTTGACTGCAAACTTAGTAGTATTCGTTTGAATGAGGCTCCACATAACTTTACTTTGTCTCTCTATACAAGATTCAATCTTCCAAGAGTTAAGAACATATTGCCCTATATTCTTTATTCTTTTTTTCCCTTTTCTTCTTTAAGGTTCTGATAGTAACCCTTGAACCAAATCTTTGATTCCAATAAATTGAAAGGCTAGGTCCCCTTCATAAATCTCCGAAGACTATACTTTAACAGAAAATACTATCAATAAAGGAAGTTTGTTGTTAGTAGTAGTCTAAAGATATTAACTGGGTCTGATTGTATTTACTGTACCTTTAAAGAGTAAAAAGCATCTCTTTACTTTAATCAGACTTTGATCAATGTGTTTTCTTTTTGCCTTCAAAGTGTGTGTGTGTGTTATTGGGTGCTATTACAACAAAGTGTTGGAGACAAGGACTAGAGAAATCAATACTTTGTTACACATGAACTGTCTATCCAATAGTGTAAACAAAAACATTTTAAAATTAAATTCAATTTAGAATTTCAATTTTAACAGCAAAAACAACCGTTATAAATCTGAAATGATACATGGACACTGTGGAAATTTTAATAGCACAAACAACAGTTATAAACATGTAATGATACACATACACACTTTTTTTATAAACGCGACATCTAGTGAATCACATACAAAAATATGGTTAATTCAATCGAATAGATTGTTAATTCAATTCATATTGAAAATTGTGGTTAATTTAAAATTAACTATAATTTTAATTTAACCGTAAATTGAATTAACAATTTATTCCTCTTGAATAACTATCTTTTTACACGTGATTAAGTAGATGTCGTGCGGGTGAACAAAAAGAGAGTGCTCATGAATAAATATCTCCTAAGTTTTGTCCAAGATGTAAGATGCCAACAATATCAAAAGGCAAATGAATTTGGTCTTTAAAAATCATACCAATGCTAGCTGAAAAAGACTAATACCAACTTACATGGTAATTTACAATGCTGGCCAAGGTATCACTACTATATGATATGACCAAGGATTAAAAATCAAATTGGTGAGTTGGCAAATCCTGCTGCCAAATGATAAACATATAAAAATCATAAAAGAAAAAAGCAGTTAATTAGAATGTCTAGATAGCCCTCTATATAATTTCAAGTTGATTCACCCACCCACCCTTCTCTTTCGTTTAATTCCTTTGGTTTGCACCAATCCCAACAAAGTCATACGAGGTACTATTCATGTCTCTCCCCCTTAAGCATTACTGTTTCAATTTTTCAAAACAGACTTGGCAAATATCTCTATATTTTAAAACTTTTATAAGATACATGACAAATTGACAATGACATGGATTTTAATTAGAATTTGAATTAAGAAAATTCAAGTCTTTTTTTATGAGCACTAATTCAAGTCTTCTACCACCTACTTGTAAGTTACGAGTAATTTGAAAAAATTGTTAGACGAATTTTGAAAAAAGAACTACCAAATTCTAATATAAGTTGAAATGGGCTTCTTCAATTTTTCTTCTTAAACTTCACGAAATTCAGTCAGCTTATAAGCATTTTTTAAATTGGAAAACTGTAATTTAAATTGAAAAGCTCCTATATATTACAAATTCAGGTAAAGTATGCCTTTATCCATTCACAAAGGCTCAATTGCTAGCTCAAAACTTTATTTTAAAAATTTAGAGTCTTGGTACACTTGGATCAACATCCTCCTTATACATATGTAATATTTATTTATTGAGTCATTGTTTCCTCATAATGAAAAGCATATCACTCTGTAAATCTAATAAAAATTTCTAAGGAGAGTCCAACAAAGGTTATTTTTAGAAGGAAACTCTAACAAAGGTTTAATGGCTAGTATGAAGTTATACACAACCAACACTTTAAATTGAAGTGTGTCCGATGTATGACACATACCGGTGTTCAACTACTACACCACACAAACACACTTAGTTGCATTTTAATCACATTCATTTTTTCAAATTATTACCGATACCTACGTTTCATATGTATTAATCCTTGTTTTATGGTCCTTATAAAATCCAGAAAACATGGCCAATGAATCACGAAGCTGGGCAGATCAATGGGGAGCTGGTGGTATTGGTGCTATGAAATATGAAGAGATTGACACTAGATCCCAAAAAGACACCGGCAACAACAAGAATTCTAGTGCCAAGGCCGGTTTCACCAAAGCCAAAGCAGTTGCTACGATTGGTCTTGAAAAGATTAAAAGTGGTGCCTTAATTTGTGTCAAATGGATCACAAACCACTTTAAGAAAAAGAGAACATCCACATAAATTTTGGGTGGATCCAACTTGCATGCAATTCATTTTTTTTTACCTTCTAATTCTACCATTTCCATTTGCACTTTTCCTCTCATATTAGTATATTATATTTTGATTACTACAATGATGTTGTTTAATTATTCCTAATTTACTCAATGATCATTGCCCCCTGTCACATGTCATATGACAATTGGTGGTTTTACATTTGGTTAACTTTCAAGCACCAAAGCATTTGTCGGGTGTCTTCATGACACTACTAACAAGATGATGTTGTGGTATTTTTGTGGGGCTAAAAGGGTAAAAGTTCAATCCAAAATGAAACCATCCGTTTGAATTAAGCATTAAATTAACAGAAATGCTAACCGGTGTCCTCGGACACTGATTAAAGAATCAAATTTAATATTCTATTAAAAGTTGTGTAGTCAAAGCATTAAAAGTTTAAAATGTGTTTATTTAAGTTAATTTTTTTTCTTTTGGCTTTCTTAATCAGTACTCCAAAAACATTTATTAACAAGACCCTTAAATTAAATTTCTTAAAAAACTTGCTTAAATGACTTAAGCCTTTGCTTTTGGATAAAACATTATTCTAAGATTGGTGAGCGATAAATGTCTCTTTGTATCATATGGAGGAGTTATGTGTTCCATAAGTCATGAAGTTTAACCAACATTGATTGTTTATTTTTTTTCTTCTTTAAATTGCTCTCTATTCAAGATTAAGACTACGTTCCTCAAAAAAAAAAAAAGACTGTTTGATAAAAGCAGCGGATTACCGATAAGCTAACTAAAAACACATAAGAGACGGTAGATAAGTTAACATATTGGATTTTCCTTAAAAAAAAAAACTAGCATATTGGATTTGTAACATTTTATAAAATTAACGTTTAAAATAGTTTATAAATATGAAATGACATAAAAATATGTTTTTAATTAATATTTAAATGTTTAAATTATGATAATAAGATAAAATTGAGAGACTTGTAAGGCCATGGTTAAACAATAAAACAAGGCAAAGTTTGTATAAGATAAGGTTGTACTTATAAGTTTTCATTTTATAGACCAATTTTTCTTGAGTTTCTTAAACAACATATTTGCGATACTCGATAGCAAGACTCGTGTTGGCCAAATATAAGAGTAAATTGAAAAATAGATTGCGGGGAGATTGCAACTTACATATAAATAAAAAGAAGCGAAGGAATGAATTATGGCAAATTCTATAGTACATCCAATAAATTTGGGTGTATTGGTACACCAAATAGTTAAATCAATAATAAATGAGTTGTTTTTTTTTAAGAAAAATTATTATTTTATATCATTGACAACTATAATAATTAAATTTAATTTACCAAAACCTTCGACGAAATAAAATTGAATTTTTAAGAATTTTTATTACTCATAACAATGAATATTGATTATTTTTTATGACAAAATGTAAAAATTTTAATATGATTCTTATAAACAATAAAATGATGTATTTTTCTTATGAAAATGATGTTTTCTAAAATATAAATATTGACAAATAGCTTTTCATTTCATAAAAATTATTGATAATTTATAAATTTTGTGAAACAAGAGTACCGGTGCACTCAAATTTGTGAGTGCACCGTAGAAGTCCCCTTTATAAAGGCTACTAATTGGCAAATGAAGAAAACAAGTATGTTCCCTCGATCAATAGCCGACCCTGGTAGCAAAGCTGTCTCCATATATACATTAAAATAGACAAACAAACTAGCTTCTTTCAACAAAAAAAAAAAGTTATAGTTTATAATAATACACGTTAATATATATAAGGAATGTTAAATAGTGTAATAAAGTGTTGATTATCTATTTGGGCATGCCCTCGTGTGGGGAACCTCTGATTGATTCTCTCAACATCCCTTATCACAAAATCACAAAGATGACAAATTTCCTTGGAAAAACTCTCATTCTTTCAGAGATGCACGTTCTTTTCATTGCACTCCTTCTTAGAACATATCCTAGGCTAAGCTTATCTGACACAATTCAATCCTTCATTCTAAATCTATGCTTTTTTGGAAAATTTTGCAGGATAAGTTACCTCTGCTGATAACCCATCTAAAAGATGTTGCGAGATATTTTTCATTTGTAGTCATTGTCATAGCAATAAGGAAACTTACATGCATCTCTTTCTTTACTGTAATCTTAGTAAAAGTATTTGAAAATGGCTTACTTCATGCATCAGTGTAAACATTAATCTCTTTTTTAATAAATTAAGAAATATATCAATGGATTGTCTTTACTCCTTTGCATGCTTAATCAAATTCAATTCAAATTTTTTTATCAAGTCAATTTGTCCATACTCTTGCTATATAACCGGCAATTCTTCATATAGAAGAAAATGCTAATCGATAAAATAAACCTAACACCATCCACAATGGTAGTAAACTATAAAGAGTTTTAAAATATCACGTGTACATGTCATTTATTAAAAAAAGATACCCAATGAAACACAATTATAGGTTGATATGAGATTTGATGGTTGTTGATGTTTTGTTTTGTGGTTCTGAACCCTACAAATATGATTGTTTCCTGCTATTTCTATCCCCAAGATATGTGGTCGTTTATAGTGTTTGTGGGTTTGTTTGGTTTTGACAAGTGCCTTTAATTGTTAACCTAAAAATAGTTGTAAATAGGAGGGTTCCACATATTTTTGTTTGTTTTGCAATTCTGCTTCAAGTCCGTACAAGCAGCTCTTTGGATTGTGTGTGCACTTTTATTTTGTATAATGATATGTGATAATCATCTGGCTATTTTTTTATTTTATTTCTATTGTGTAAGATTTTATGTCTGTCGACTTCTGTATTATTTTTGTTTTAATTTTTTTTTGAAACTGCTAATATTATTATGCTGAATGTAAAAAGTATCATAGAATGCCAAAACGAACGAATACAAGAGTACCGAAAAAGGTGACAATGACAAAGAAAAACAGTCGAACACCTAACTGCAACTAAAACGCCATCGCAGATGGCCTATAACAGGAAACTAAAACCGCACAAACAGGCACCTTACATGGCTAGTGAAGTAACAACAAATAGGCTGACAGAACCAGCAACAGAATAGCAGAAAATACAGCAACCAGCAGCAAACAGAAATGCAGAAAACGCGCAGCAAGAGGGCCAAAAACTAACGAGCACAACAGTCCTTGATTCCACACCCATCCTTTGTTTTAATCTATTTAGGGTGTTGCTGATACATCCGCCATTCACTTACAAAAATTGTTTCTATTTACGTGTTGTTTTTACAGTTTCTCGATATAGGGCATGTTTCTTCCAACTTAAAAACAATGTGATTTTGACATTCTATAATTTAGAAATTTTATACATAAAAAAACATAATCTATTTTGTTTGTTTATTGTAATAAAAGGATGAGGAAATATAAAAATACGATTTCAAGAGAAACAAAAAGGATGAGGACATTTCTTTTAGTTTTTGTTTAAAAAATTGTTTTTATTCTCGTCTAATTTTATCCTGCCTTTAAATTATTATATTTACAATTTTTATCCCTTTTACTCTATAAATTAAATTATTAAATTATAAGAAAGTTAAATCCCAAGTAAAATAGGAATAACCCTACAACAATATGAATTTAAATTACTAATTTACAAAAATAGTTAAATCTTATTAAAATAGGAACACCAAACCTACCGTAGGAATTATAGTTGACAGTATTACAATAGCATATTTCAATCTTATTTTGCCAAAAATATTTTATCATAATATATTTTAAATTTATATTTCTTTCTGTATTACAACTAGCGGAAAGACGACCAACATATTCACATTTTATACTGTATTTCATTGTATCTTTCACTTTGAGTTTGTATACAGTGGTGGTCTATGGGTTAATGCGTCAAGGTCCTATACGTAAAGGATACCATTTTTATATTTATAAATACATATATTTTATATGTATAAATATTTAGAGGTGCACCATATTTTCCATAATAGTATATATTAATGGTTAGATATGTAACAATTTTTGGTACATGTGCACTCGTAAAATGTATTTTATTTTAAGAAGATACAAAATAATATATAAAAACCAATGAGAAACTAAATAAATAGTTATTGTTGTTGATGTTTCTCATCTGATCTTAGAGTAGTACATGATGTGATTTATAATTTGTTTATAAAATAAAAGAAGTTTACAAAATTTTATGTGAGTATTTATAAACAAAAATATAATAGTTATTTACGATCACTTTGTATTCTAACATATATAATATTTGTTATGATATATAATGCATGACTTAATACTCATGTATAATACATGAAGAATAAGGGATATATGTATTATAAGTAATATATCGATGATTCATGTATGTAGTCGATGATTTTGTTTGTGAAATACATGACTCAAAAGTCTATTTAATACATGAAGACTGATAGATACATTTATTATTTGCAAGATATATTAGTGGTTCGTACATGTTTTTTTTAGTTGATGGTTTGTACATGTAGTTTTTTAAGGAGGTTCGTACATGTAGTGTCACGACCCAAAATTCAAAATCGTGACCGGCGCACGAACTAAAACATCCTAGTTCGGCAAGCCTATTAACGACACTTGAAAAACTAAAATTTAGACTGCTTTCAATTTAAAATAATATCTACTGAAATTTCAACAGAGTGTCCTCTGTATTTTCAATATTTTTCAAGATTTGAATCCTGTTTTAAAAACCTGTTTCTCATCCAGAGTTTAAAAAATGACATATTTACATATTTGTACATCTCAAAAGAACACATTCCTAGACTCCAAATAGCTGCAGATACATCAATTGACACTAAATTATACATATACAAAAGAGACGCCAACCAAGGGGGCCTACCAAAAGTGACACTGCGAAAACTTTGAATCTGCTAGCAGCTTTCTACTCAGCTGCTTGGGAATCTGAAGAAAAAAATAGAAAATAAAAGAGTAAGTCACAAGGACTTAGTGAGATACAACAACCACTACCAACTAGAAGGGAAACACACAAGGGCACGATTATTTACTTTTTCTCAAAATCTAATTACAAATCTAGTAGCCATATAAAATTCTAATAATCCACAACCATTTATATGCATAAAAATCCACACGTTGTAAACATTTCCAACCAAATAGGTATACTTCAACGAGAATCCAACATCATAAAGACATGAAAATAAAATTACAAGCCTTTAAAAAATAAATTGCCGAAAATCATAATAAAAACCTTTAAAAATATATTATCGAAAACCATAAATAAAGCCTTTTTTTAGGTCCCTATAAATAGGCGCGTTTTCAACATTAATCCTTACTTAAATTTTATTAAATTTTTGGTCCCCAACGTTTTTTTCCGTTAGCAAAATAGGTCCTTGCTGTTAATTGTTGCTGATTGAGCAAACGGTGAAGCACACGTGGATGCCACATCTGACTTTTTTTTGTTGGGTTAAATATGTTTTTAGTCCCTATAAAAATCGAGGCATTTTAAGTTTAGTCCTTACTTAATTTTATTAGTTGTTTTAGTCCTTACAAAAATACTATGCATTCAGTATTAGTCCCTGCTCAATTCAAATTTGTTTAATTTATGCTTAAACTCTTAAGTTTTTTAACAATTTTTTGTAGACGTGTTAAGAACATTACTAAAAGTTCCTCCGCAAAAAATTATCACAAAATTTGATTTATATGTCCAGATTTTATTACTTATATCTTTAACTTTTATCGTTTTCAAAAATTCATATTTAATTCGTTTCATGTTAAAAAATTCTAAATTTTAGTAATTGAACCTTTCATAGTGTTCTAAACTTGTCTCAAAAAAATTGTTCAAAAATTTAAGAGTTTAAGGATAATTAAACAAATTTTGTTTTTGTAACACCCCGTTTCTCAAAACAACGTAATTTTAATATAACAATCAGAATCAATCCACAAACGGAGCATTACACTGCTTTTTCAAAATTTCTTAAATAGAAAATAATACTATTTATTTCAACAACATATAATCTCATAATCTGCAGCGGAAAATTCTTTTCAAAACATTATTAATCTCCAACAAACCTTGGCACAAAGGCCTCAACAAAATAAAATATTATTCAACACCATTTAAAGTTCAACAATAAATGAAACTCCGACAACATGTTTCAAAATTTGATACATAAAGGAATGAAAGAAAGCATTGAGACGATTCCCCATCCCGTTACGTATCAGAGCCCTAAGACACTTGAGCCAGACATCTTACTAG
>Ga0209282_1000249_pt1 | contig 26958 bp, 18 predicted proteins | sample Mtrugardesep15_FD_187529 | JGI IMG/M metagenome (GOLD analysis project Ga0209282, IMG submission 187529) | Root nodule microbial communities of legume samples collected from California, USA - M. trunc garden sep15 (SPAdes) (version 2) | ecosystem: Host-associated > Plants > Roots > Nodule...
GCGGCTAAAGGACTTGCACCAATATCTTCCGGGCATGAACCGAATATGTTTCTATTACACTAACCCGCTTAGACTAGGCAGGATTCGAACCTGCGATGGTAGCATCGAAAGAGCTATGTCGTAACCACTTGACTACTAATCCTTTTTGAGCCCAATGCAAGTATCGCACTTACTTCTATTGATTACAAAACAATTGCATTACTTTTATGCTAATCAGGCATGTATTGATATATGTACAAATAGTAAATTATTAAATTAGTACTTTAATCTTTAAAATCTCTAGATTCTTACGGATAAAGCCTATAAATTCGTAGTATTATACTACGTATATTTAAGAAATATCTTAAGATAAGTTTCGTGCCTATATGCTTTCAGCACTTATCTTTAACCAATTTAGCTTTCCTGCCGTGCTTATGCTATAAATTATCTTAGTGAAAGATACATCCTTCTATATTATTAAAATAATATAAATATATATATACAAAAGTATATATATTTAATATTTAGGCACATAAACAACAGGTAAACCATAGATTAGTAACCATAGTTTAACAAAGTTAAACTCTTCTTGTTCCTTGCGTACAAAAGTTAGTTCTTATTTTATTCTAATTCCCCCTAGAAGATAGAAACCATACTGTCTCACGACGTATTTAACCCAGCTCATGTAACTTTTTAATCGACGAACAGTCGCACCCTACATAGTTCCTGCGTCCATGAGGATAAGTTAAGCCGACATCGAGGTGCCAAACCGCGCACTCATTTTGTACACTCTTGCGCAAATTAGCCTGTTCTATATGTTATCATATTTTTATTATATTTCCATTTCTTTCAAAATGGTTCAGACTATGTCTTCACTTTTATTTTACATATTTTAGTTAAATCCTTTAATATTTATTTTCCTCCTATTCAACCTTTAACTGCGAACGCTCCAATACGACGCTTAGCTTTGGTTAATGAATAAGATACATTAGATTTAGAGTTTCCTCTAAATAATACTGAACTTATACCTTTAAATGACGTATCTACATTTTTTAATCCACCTTTTCATTTTAATGAATAAATAGATCTGTCAGCTCTATAACGTTTAGTTAATCTACCTTTAACCTCTAATCTTATACCACTCATATTTTTATAACCTATAGAGTTATAAATAGTACTATGGATTTTTTTATTAGAAGTTTCATGTACATTATTTAATAATTCATCTAAATTATTGTTAGTATTTAAGTTAGATGTAATTTTTAAATCTTTAAACTTATCTGAGAATAAATCAAGACTATTTCGACTTTTTACTAAAGTTCTTTCTTTTATTGCATTTATTCTAGGTAAATAAGCTCTATTTAAAATACTAAACATACTTTTAATATGATTCATTCTTGTTTTCTTTAATTTTAAGGCTAAAGCTTGAGTAAATAAATCTGTATTATATGCTATAGATTTTAAACTAATAATATTATATTCTATTTTTTTACCTATTATTTTATTAAGTATATTACTTAATTTAGGTAATAATATTTGATTGTTAAATTTATATTGATTAAGAGAATACATTAAATCATACTTTCTCAATAATCTTAAATATGTTTTTCAATATTTGTTAATAATTACACTTCATATTTTCTTAAGATAAAGATTTTTTAAAGTTATAAATTGATTTAAATATTCTAATTTATATTTTAAGAATCTCTTTTTAGATATCTTATTTGATACGAAAGCATATCCATTTTTATGTTTATTTAAGATTTTATAAACTTTTTTTATATTACTTTTGTATAATAAAAAGTAACGGTTTATTAGGTTTTTATTTATTTTTTTATTTATTTTTAAATATTTCTTTTTTAATAAATTTTTTTCTCTATTAATAGTAAATAATGTAATAATTGCTTTATTATTAGTATGTTTAATTTCAGCATTACTTACATATATTCTTCTTAATAAATTACGTCTTCTTCTTAATAATATAAATTTCTTAGATCCTATGTATTTATGATCTTTAAAATACAAATTAAAATAACTTTGAATGATTTTATTAATATTTACATCATTCATCGGTATATTTTTTAAGTTATTTTTATTATAAGAATAAACAATATTTTTTCATTCTTTTGAGAAAGAAGGTAAATATTTTACCTTTCCTATATCTCCTACTTTGTTTTTTAAAGCAATAGTTTTAGAATTATTATTTAAATTATTAGTAAATACTTTCATGAATTATTCATTGTTAAATTTGTTTTATTTCTTTTTAAAATATGTATAATAAAAATGTTGGGTAGTATTAAAAGGATTATTGTGGTAGTGCTGCTCAACAGCGCACGCATAACACTCACCTTATAGTCGTTGAACGTTTTTATCTTAAATTTATGCCAAGATAAACTTCGCTTCAAGTTTACTATTATAAGTAATTCTTGAAATTTACCCAATTTATATTAATAATTTTATATGTGTACGCTAGCTATGCACAAGCTATATATACAATATAAAATATTAAAGGACAAACATCCCTAGCGTAGCTTTTCCAATAATCCAAGATCTTTCCTTGTTGCATCTTGTGATCCTATGCCCTGCTTACGCAACTGTAAGATTTGTAGATAATCAAACAGTAAGGCAGGATTAAGCCGTTGAGCTTTTTAGATATTACAATCAAAACTATCTAAATGATAGCTAAAAGATATTAAATTAAATTTATAATATCTTTATTATCTCTAATTTCTATATAGTGAAAATCCTACCTAATTTTAATTATGTTTACAATAAATGTAAATATAATCAATTATATATGATTAAGAATAGTTAAACTATTCAAAATAGCAAACAAAATATTTATAAATTTTTAGACACTCCTGTTTACTCTTTACAGGGTCTGTGCCCCACATAAACTGTCCCCTAGCGATAGTTCCTTGCCAAAGGGTACCTGCTATAATAAAATAGCAAGTTGAATTAGGCTGATCTACTAGTATAAGCATACAGATCATAACTTAACAAATTGGCTCAGTAAAGCCTTATAAATTACAATCTACTCATACTCCTAAACCAATTCATTCATATGAAAGAAAAATAAAGGTTTCTCATTGTCATAAATCAATTACCTTATAATCTGAAAATTGTCTAACATAATCTATAATTAGTGACAGTAAAGCTGCATAGGGTCTTCTCGTCTAACTAGAGGTAAGCAGTATCTGCACTGCTATTCCAATTTCACTGAGTCAATCATAGAGACAGCTGTTGTATCGTTACACCATTCATGCAAGACCGCATTTAACGGCCAAGGCATTTCGCTACCTTAGGACCCTCACGTTAAGGCCGCCTTTAACCGGGGTTTCCGTCGACATCAAATAGTAGTATATTCAATTATCTCTGTTAACCAGCCGGCACCGGGCAGATATCACACTCTATACTTAGATTTTTAATCTTTCAGCAGAGTGCTGTGTTTTAATTAAACAGTCGTACAACATTATTTCATGCTTCTTCCTCTTTACTTGATATTAATCAAGAATAATGAGCCCTCCTTATTCCGAAGTTACGGTAGTCAATTTGCCGAGTTCCTTTATGATTGTTAGCTCATTTACGCCTTCGTATTCTCTACTAGCTTACTTGTTTCAGATTCTAGGTACGGTTATTCTTCATTTATAGAAGCATAAACTTACTATAAATATATTTACTATTTTTCCAGTACATTTTACACTAAAATGTCGTCCTTAGTAAAAAAGATTTTCTCATCGTTTAAATCTTTAGATAATATAAACTTAGAGGCCGTTACTTAAATATATCCATAAGCTTAAGGCGGAAAATTTTCTTTTAGTTACTCATGTCACCATTCTCACTTGAGTTAAATAATTATCATTTTATTTAATAAATAAAACTCATAATTTAGCTCAACGTTCTGCTACCCCATAAAATTATAACCATTAAATTATTATAATATATTATGGACAAGGTTTCGGTATATTGTTTAGATCCGTTAAATTTTCGATGCTTTTATAACTTAACAAGCGCTCTGTTACGAGGTCATAAAATTATGGCTGCTTCTAAGCCTATCTCCTTGTCGACTTTAATAAAAACCTTCTTAATTTCACTCAACTAATAATTTAGGAACCTTAACTCTTGTTCTGGGCTGTTTCCCTTTCGACATACAACCTTATCATTCTATGTCTGATCATTTAAAATACATCTTTGCCATTCCGAGTCTACATACTCACTGATAAAACCTTCATGGTCCCCCAATTTGTACAATATAAAGCGTATAAAACGCCTTGTCTGAGATTAAATTCTGTACCTGCTAAGATGTTTATTTAAATTGCCTACTATTATAGGTTTCGCAGAAAACCAGCTATCCAAGTCAGTGTTGTCTTTCACTACACCTACCACAGTTCTTCGGAGATTTTTGCTACAATCACCCGTTCGGACTTTTATAATCCTGACTATGGTAAAATCACCTGGCTTCGGGTCTAACATTAGACACTTATTCGTTATTTTAACGTTCGGTTTAACTACGCATGCATGCTGATGCAGCTCGCATCTAATGTTAACTTGGTGACCCATTATGCAAAAGGTACGTTCTAGAGCTTGCGCCGTCGAACTGCTTATAAAACTACTATTTTTGTTTTTGTTCCCTCATGGTACTTTTCACTATCGCTTATGTATTATATTTAGCCTTTGAGGAAGGTTCCCCAACATTCAAACAGTTTTAATACCGTTCTACTTACTAGGCTTCTCTACTTTTGCTCACGCTATTTATAGAATCTCTTTTGATTTCTTTTCCTGAAGCTAATAAGATATTTCAGTTCACTTCGTTTAATATTAGATTTCTCTTAGAGTTTATACGTTTATAAACATTTAACTTTTATTTACGTAATTTACTCTCTTTAATACATAGCTTAAATTCCATAATAGTTTCTTTGTATACTTATATTTTTATAATTATTAATTATATATCAATTTCCTTTGCTATTAAGCTATATTTCTAACAGTTCTAATAGTAGAACCGTATTAATATCGGGTTGCTAGGGATCGAACCTAGTTACTCTCCGTCCCAAACGAAGCGCCTTACCAATCCGGCTCCAACCCGTTTCATATATTGATCCCCATACTAGAAATCACATCAAGATATGACGTTAAATCAATATACGAAATTAAATTATATAATTTAACAATAATAAGACTTAGTACAAGTGAACAAAATAGAGCTTGCGTTATAAATTAACTAAAATGTAAATAACCTCTTATAATTAACGAAATTTGTTCTTTATTTTTGATATAATTTTTGAAAATCATCTAAAATTAGGTATTATACTAATTTTAAAAAAAGAAAAAAACTCATTAATGAAAACTATAAACACTGCAAACCCCAAATAAAAAATAATAGAAACTATACTTAAATATTCTGTAGATACATTTATACCTAAATAAATTTTTATCAAATATCTAAAGATAAATCCTACAATATATATAACTATAACTTTACTGATATTTATTCGTGTAAAATACCTTTTACAAATAAATTTTATATAAATAAACATGTTTTTCATTTTAATAATCTATTGAATAACTAAGGCTGGTTGTTAGGTCTAAATCTACGAAATGGATCACCTTCATGTTCTTCTAAGAAACCAGTTACGAATTTACGTGAATCAGTCTCTGTGACTTTATTCATTATTCTTCATATTCTCAATTGAGGAATTAACACAGCATTAACTTCTGTATAATCACATAGTTTTCCATTTGGATTTTTTTTTCATATATCTCACATATGCTCTGTATCCACTAAATCAAAATGTTTAACATAAAATGATACAGCTTCAGAAGGATCATTATCATAGCATTTAATTCCTACAGACATTAAACCAATGGGAGTTTCACTAAACATAGGTAATTCTATATATGTAGGACGTTTTTCTCTATCATGACGAATAGCTTCGTATAGTTTTCTTCTTGTTTCAGAATCAAGATTATAACCTCATAAACTATTATTTCTTGGCAATGAAATTCTATTCTCATCAATATAATAATGATTATATCCGCAACTGTGACTATTTATTCTAGGAAATCTAGCTGAAACCGGCTGAGTATCGTAATAAAAATCTACATAAGCTCTATTTTGTTCACTTGTATTAGGTGGTGAAGATGGAGCAGATTGACCACTTGCTCCTGAAGAACCAGGAGCTGGTGATCCTGAAGGACTAGGAGTTGGTGATCTTGGAGGACGAGGAGCTAGTGGTCTTAAAGGACCAGAAGCTGGTGATCCTGGGTTGTTGGGATTTTGTCCCAACGCAAAAACAGTAACATTATCCTTTAGATTTAAATTTTTAATATTATTTGTACCTGGATTATAACCATAAATATCATAATCTAAATATGGTTCTACGAAGAAACATTCTAGAGCAGAACTAATAAGTATTATAAAAAAATCTAAATATTCTAATGTGCTAAATATACTTAGATATCTATTAAATAAACATCTAAGTATCAAACTTATTGTAAATATAGTAAAAATTCTATAAAAATTTTTACTAGTGAAGAGTGTTTTAAAAAATTTTGTCATGGTTGTATTAATTATTATATCATAGGGTGCTGCATCATAAAAAATTAATAATATATAACCTTTTACATATTAAATTTTAGATAAATCAACTGCAAAAATAGCCAGAAATCTTTGTCATTAGTAAACTATTTATTATTAACCAATCTAATTAGACTTGGTTTTGCCCTAGATCAAGAGTACTTGGACTTGAACCAAGAATTTGAAGGTTGAAGCTTCCTATTTTACCTATTAAATTACACTCTTTTTCATACTAACTGTAAAAAAAATCAGAGAATATCAGATTTGAACTGATGAGGCTGTTTTCAACCAAGTAAAACTCAAACTTACCGCCTTAGACCGCTCGGCCAATTCTCTTTTTATACTAGTTAGTATTATAATTCCTCAGTGGATCGAACACTGATAATATCCTTATCAAGAATACACTTTACCTTTTAAGTTAAGGAATTTTGAGAAATAAAGGACTCGAACCTTTGACATTTTGTGTGTAAAACAAACGTTCTACCAATTGAACTAATTTCTCTTTACCATATTTAGTAATACAGTAAAACCATCATTATTTAGCAACTTCTTGTTTTATAGTGATAATTATAGCTCCTACCATTACAAGTAATAAAATTATACTTACAAGGAATAATCACATATTATAAGATGTATATAAAATATTACCTATAGTTGATATGTGACTTGTTTCTGTCATTGTACCATCTCAACTATTACTTGTTACGAACATAATATTGTGTGTGTTTATATCTAAGTTTTTGCTTGTATTCATTATTATATCATTATATTTACTTGTAGGTAAATAATATAATATATTACTTAATTTACTATTATAGCTATTCAAAATAGCCATGTAGTAAGGCAATAATTGAAACAATGCATAATTAAATAATATTGTTATAAATAAAGCTAACGGAATACTATTTACATTATTACTTTGCAATTCACTTGTTCTTATATTTATTAACATTAAAATAAATAAAAATAAGATCGATACTGCACCTATATATACAATTAAATATGAGAAACCTATAAATGTTAATCCTGATAGAATTAAATATATAGATATAGATCCAAATAACCCTATTAAAGATAATAAAGAAGCTATAGGATTTTTATTCACTATTACAGCTATACCAAACAATAATGCGATAACACTAATTAAATCTAAGAATTCTACTGTATACCCGCTAGTTAGACTCTCACATATTGACGATAAAGAATTATTCATATTATCTTTTAACGTTTGTCCCTAGTATTAGGAGATATCATTGTATAGTCCACAAACTTACTTCGTTCTTCTTTAAAGTCGACAATTCAACATTTATACGGATAGTCAGATTTGAACTGACACACGCTGAGTGGAAATCAGAAAGTCTACCATTAACCTATATCCGTTTAGAGAATATATTCTCTAAAAATTTTGTATTAAGATCCTCAATAGTACATTGAAACATATAAGAATAATCATACTACATCAACAAAATGTCAGTATAATATACCTCCTTCATAACCTAAATGGTGATGATCTGTTAAGTGGTATGCTAATATTCTTCATAATCCTACTGCTAAGAAAATAGTTCCTATGATAACATGGAATCCGTGGAATCCTGTACCGAAGAAGAAACATGTTCCAAATACACCATCACTTATTGTAAATGAAGATACATTATATTCTATTCCTTGAAATAATGTGAATATTAATGCTAATATTACTGTAAAGATTGTACCATATATAGCTCCTGATCTTTCACCTTTAATTAAAGAGTGATGCGCGTAAGTTATAGTAGCACCACTAGATAATAATATAACTGTATTTAATAAAGGTAATTCAAAAGGATTTACAGGTTCTATACCCATAGGAGGTCATTGAGCACCTAATTCTACTGTAGGTGTCAAGGCACTATGGAAGAATGCTCAGAATATAGCTACAAAGAAACAAGCTTCAGAAACTATGAATAGTATAACACCTAAATTTAACCCTTTTTGTACAGCTAATGTGTGATTACCAAGGTATGTACCTTCAGAAATTATATCTCTAAATCACATAGTCATAGAAACTACTACAGTAGTTAATGCTACGTAGAAGAATATATAACTGTTACTAAATAAGTGCATTGATAATGCAGCATTTACTGTTAATGTAAATAATGATATACTTGTATATAAAGGTCAGGGTGAAGGTGACACTAAATGGAAAGGATGATCTTGAAAATTACTTCTTATTGTGTTAGTCATTTATATAAGTAATAAAAATACAGTTTCATACATTTATTCAAAAGCCTCTAAGACGAATCGAACGTCTATCATATAATTAACAGTTATATGCTCTACCGTTGAGCTATAAAGGCTCGTCAAATTTACGGAAAGAAGGTGAATCGAACACCTAGATCAAAAAGATACCATATAGCAAATGGCTCGCCCTACCAATAGCAACCTTTCCTTACGAACTAAATCCGATTCGAACGGACATCTACTTCTGTGACAGAGAAGTCCTTTATCCAATTAAGTTATTAGTTCTATTTATTAATTTGCTTTAATTTTTCTACTTAGAAAAAAACGAAATTATTATTTTTATATTTTCATTATTATTATTACCACTATAATAAATAAATTTATTATTAATTAAGATTATGCATAGCTAGCACACACTATTAAAATAAATATAATTTTATTCCTTATCTCTTATGTAATTTATTACAAAACTTGATTAAACAATTCCCTTCAATTACTATTACAGTTAAACGACCTTCAGCTTATAAGAATTCAATTAGGATTAATATAATTTATAGATTTTATTGAAAAAACTATAACAACTAACGAATAATTATTTATATTATTAGGAGACGAGAGATTCGAACTCTCAAAACAATTAATGTACTAAATTTACAGTTTAGCCCTTCTTACCAATAAAGGAACCCTCCTTTATATAATATAATAAAATATTATATAAAATTATCGTTTATGTTAATTAATCCCGCGCAACTTCCACTACGCGAACCGTATTTCGACTTAACACTAATTAGAGCCACGCATACGAAGATCCTTAATAATAGAATATACAACCTGCTTGTTCATTTTACTAATTATTAAGAAAGCAAACTTATTGCGCATGCTCTTTTCAGCATGTGACGAGTGGTTAGTACCAATCCAAGGTATATTCACCGTGACATGGTGATTCACGATTACTAGTAATTACTTATTCATATAGTCGAATTTCAGACTATAATCCTTAATTGTATCCTATTTTTAGAGATTAGCTTAAATTCACATTTTTGCATCTCTTTGTGTAGGAAAATGTGGCACGTCTATAGCCCACAATATCAAGGCCATGATGACTTGTCTTTGTCCCTTTTATCTTTCCAGATCCTGGATCAAATGCTTTATCGTAATAAAAAAAAATAAAGCTAGGGATTGCGTTAATTTCATGGAAATCACAGTTTCACAACATTAACTGAAAACAGCCGTGCAACTCCTGTAAAATATTCAAATTGTGGTAAGGTTTTTCGTGGATTATCGAATTAAACAACATACTTCACTACTGATGTCAGAAACGGTCTAGTGATTTCAGTTCCTGCGTTGCCACATTACTCTTGAGGTGGAATGCTTACACTTTCATTTATAGACTAAATATTATTTAATAGTTAGTTTATTACTGACAAACTAATTTATTAAAACTAACTCTAACCTATGGCATTCATCATTTACTGCAAAGACTACTTGGGTATCTAATCCTGTTTGTGTTCTATGCCTTCGTCCTTCAACGTCAGTTTTTACATAGAGGGCTGCCTTCGCCTTTACCGAGTCCCTTTGGTATAATAGAATTTCATCTCTTCTCCTCAAGTACTGCCCTCTTATATCAAACTCTAGTCAAGTACTAACATTCTAGAAGTTATATTGACCGTCTAGGTACCCTTTAAACCTAATTAAGATGAATAACACTAGTCTCTTACGTATTACCGCGACTGCTGGCACGTAATTAGTCAAGACACAATATATATACTGTCATTATCAATATATAAACAAAGCTTTATTCAATTTTAATACAATCTTATAGATTATATATAATAATATAATCAAAATAAGACTTGCCACTTCTCCAAGTTGCCAGTTCAGCCGTTAGGCCATTGACCAAGATTCCTCACTGCTGTACTAACTTGCATTGGGGTTTTTTCAGACCCAATGTGGTCGATCAACCTTTCAGATTCGACTACGAGAGTTTTAGGCTAGTTAAGCCATCACCTTAACTACTACCTATCCCGAAGATATTTATCATCCTCTTAAAGCAGGATTATATATCCCTTTATGTGTTATGAAGGATTTACCTCCACTTTAAGGTCGGCTAAGAATATCATTATACTCACCTGTACACCACTTTTTAATTTATGTAGTAAACTACCAATTAAAACGTACGATTAGCATGTGTCAAGCACTTGGACAGCATTCAATCAGAGCCATCACCAAACTCATCTATTTTTTTTTGATATAAATTTCTTTACATCACTATAAGTTCTAACGTTATTTTATGGGGAAAGGAGAATAATAAACTATATAATGTTTAATAAACTATATAATGTTTATTATATAATTTATTCATTTATAACATTTTCGTTATAAGAATACTGGCCTAATTTAAACCGCATATCAGCTCGCTTAATAGTATATATGAATAAATAACTATTCACTACTTATTTCTAATTTCTATTTAAATAATTTACAATCTCAATTGTTCTTTTACAGATAAATTATTAATGGAACTATAATTTTCCTAAGTTACTATTTATTCCCACTTTTTTGTTTTTTTAATTTTTAACTATAAATATTAGTGTAAGTCTAATCCATCTTTAATATATGAAGAAGATAATACTACGAATACTTGTGCTTGGATAAATGCAATAGCTAATTCTAATCCTGAGAAAGCGATTATGAATGCTAATGGTATTAATCCTAAGATAAAGAAGATTATACCTGAATTCATTATGTTATAAACAAATCCACTTAATATTGCTAATAACATATGACCGGCTGTTATATTAGCTGCTAATCTTAATCCTAATGAAACATTTCTAGCTAAGTATGAAATGAATTCTATTATAACTAACAATGGTAATAAACCTAAAGGACATCCAGCTGGTACTAATAATGAAAAGAATTTTAGACCATGTTTAGAAAATCCTAAGATTGTTGCTCCTAATACTATTGTGAAACTTAATGCAAATGTTAATGCAAAATGTCCTGTAGAAGCAAAGCTATAAGGTATCATACCTATTAAGTTATTTATTAATATAAATACAAATAATGTATAAATGAATGGAAAGTATACTTGTCCTCCTTTAGCATTTATTTGTCCTGTAACTATATTGTGTATTGTTACATATAAAGATTCTTGAGCTATAGATCAGTTATTACTTACTAATTTGTTTTGATTAGTTGCAACTAAGCTTAATATTAATGTTATTAATGCTCCTAATGTTAAGTAGAATCCTATGTTTGTTAATGATAAGTGTAAATTACCACCTAAAACTTCTAAGTTTAATATGTCTCTTACTTCAAATTGATCTAAGGGACTTCTTATTTCTGTGAATAAAATTTGTGTGTTAGAATACATTAGTAGTATAATTACTACTGGAATATATATCTTTAAATAACTAATTATTTATAACTTTAAGTTATAAAATCTACAAAAGCTATAATTTATGTTAATTTTATTGATAAATTATATTTTATTTATAAACATACGTGATAAGAATAAACGAACTATTCTTGGTAATATGTATTTAGATAATACGTATAATACTAATACTATAATAGTAAAAGAAAATACTACTTCATTCATGTAATAAAAAGGTGTTAATTGAGGCATATTTTGTTTTCTTTTTATTTTATAATACGTAAATTATTTTAATCGTAAATTAGATAAAAGCTATAATAATATATATATATTATATGCTATATATTAGACTGTTCATTGAATAATCTAATACGTTTAATATTAATGATGGATAAATACCAAATACTATAGTAAATACTACTAATATAAATAGCATTATAAATTCTCTTTTACTTACATCATATACACTTTCTTCTAAGAATCTTGTAAATGATCCTCCAAAGGCTGTTCTGTTAAACATGTATATTGTGTATGCTGCAGAAAATACTATAGATGAACATGCAAATACTCCTAATACAGGTAATTTTTCTAAGATTCCATATAATGACATGAATTCTCCTACAAAATTTACTGTTAATGGAGCTCCACAATTTCCTAAAGCTAATATGAAGAATAATATAGAGAAGATAGGCATTAATTGAGTAGCACCTCTATAGAAGAATATACTTCTAGTACCAGTTCTATCGTATAATATACCACCTGCACATATGAATAATCCACTAGATACAAATCCGTGGGCTAATCCTAATATTATGCTTCCTTCTATACCTTGTATAGTATTACTAAATGCACCTATTAAGTATACGGCTGCGTGACAAACAGAACTATAAGCTATTAATTCTTTAACATCTGTTGTTCTTATTGTACTAAAACTAGCATAAATTATTGTAATTACAGCTATTGTGTAAATTACGAATGTATAATCTAAGGCTGCTTTAGGTAATATAGGTAATATCATTCTAAATATACCGTATAAACTTAATTTTAATACGATAGCTGCTAATACTATACTACCACCTAATGGTGATTCAACGTGAGCTTTTAATAATCAGTTGTTCAAGAATATTGTTGGTGTTTTTACAGCAAATGCTATAAATATACCTACAAATAAGAATACTTGTGTTTTATATTCAAAATTTAATTTAAATAATGTATCGAAATCCGTACTACCCATTATAGAAGATATACTTAATATTGATAATAATAAAAATAATGATCCTCATAATGTATATAAGAATAAATAATAACTAGCACTAACTTTATTATCTGATCCAAATATACCTACTAATATAAATAAAGGAGGTAAAATACTTTCGAAGAAAATATAGAATGACATTATATCTAATACCATAAATACGGCTAATAATAACGTTTCTAATAATAACATTATAATTAAATATGCTCTTATATTTTCTTTTATAGAATCTCAATTAGATAATATAGCTATAGGCATTATTAACGTTGTTAATAATATAAAGTATACAGATATACCGTCTACTCCTAGATATATATCAAATAATTGTACATTATAATGTTCTTGTACAAATTGAAATTGATTTGTACTATTATTAAATAATATAAACATTATTAAAGATATAATTAAATTTATAACACTAGCTATTAATGCTATTGTTTTTGTATAGACTACTGAACTTTTTTTATATGAGTCTACACTAGATACTACTATTGTACCTATTAACGGTACGGCTAATAAAGAGGATAATCACATCTTGTAAAAGAGGTTATCTTCAAACTTTAGATCATATATTTATACCTATGGACATGCATTTCACGGTTGTACTTTTATATTTATTGTATTATGTTAGAATAAACTTATGTTTATTAAATATATTCCAAATATATGTAATAGACATGGAACTAATATTATAAATGCAAATAATATAGGTAATAATACAGTTCAACAGAATGACATTAATTGATCAAAACGTATTCTAGGGAATGATGCTCTTACTCATATGAAAGTAAATACCATCATTGAACTTTTAATACCTAAAGCTAAACTATATAATAATCCGTCTACTGCAGAACTAGTTAATAATTCTCTCAATTTGAAATATTGATTAGATGTTATTCATTCTATATTGAATAAATAAGCATAAATGTAATTTATTGAATCGAAAAAGTAAACATGATCGAATCCTAATAAATAACCTCCTAAGAATAATATACTAGTTAATATACACATAATTACTATACTTGCATATTCAGCTAAGAAGAAGAAAACGAATATAACAGCGGCATGTTCTGTCATAAATCCACTAACTAATTCAGATTCTGCCTCGGCTAAATCAAATGGAGCTCTATTAGTTTCTGCCACAGCACCTATAAAGAATATAATTAATATAACAAATAAAGGTATACCTAGTCATATAATTTTTTGAAACTGTATATTAATATTTAAGTTTAAACTATTAGTAATCATAATAATAATTAATAACACTGAACTCAACACTAGTTCGTAGCTTATTAATTGTGCTGTACTTCTTAATGATCCTAAGAATGCATATTTACTATTAGCACTTCATCCTGCTAATAGGATACCGTATGTAGCTAATGATGATACAGCTAGCATAAATAATATACCTAATTCCATATCACCTAAAGCTAATCCAGGTCCGTAAGGTATAACAGCATAACCTAATAAAGCAAATATTAATGTTACTATAGGTCCTAGGAAAAATAATATTAAATTAGCTTGTGTAGGTGCTACATATTCTTTTAATATTAATTTTAAAGCATCAGCAAAAGCTTGTAATAAACCATAATAACCTACAGCATTAGGTCCTAATCTTCTTTGCATACTAGCCATAGTTTTTCTTTCAGCTACAGTTACATAAGCAACTACTAATAATGCAGGTAACATTAATAATAGATTTTCAATAATTGAAATTACGGTTGTTGGCAAATTCATTTTTATTTAAGTTGAAAAGCTAGTTAATCTTCCTTTTATATTATAAAAAATTAATAATATATAACCTTTTACATATTAAATTTTAGATAACCTAGATGCAAAAATAGCCAGTAATGTCTTGCTATTAGTAAACTATTTATTATTAAGGAAATATACCTCATCTCAGAGTCGAACTAAGGTCCTGATATTAGAAGTATCATGCTCTACCATTGAGCTAATGAGGCTTGAAATATTATATTTATATAATATTTCTACTAAAGATAATATTAGCTTTGTAAAGGTAAACTTACAAATGCGTGAGGTTTAGGTGGGCTTGATAATCCTCATTCTAAACTACTGTAACTTCTGTTTAAGTTAGCTTGTAAGATATCAGTGTAAAATCCTGGTGTTAATCATGGATTTCTACTTGCTACTTTACCTTCTACTAATTGGTTGTAAACTAAATATAAGAATAATCATGCAGCAACTACACTTACGATAGATCCAATACTACTTATTAAGTTTCATCCTGCGAATGCATCAGGATAGTCTCCTATTCTTCTAGGCATTCCTTGTAATCCTAAGAAGTGTTGTGGGAAGAATGTTAAATTAACTCCTATGAATAATAATCAGAATTGTATTTTAGCTAATGTTAAGTCATAATTTAATCCTAACATTTTTGGTATTCAGAAGTATCATCCAGCAAACATTGCGAATACTGCACCCATACTTAATACATAATGGAAGTGAGCAACAACGTAATATGTATCGTGGAATGCAATATCTAATGAAGCATTAGCTAATACAACACCACTTAATCCTCCGATTGTAAACATGAATACGAATCCTAATGAGAATAACATTGAAGGTGTCATTTTTATAGATCCTCCATAACATGTAGCTAATCATGAGAATATTTTAATTCCAGTAGGAACTGCAATTATTAATGTGGCAGCTGTAAAGTAAGCTCTTGTATCTACATCTAATCCTACTGTATACATATGATGTGATCATACGATAAATCCTAAGATTCCAATAGATAACATAGCATAAACCATACCGATGTAACCAAATATAGGTTTACTTGAGTTAGCTGATATTGTTGTACTAATTATACCGAATCCAGGTATGATTAAAATATAAACTTCAGGGTGTCCGAAGAATCAGAATAAATGTTGGAATAAGATAGGATCTCCTCCTCCAGCTACTTCGAAGAATGAAGTGTTAAAATTTCTATCAGTTAATATCATTGTTATACCACCAGCTAATACAGGTAATGATAATAATAATAATACAGCTGTAATAACTACAGCTCATCCGAATAATGCTAATTTGTGTAATTTTATACCAGGTGTTCTCATATTAGCTATAGTAGTTATAAAGTTTATAGCTCCTAATAAACTACTTACCCCTGATAGGTGTAAAGCGAATATAGCTAAATCTACACTAGGTCCACTGTGACTTTGTAATCCAGATAAAGGAGGATAGATTGTTCAACCTGTTCCTGCCCCACCTTCTATACATGCAGAGAATATTAATAACATTAAACTAGGAGGTAATAATCAGAAACTTATATTATTTAATCTAGGGAAAGCCATATCAGGTCCACCTACCATTAATGGCATTAGGAAATTACCAAATCCTCCGATTAAAGCAGGCATACGTTTACTCATAAACTTTCGAATATGAACGGACTATATCTTTATCTTTAAATATGAATAATATTTACTAAGATATTTCACGTGTAGTCTCTGAGGAACCTACTCAATAACAAAATTATCTTTGGTTTCCTGCTGATTGCCCAATTCTTTAAGATGTCACTGTATTCCACTGCTAACTTTTAGTCTGCGGTACTAGTTTTAAAGACTCTAAGGGGATTCCAGCATATAGTGAAAAGAAAGTAAGATATTTCTACCTTACCCGGCCATGCCTAATCTATTTAATCCTTATATGTAAATTTTCATTTTCCTCTGTAATAACCAGATCTTTCACCTTTTAAATATTGTCTAATAGTTTGACGATCACCTTTTAAATGGTTAGCTAAACTAGTTAAAGATAGGAATAATAAATTCTTATTAGAATCATCTTTAAATTCAGCTAATATTTGTCTAGATGCAGGATGTTTAACTTTATAAGTACTACGTTTTAGATCCATTAATTCTTTTAATTCTTCTAGGGTCAATAAATCTATATATTCAGATTCTTCAATTTGATCTAGAGATATAAAAAAGGTATCTAAGTATAGTGTACCTGTGTTTAAACAATTATTTAAAGTTTTATGGTGAATATTAATTGAATCATACATATATTGCTTTGATTCAAATATATATAACAAAGTAAAATCTTCTGCATTATAAATATATACAGGAGTACCTCTTTGTTTACGTAATCTATTTCTTATTTCTTGACTCATGGGTTCATGATAACCTGAACTACTTGCTACTAAGTCTACATTTAAACTTGGTTTTAAAGTATCAATGAAATATTGTTCTAATCTTACAACTTCTTGTAAACTAGAATTTTCATCCATTATACATATAGTTAGATTTGTATCTTGAAATCCATGCTTATTAAAATAACGTAGTACTCTACGAGCTTTAGTATTAAGAATAGAAGGCATAAAATAAGAGCTTATTCTATTATATAAGTTAATAGAATGACCTACATAAGCATGATCATTACTTTTTCAAATATATATACCTTTTTGATTCTTTGCTACTTTTAAAATAAGATCTCTATTATTAAAAGGGTTACTTACATATACTTTAGTATATTTAGGTATTTGATCTTCATCCTTATTAGGATTAGGTTTATTATCATTATTATTAATAATAATAATATTCTCTTGGTTACCACGTAATGAAAAATTAGAAGCTCTTTGGTTATGAAATTTAGGATTAAATAGTCTTCATTTGTCGACCATGAAGAATATCATTAATAAAGCGTGAGCTGTAACAATACTATTATATAATTGGTTATTTGATATGAATTGCACTCCTGGTCCACTTAATTCTAATCTTATTAATACTGACATAGCAGTACCTAATAATCCTGAAAATAAAGCAAATATTAAATATAAAGTTCCGATATCTTTAGCGTTAGTTGAATTAAATCATCTTTCCATACCCATAGATATTTCAGATCTTAAATTTAGGTTAGGGGTACCTTCTAATTTCAAAATTACGAAGTAATAGAGTATAATTTATTTAAATATTATTATTAAAGATATTAATAATAATAAAATGAACTAATAAGTTCTATTTAAATTTTAATATAAACTTTTATTAAATAAAATTATTTTAAATATTAATGTCGCCTTTATTTAATAAAAAAATATATAATACTCCTTGTTAATACTTAAAATTAAATAGTAAATAAAATTGATTTTATATGTGTACGCTAGCTATGCGCATAGCTACATATTCTATATTATAAATATAGTAAATTATTTAAGATAATAAGCATTAATATAAATTTTTATATTTAAATTTTATTACATATTTTGTATATAATAAAAGTTGTGTATAGGTATTAAGATTATGGAGGAATTGAACCTCAAACTAATGATTTGCAATCACAGTGTAAATCCGTTTACAGCATAATCTTTTTATATAAATCTTAAGAAAGATTATATAAAATCGTCTATATCACTAATAGATCTATTATCTTGATTTATTGTTTATTTGATATAAGTCTATTAAAGTGTTTTCTAAAACACTAACAACAGGTACCAAAATGAAGAAATGAGCAAAGTATAATGCTGTACTTATTTGCCCAAATTCTATGAATGGACTTTCAACGTGTTTTGCTCCTAATTGTTGTAATATTAAGAAATTAGCTAAGAATATATAGAATAAGATTTTACTTAAAGGTCTGAATTGTAAACCTCTAGTTCTACCTAAATCTGTAAATGGTAAAGCTAATATAGCAACTAATGAAGCGAACATAGCTACAACACCTAATAATTTGTTAGGTATAGATCTTAATATAGCATAGAATGGTAATAAATATCATTCAGGTACTATAGCAGCTGGTGTTTGCATTGGATTAGCCATTATGTAATTTTCACTATCACCTAAAACGTTAGGCATAAAGAATACGAACATGCTTAATACAAAGAAGAAAATAAATATTGTTATTAAATCTTTAAATAAAAAGTATGGTGCAAATGGTACTCTATCATAATATCCAGGTACTCCTAATGGATTACTTGCTCCAGCAGTTTCATGTACTGCTATTAAATGCATTAATGCTAATGCAGCTAATACGAAAGGTAATACAAAGTGTAATGCGAAGAATCTGTTTAATGTAGCATTATTAACAGAGAAACCTCCTCATATAAATTCAACGATGTCTTGTCCTATTCATGGTATAGCACTTATTAAATTAGTAATAACTGTAGCTCCTCATAATGACATTTGCCCGTAAGGAAGTACATATCCTAAGAAACCTGTACCCATCATAAGGATTAAAATTATTGCACCTATTACTCATGCTAATGTTCTAGGAGCTCTATATGATCCGTAGTATAATCCTCTACCCATGTGTAAATACACTAAGAAGAAGAAAGCTGATGCTGTGTTACTGTGTAAGTAACGTACTAATCAACCGTTATTAACATCACGCATTATATGTTCTACAGAGTTGAAAGCTTCTGCTACACTAGGGTTATAATGCATTGCTAATGTTACACCTGTAATTATTTGTATTCCTAAACATAACCCTAATAATGAACCGAAGTTTCATAAATAGTTTATATTACTAGGTTGTGAATGATCTATTAAGTATGCGTTAAACAACTTTAAGAAAGGATGACTTTTTAATATTCTCATTGTTTTATTTATAAATATAATTAAATTTTCTATACGTATATATAATATATTTTATTTACAAATATATTAACTTATGTATAATATATCTTATACAAGTTATATAGGTATTTATTTATTATACATTTCAAAATAGAGCTTGCGCCATAAATTGAAACATATATACTGCACAATATGCAAATAATTATAATTTTTATTTTTATATTTAGGATATAAAAGCTGCACTAAGCTTCTTTTCCTGATGTTACGTAATTATTTATTCCTAATAAAACTGCTACACATGTTACTGTTATAACATTTACTAAATCTAAATATACTGATACGAAACTGAAAATAGATAAGTAGAAACAAACTCCAATTAATATATAAAGAGCGTAATCTGTTACAACCCCTTTACTTAACCCTGATATAACTTTACTTGTTCTTGTTAATATCACATTCATTCCATATGGACCTACTCATTCTATACTTCCTTTATCTAATACTTTAGTTGTTTGACCTCCTAAATCTAACACTGTATTAACTATATATTTATTATAGAATAATTCTACTAAGAAACGTTGATTAAAGAAACCGAATACATAGTATCCTAATTTAGATAATTTAAAATCTGTTACAGATTTAGGCATAAATTCAGGATAGATTAAAGCTAAGGCTGAAAAACCTATTGTAAAGAAGAATGGTAATAGTTTGAAGAAAGTAGGTACGGCAAATTCTGTATCTATTAATATTTCATGCATAGGATGTATGAAAATACTATTATCTGTAAAAAATCCTGAACCCAATCCTATAAATATATCTTTAGTTAAATAACCAAAGTATATAGAGAATATAGCTAATATAACTAAAGGTAAGCTTAAGAAGATATCACCTTCATGAGCATTTTTGTAATAATTTACAGGTCCATTAGGGTTAGCTAAAAAAGTTAAGTATAATACTTTAACTGAATATAATGTAGTAAATATTGCACCTATAGTAGCAATAAAGTACACATTAATACTGCTAAAGTGGTATTGACCATAAGCAGATTCTAATATAAAATCTTTACTATAGAAACCTGTCATAAAAGGGAAAGCTACTAAACTAAGACTAGCTATTAAAATCACTGTATAAGTTAAAGGTAAAAATGAAATTAATCCACCATATTTTCTTAAATCTTGATTATCTGATACGGCGTGTATAACAGCACCTGCACCTAAGAATAATAATCCTTTATAGAAAGCGTGATTAATTAAGTGGAATATAGCTATATTATATGAAGATAATCCTATAGCTATAACCATCATACCTAATTGACTCATAGTAGAATAAGCAATAATTTTTTTAATATCCTGTTGGAATAATCCTATTAAAGAACTAAATACTGTAGTAACAGCACCCAATCATAGACATATTAATAAAACTGTTGAACTATATTCTATTAAAGGAGATGAACGTATTAATAAATAAACTCCAGCTGTAACCATTGTAGCCGCGTGTATTAAAGCAGATACAGGTGTAGGACCTTCCATAGCCATAGGTAATCATATATGAAGACCTACTTGTGAACTTTTTGCCATAGCACCAATTAATAGACAGATACCTATTATTGTTATAACATTTTCATTAATGTAAGGAGCAACTGAGAATACTGTACTATAATCTAGGTTACCTAAAGATCATAATAATACGAACATTCCAATTGTTAAGAAAGCATCACCAACTCTGTTAGTTAAGAATGCTGATAATGAACTTTGGTTAGCTGCGATTCTAGTAAATCAGAAACTAACTAAAAGGTATGAACAAACTCCAACACCTTCTCAACCAACGAACATTACTAAGTAATTATTTCCTGTTACTAATATAACCATCATAAAAGTGAATAAGCTTAAGTAACTAAAGAATCTTTGACTGTGTGGGTCATGACTCATATAACCTATAGAGTAAAAGTGTACTAGAGTACTAATCACTAATACAGGTATTAACATTGACACTGTTAAGCTATCAAATTGGAAATTTCATACCATGTTAAATGATTCACTGTCTAATCATTTAAATAAAGTTATAGAAACAGGATTGTTACTAAACCCTATTTCAAAGAAACCGATAACGGCTAAAACTGTAGTTGCCAATATACTTGAACAACCAATTATACGACTACCTGTCACACCGACTTTTCTACCAAAAAATCCGGATACTATAGATCCTAATAAAGGTAATATAATAATACTTAAATACATTATTTATATTCTATTGCGATACTTCCTCTTAGTCTATAAAAGGCTACTAAAATAGCCAAACCTAAAGCAGATTCTGCACCGGCAACTACTATAATGTATATAGCATATGTTTGCCCTATTATATCATCAAGATTAATAGAACTTGTTAATATTAGGAATGTTATAGATAATAGCATTATTTCTATAGAAATAAGCATTAATATTATATTTTTTCTGTTAAATACGAATCCTAAAATTCCTATTAAAAAAAGTACTAAAGTTAAACTCATATTTTTTTAATTAAATATTTAATCAAATTATTCTAAACATGTTTAGCATAGACATTGAATGAAACTATACTAGAGGTATCATAGAGTTGAACTACGATTGTGATGGCCGTAACATCAAGTTTTACCATTAAACTAATACCCCTTTTATTCGATAAAAATTATCAAATAAAATATGCAATGTTTGCATAGCTACGCAAGCTTAAATTAAGCATTATATAATCAGTGAACAAATTTGTCTATATTTACAGATTCTATAACTATAGGCATTGAACTGTGTAAAATTCCACATATTTCTGAACATTGTCCATAGAATACACCTTCTCTATTAATAAATACTGATACTTGATTTAATCTACCAGGATATGCATCAGTTTTTATACCTAATGAAGGACATGCGAATGAATGTATAACGTCTCCAGATGTTATAACAAATCTGATATGTGTTAATTCAGGAACTATAACTCTATTATCAACTTCTAACATTCTTAATCCACCGTCTTCTAAGTCTGATTCTGGAACGATATATGAATCAAATTCTATAAATTCTTCATTAGAATCTATAAAATCAGGATATTGGTAACTTCAATATCATTGGTGACCTTCGGCTAAAACAGTCATTGAAGGATCATTAACTTCATCCATTAAATATAATAATTTGAATGAAGGGAATGCGATTAATATTAATATAACAGCTGGTGTTATAGTTCATATTAATTCTATTAAAGTACCGTGATTCAAGTATTTATGAGATATAGGTGCTTTTGTTGCAGCAAAATTTCTTACTATTGAAAATAATACTCATCCCACAGCGAATAAGATTAATACTAAGTAATACATAATATTATCATGTAATTCTATTAATCCTTCCATTTGTGGTGTAGCACTGTCTTGGAAGTATATACCTCAAGCAACAGGTGCGTCAAAAGATACAAATGAATTTAATAAGTTTTTCATAATGTAATAATAACTAAATTTCTAATTAAAAATAGAATTGTTTGTTTTTGTTAGTATAACTAACATCCCTACCGACCCTTTCCCTTATAATTAAAAAAAAATCTTTAATTAATACGTATTATGCAACGTATAATAAAAGTAATGACATCATTAATGCGAATAATGCAGTAGCTTCTGAGAAAGCGAATCCTAAGATTGAGTAAGTGAATAATTGATTTTTTAATGAAGGGTTTCTAGCAACTCCTAAGATTAAGCACCCGAATACTACTCCGATACCTACTCCTGCTCCAGCAACACCTACTGTTGCTAATCCTGCTCCTAATATTTTTGATGATTGTAACATAATACTTGTATAATATTAAAAAATAAAAATCTCGTAAATTGTTATGCTTTTTAGTTCTTCGGATAGAAGATTTTCCTAAGTCCTGTTTTTACTTCGTAAAACTACAGAGTAAAAACTATGAAGAGACAGAAGTTAGAAATATAAATTTCACAAAATAATAAATATATATTTGTTGTAATATTAATGTAATAATTAAAGTTAATTAATTATTTGTTTTCTATAAATGTATTAACAAATTTTTGTGATTTGTTAAAATAGTTGTAGGATTGTCTACTATCTATTTTTAAGGCACCTTTACCTAATTCGAATACGAATCCAGCAGTAATAATACCTATAAATAATAATACTATAATTAAACCGTATACACCATTTTCATATCCGCTCATACCAAATGGATATATTACTAATAATTCTAAATCTAACACTAAATATACTAATGCAAATATAAAGAATTTAACCCCGAATTGCGCTCTATTCTGTCCCAAGAAACTGTGGAAACCACATTCAAATATACTATATTTTTCTTGGTACGGGTTATGTGGTGCTAATACAAAATTTAGTATTAAGAATAATATAGCTATAGCACATACAAGAATAAATAAGAAAGTTACGCTACTCATTTAACAGTTAAACAAGATTTGTACCAATATGGTACCCATGCTTAGTCATTCTTTATTTATAAATATAAATGATAATATTACTAATGTTATTGTAGATATAACAAAAGCTATAGGACTTGAAATAGCTATGTTATTATATTTGAAGTTTACGCTTCTAACAACATTTCTATTACTATCCAATACATTACCTTTTAATGTTAAGTTTTCTAATAAATTATTTACTTTATAATCCGGTTTTGAGAAGAATATTTCTTTAATTATACCTAAATAGTAAACACCTCCTACTACACTTGTTAATATAGCTACTATAGATAAGAATATTAATCCTTTATCTAAAGCTGCACTTAATACCATCTGTTTACCGAAGAATCCTACTAATGGAGGTACACCTACAAATGAAAAGATTGTAATAGCTAAGCTTAAAGCTAAAACAGGATTTATGTAGAAATAACCTTTTAATTGACTTACTAATTGTATAGGAGAGTTAGTTTTATCCATTAACTCTTCATGTTCTTTATTATCACTAGTATAGCAATATAAAGAGAAACCTATAGCAACTAATATAATAAATATATTTAAATTACTTATAATATATTGTGTTAAATAGAATAAGAATGCTTGTGTTGATTCAACACTAGATATACCTAAAGCTAATAACATAAATCCTACGTGAGATATTGTACTATAAGCCAATAATCTTTTAATTCTGAATTGAGTTAAACCTACAACTGTACCAACGATTAATGAGAATAATGAACTCATCAATAGGATAAATGTTCAGCTCATTTCTGAGAAAGTATTATTAGTATAATATACTAATTGTAACAATAAAATAAATATAGATACTTTAGCAATTAAAGCTACAAAAGTTGTAACTATTGTAGGTATTGCGTCATAAACATCAGGTGATCAGAAGTGGAATGGAGCCGCACTTATTTTAAATAAGAATCCAATAGTAAACACTACTAATGATAAGTTTATATAATAAGGTTTATATCATAAATCAGTAGAACTTACGTCACTAATACTTGTTATAATATATAAACCATCTAAACTCGTGCTACCTGAATTGGCATATATTAAAGCTGTTCCTAATAAGATAAAACAAGAACTTAATCCACCTAATAAGAAGTACATTAAACCTCCTGTTGTTGATAATTCTGAATTTCTATATATAGTACTTAATATATATAAACCATAACTTTGTAATTCTATAGCTAAGAAAATAGAAACTAAGTCATTAGTTGACATTAAGAATATTGCTCCTGTTATAATAAATAGTAAAATTAGAGGATATTCTATTATTTTAAGATGTTCTCCCATTTTATTTATTATTTTTGTATTATAATAAACAAAATTATTAAAAATTAAATCTTTTAAAGATGAATATTCTGATACTCAGACTTTTCTAGGATAAAAACTAGTTAATGTTAATATTAATATACTAACTAAGAACAAAAAAATATGGAACACTTGTGTAAGATTTGTAACTAACAATAAACCTCCATGTAGAGCTATACCTTTAGTAACTACACTTAAAGAGGCGATATCATTTAAGATACAATATGCTAATATAATCATAGCTATTCTATTATATAAAATAGATATGTCACGTCTTAAATTAACGGCATTTGAAAGTAAAAGAGAAATAATTGATAATACTATCATGACTTAAATTAATATAAAATCTTCACCTAAGTCTAAACTTAGGTTTGGCTAAATTAGCTAGCCTGGAAAAAGAATCGAACTTTTATTACCAACATATGAGGTCGGTGTTTTAACCGTTAAACTATCTAGGCTTATAAAATGGGTGGATACTTGGACTTGAACCAAGAACTTACTGTGCCACATACAGTTGCTCTACCGATTGAACTATAACCACCTTTTCCTTATCTTGGAGTGATTCGAACACTCAATAGTAAATACCAAAAATTTATGACTTACCTATTAGTCAACAAGATAAAATATGAGGTAAACCCGACTTGAACGGGTAAGATATTATTATCCAATAGACCTAAACTATTTATGTCTGCCAATTCCATCATTACCTTTATAGAACTTGTAGGAATCGAACCTACATTTTAATGATTAAAAGTCATACGCATTCACCATTATACTAAAGTTCCTTTTAAATGCTCGAGGTAAGACTTGAACTTACAACCAAAACAACTTCAACGTTCTGCTCGACCAATTGAGCTTCACGAGCTTATGGAGATATCAGGAGTCGATCCCGAATTAACGATATGCAAAATCGCAGTTTTACCAATTAAACTATATCCCCTAGTAAAAAATATCCGAAGAAGGACTTGAACCTTCAAGACTAAAAGTCTACAAAGCTTAAGTTTGTTGTGTTTGCCAATTTCACCATTCGGACTAGGGCTAAAGTGACTTGAACACTTATAAGTACTGTTATGAGCAGTATGCTTTACCTATTAAGCTATAACCCTTTATATTACTGATAAAAGTAAAAGAAAAATGCGGCTAAAGGACTTGCACCAATATCTTCCGGGCATGAACCGAATATGTTTCTATTACACTAACCCGCTTAGACTAGGCAGGATTCGAACCTGCGATGGTAGCATCGAAAGAGCTATGTCGTAACCA
>Ga0209282_1000252_pt1 | contig 26907 bp, 29 predicted proteins | sample Mtrugardesep15_FD_187529 | JGI IMG/M metagenome (GOLD analysis project Ga0209282, IMG submission 187529) | Root nodule microbial communities of legume samples collected from California, USA - M. trunc garden sep15 (SPAdes) (version 2) | ecosystem: Host-associated > Plants > Roots > Nodule...
TAGGTTGCAGCGGATAAAAACAGAGAGAGAGAGAGAGAGAGAAGACACAAAGCAATTATACAAGTTTCTTCCACAAACCGGAAGTAGTCTTGTCCCCCTTGCACTTCCAAGGAAAGTTCACTAAAATGTAATATTTGATTACAAATGCTCATTGCTAAACTTAGCAAGAGACTTCAAATGCTCAAGCACAACAACAAGAGACTTTCAATGCTCAAGAACACAATCAAGAGACTTATATGCTCAAGCACACAAACAAGAGACTTATAATCAAACAGACTTGCAAAGAAAAATGTTTGACACTGAACACTTGATATACAATCAAAGGTGCTCACAATGCAAATCAGATACAGACTCATTAAGACTCTAGAATTTCTAAGATATGGACTTTGAAAAGAAATTTCAAGTGAACTTTTGGATGTTGAACAATTTTGACAGAGTTTTGGCGTTTTCAAATTGTTGTAGAGTCTTATTGTTCTTCAAGTTTTCACTTCTTTATATAGAGGTGTGAAATGAACGTTAAGTTGTCAGCACATCAAAAAAGAGTCGGTTGAAGCTTTGATGAATCACCAATGATTCATTGTCTGATATGGTTATTGTCCTATGAAGGATCAATTTCAAATGCATTCCATGTATGAAGGAACATTGTTGCAGGCAGAGCTGTTATCCTTGTCTTGCAGCAGAGACAAACTCTGTGTAGTGGAGGTATTGGTTGTACACTTCGTACAATTGTACTTTGTCAACGCTTAACAAAGAAACGGGCGTCCAATGCTTTTGAATCCTTTTGAGTTAGCCGTTGTTACTTTTTTCCACTCTTTCGCAATATTAAGACGACATTGAATCCATTGATTAGCTTTTAAATCTTTAAGTTTGCATCTCCTGATGAACTTTAGCTTATGGTGATATTCAGCTTCTGATGAACTTGCTTATGATGACGTCATCACTTCAGGAGCGCTATGTCTTCAAGAGCACTTTTGACTTCAGGAGCAGTTCTTCTTCAGATGCTTTTAAGCTTCCTTTTTGTTAAATTCTTTGTTCTCTTTTGTTCATCCAGAATCTATAAATGGTCTCAAAATTTTTGTCTATGGTCCTGTACACTTTAACAAATATTAACATATCCAATTAACAATTTTTTTAATACTTTGTTATCACTCAAAACTTTTAAGGTAATGTTAAACACATTTTGTTTCAACAAAATCCATTATAGTACTCTTGACAAAAAAAAAACCATTATAATACCCCATGCCATAAAAAAAATGTAACAAGTGAAATAATAAGATTTTGTTAAATTTGAATATATAAATGTTTTACCGTTAAAGTCCATATAAGGAAACCATATTTTTTAATGTGAAAAGTGTATACTAGTTATAACAATAGATCACTACAAGAGATTTGACATTTTAAGCAAGTGATCACGAACATCAATATATATATATATATATATATATATTTATGAATATATATTATATGGTCAATCTGGTTGTACGAATATTATTTAGGTTAATAGTCATTTTGGTTATAGTTATTAAATTTATTGAAATTCTAAAATAATTTTTTATTGTGCACCATGTTAGTCAAAATAGTCTCATACATTAAAATGCTATGTTAATATTATGACACTAGTCTCTTTTTTTTTTTGAGCAATGACATTAGTCTTTTAATACACTTACATATTGTCATATTAGTCTTTATATGAAAAGAATTAACGTCAATAATGAAGAACTATTTTAGCTTTAAGGATTGTTGTGATTAACTAAGTGTACAATTTTGATATATTTAATGATTATTACTACCAATCATGAGATTAAAATAACTATTTTCCTTTATTATTTTGATCTTTTAATGAGGTTAATTTTTTTTATTAAAAAAATGAAGTTAATTTTATAATTTAAAAAAACTTATTTTCATAACAAAAACGCTTATTGGTCTAATTTATTTATTTCTATCTCTATAAAAATAAAAATGGAAAGTGGGTAGAGCGAACGTGGAAGAAGCAAGCAGTTGAAAGTGGTCCATCAAAAATGAGTCCGGATCTGCTCCAGTACCCAACCTGTCCAGTTTCCCAGTTAGTATCACAGATGCATGACACGTGCTAATTATAATTTCGACGGTTCGGATTAAAATTTAAACTAGTTCTCGATTTGCCTCATCATCTTGTCGTCTCAGCTGAAAACCAATTTCCCAATTCCAATCACCGTCTCTCCTTTGTCCATTTATTAACAGAATGGTGTGGTCGTGGGTTGGGTTTTGCAATTCTGAGTCTTTGATTGGAAGCAAATTACAATCTTTCACCATCACATTTTGTTTGAGGCATTCTGTTTAAAATACTTCAAAAATCAAGAAACTCACAATCTTTCCTCAAACACACCGTTTCAAAAGGACGCAGGAATTTAACTCAATTTTATACATATAAAAAAAGGTGGATTTATAAAGGGGAAGTTGTCCTTTTCGATATGTTCCTTGAAGGAAAAAGAGGAAACACAATGACAGTGGCTTCGGCGTTGCTGTCGAGCGATTCAAGGTGTTGCGGCCACTCAAGGTACGGCGGCGGAGCGAGTTAACTGTGTTGCGGAATGGTGAGCGTAACACTGTTATGGATTTGAGAACTGAAAGGTGAACTGTTTATATTTTTTAATCTGAACCGTTGAAATTTTAATTGCCACTTGTCATGTATCTGTATCACAAACCGGGAAACTGTACACATTGAGTACTGGAGCAGATCCGGACTCATAAAATATATATATATATAAAGTAGAATAAATGAATGAATGAATAGTAAGTAAGAGGGAAAAAAAGAGTAAAGTAGATTGAATTTGCGATCCATCATCGGTCGAGAAATGAAGTGAATTATGCAACTGCTTCTCACCATCGTTCCCCGTTGCAGTTGCAGGTACCTACCTTTTCATTCTTATCTTTAATTTCCATAGTTTTATTTAGATCTGATCTGATCAAATCTAATTCACGTTTTGCTTTGCTTTATTTTGTAGTTAGTTAATTTGATAGATAGTATTATTCGACTGAGTGAGTGAAGTATTATGGCGTCTGCTAGCCTTGGAAATGGCGGTATCGGCAGCAGTTCAAGGTCTGCTGCTGCCTTAAGAGCTGCTTCTTCCACTTCTTCTTCCGTCGATTGGCTTGGCAGAGAGATGCTTCACATGAACCTCAATCGTGATCATGACGACCACGACGACGATGATGCCAGAGAGAGCGAGCCTGACATCATTGATGGTGTTGGTGCTGAAACTGGACATGTTATACGAACAAGCATTGCTGCACGAAACGGTCAATCTAAGCAGGTCTGTCTCATTTCGTATTCGAAAACTAACTCCTGTTCTGTGATTATATTATGTCACCATTTTTCTTTTTCGACCTCACAGAATGTTAGTTACATTGCGGAGCACGTAGTTGGGACAGGCTCTTTCGGAACTGTTTTTCAAGTAAGCCATCAGTTTGCTTGCTTTTCATATTGTTTGCAAATGTTATGCTGTTATCACACACAAACATCTTTTTTCAGGCTAAATGTAGAGAAACAGGAGAGATTGTTGCCATCAAGAAGGTTCTCCAGGACAAGCGTTACAAGAACAGAGAGTTACAGATTATGCAAATGCTTGACCATCCAAATATTGTCGCCCTCAGGCATTGTTTCTTTTCAACCACTGATAAAGAGGAACTTTACTTGAATCTTGTACTTGAATATGTTCCTGAAACCGTCAATCGTATTGCAAGAAACTATAGCAGGATTAACCAGCGAATGCCTTTGATATACGTGAAACTTTATACGTACCAGGTATCTAGTTACTTCCTTGTTAGTTAGATTTAGGAATGGCATATACATTATACACGTAAAATTACTAAGTCACAGTCCCCCAAAATATTTGATGATTATAATATTTAAATATAAACTACATTCTGCACGTAGCAAGATATCGTAAAATTAATATATGATCAGCCCATGAAAACCTAACTATTTTAATCCCTGTCTGATTGTCTTTCTCATATTCATATATTACATTTCTCAATTTTAGATTTATCTCATCTGGATAAGTTGAGTTCCGGTTTCACACACGAAATTCTTTTTCAAAAGAATCGTAACTAAAAATTATTTTTCAAACAAAATCATAAAAACATTAAAATAACAAATCATAATTGATACCGCTTTTTATATATGGGTGATAGACTTTTAGAAGGGAAGAAAATAAAAGTATAAAGTTTGCACAGTTCAAATCGCTGGTCGATTGGTGACGTGGTGATCAGCATACTCCTAATTTTGCTTCTCATTGGTGGAAGGACCTTATGAAGTTGGATGTGGGGGACAACTTGAATTGGTTCAACTCGGAGGTGAGTAGAAGAGTTGGAAATGGCGACAAAACTAGACGTACCATTCCACATTAAGTACCCAGGGCTTTTCTCTTTGTCTAAATAAAAAGAGGCGATGGTGGCCGAGCTTCGGGTGGTGAATGCGACGGGGAGCCATTGGGCGTTCTCTTGGAGACGCTCGTTCTTTGTTTGGGAGGAAGCCATTTATGCCGATTTATTGGAGGATTTAGCAGGTTTCGTGGGTTCTCAAGACCGGGACAAATGGAGGTGGAGGTTGGAGGAGGACGGGGTGTTTACGGTGAAATCTTTGTATTCGAAGTTGGTAGGAATGTGGCTGGGGGAGGGGTCTTTTGCGTAGGGGCAGTTGAGGGTGTTCACTTATATTTGGAAGAGTCCGGCTCCGGCGAAAGTTGTGGCTTTCTCTTGGACCTTGGAAGTTACTTCGAGATAGGATACTTTCGAGGACCAATCTCTCTAGGAGGCGCTCTTTACCACCGGACACCTCTTTGAATTGTGTCTTATGTGACCGAGCATTGGAGTCTTCTGCACACTTATTTCTTTTCTGTGAGGTGTCTATCAAGGTTTGGACTGAGGTCTTGAGATGGCTTGGCTTTAGTTACCAAACACCACCGGATTTGTTCTGCCATTGGCAGTGGTGGAATGCGGCTGCTCGAGGTAAGAAGGTTCGTAAAGGTTATCGAATTGTCTGGCACGCGGCGATTTGGAGCATTTTGAAAGCTAGAAATGATGCTATTTTCGAAAACTACGCATCCGGGATTGAGGAGGTTGTGGAGAATATTAAGGTCCTGTCGTGGAGGTGGATGTTGACTAGGTTAACGGTGCCGGCTTGCCTATTTTATGAGTGGTGTTGGAACCCAAAAGAGTGCCTTTTGAGGTAAGGGGCTTGGCGTTTTTGGTTCGGCGGTTAGGGTGGTGAAGCTAAGGTATGCCGCTGTTTGCTAGTTTTGATAGGTAGTATATATGGTAGCCTCACCATTGGAGTTTTTTGGAACCGCATGCCTGCTGGGTGGTTGCCTACTATTTTTTCTGTTTTGACAGCATTTTTTTGCTGCTGTTTCTGTGTAACAGAGCTGTGTGCTGGTGTGTAGCGGCTGGGTTTTTGTTTATTGGGTGCGTGGCTAAGTTGTTGACAGCATCCTTGTATTTGTGTTGCTTTAAAGCGAGTGTTCGTGCGTCTTGCACAGTCTCGTCATTAATAAAACTTTGCCGATTCTAAAAATAAAATAAAAATAAAAATTGCTGGTCATTTTTTTCGTCCGTTGATAAATTTCTCTGTTCTTTTCTCTGCAGATATGCAGGGCCCTTGCTTACATACATAATTGCATTGGCATCTGTCATCGTGACATCAAACCTCAGAACCTACTTGTAAGACATTATTTGAATAACTGAATTTTCTTACATGGGACTCATTAAGTTTACTAAATACCTCATAGTGGGCTTGTTTATTATGATATTGTTTTTTCACATGCTAATTTTGAAGTTGAAACATTTCAACACTCTCTTATCAATTTAGATCGACACTGAAAGGAAACATTACTGAGATGACCACAAAGAAATAATTAATGAAAGATTGTTTTTACAGCTTGTTTGGTTCTGTTTCCTTTTTATTTTTGGTTAAGTGCTTGCCTGCCTGCTTGCTGCTATCCTTATATGTCTGCATTTTCAAATAAAGGTGACTTACTCTTTCAAAGATTTTTCAATTATAGTTTACTTTGATCAGTTGGTGATGTCTTCAACTTTTCTCCGATGTTTGCACTGGAATGGATAGTTTTACGAATGCTGGCTTTACTTTATACACTACATTATTTGTCCATGCCAGAGACAAACTGTTGCAAATGGTTGGAGCCCCCAAAACTGGCTTTATACCCCCAATCTTGATCAAAGAAACTGTTTTAGTATGTGAAGGACCTACTACCTCAAAACTTGAACTACTAGTTGGAGAGACAAGCAGTACAGATACAGCTTTATATTTCTAAGAGTATACATGTCACAAAGCTTTATGCATGCTGGTATCTCGTGTCACTGTTTTCTTGTTGAGATTATCTAGTGTATATTACACAAATTGTCTCTTTTGTTAATTTTATCATCTCATTTTCTCTACCAGAGGTCTGTTGTTCTCTATCGTGAATGGTATGTGAAGGTTTTTGAACCTTTACTACAGTAAGGGTAATACAGAACAATTCAATTATTAGTATTCATCTATTGTATATATCTGTTTAAAAATTGCTTGCAAAACAAACTTGAGTCTGGGGCACCTTGTTTTTCTTTTCTTCTTCCATGTTTGTTTCAATATAATTGATTGCATGAGATGATGCCATGTGGCCACCGTGTAAGAAATCTGGCACGTAGAGGAAAATACAGGATTAATTAAATACTTCTCTGGCTTTCTCTGCGACATGGAAAATTCTGGCAAGAGGATAATAAATATTATTATTTTGGCCAAGTATTGAACTACAGGATTGGATTTAAGTATTGTCCTTTTAAGGGGCATATCTGTTCCTTGTCACTGTCTTCGGACAGTCAATTTGAAAGTGCTTAATCCAGTTGGAAGATGATACAATATATACCATTATACCTGTGTTTGCATCAGTCAGTCAGTTACTAATGGTTGTTCTCGCTTGCCAGGTGAACCCGCACACCCATCAGCTGAAACTATGTGATTTTGGGAGTGCAAAAGTGTTGGTAAGATATAAAACCCATCGAACTGATGGTTGATGGAAGTTACTTTTCTGCCCCTCATGTTTCATTCTTGTTTTAATTCATTAGGTGAAAGGAGAACCTAATGTTTCATATATCTGTTCAAGATACTATCGTGCCCCAGAACTTATATTTGGTGCCACTGAATATACAACTGCCATAGATATATGGTCAACTGGTTGTGTAATGGCCGAATTACTTCTGGGCCAGGTGATTTGACACTCCCCCCTCAGTTCTTTGTTTTTCCATCGCCGTTCTCGTTTTCCTGAAATTCAACTTACATTGCAGCCCTTGTTTCCTGGAGAGAGCGGAGTTGATCAGCTAGTTGAAATCATCAAGGTGAGGATTTACCATCAATGTTTTTCAATCAGTCTTGATTTGGCCATGCAAGCATTATGTAATTCTTTCATATTTAATAAATGTGTGAACTGTTTTATCTAGACTTTATATGTACAATAAATTCAGTTGTTTCTGTCAGCAATTGGATTTGTTCCTATACATTCTGACTCAATGGAAGGGATATTTATTTTGATTTTTTGCAGTTATTTTTAGTCTTGATAAAATTTCTCAAAGCTTGATTAACTCTTGTTGGTTTGACCCTGGTAGAGTAGAGAAAAAACAAGTTTTACTTTATTTTGTAGTTTAGATTTCTCTAGTTCCTTTGTTGTAATATTGATGTATTAGTTTCATAACTCACTTTTCCCCATTGAAATCACAAGAAATTACTTACTATTCCATTTTTTTTTGTTATTTCAGGTTTTGGGAACTCCTACCAGGGAAGAGATTAAGTGCATGAACCCAAATTATACTGAATTTAAGTTTCCGCAGATAAAACCTCATCCATGGCACAAGGTTTACTCTCTTGTGCTTTGCTTGCATTCTGATGTTTATTGTTCAATGCTTGTAATTATTCAGGATTTAGGTTATTAATTATTTTATGCTTATTCTTTGTTGGCAAGTTAGATTCTAATATATGTTGAGCCTGTATTTCTAATGTACTATTAACATTTAATATCTTGAATGTTGATTGTTCCATGTGTGATAAAGGGAGATGTTTCATAGAAAAAAGATAATGACGTTTCGTATAAATGCGAACAAAGCATAATCCTTTCTAGAGTTGTATTTCCTCCATATCCCCCGGCAGTTTTAATTATATGAAAAGTTAAAATAAAAGTAGCATTCCTTCCTTTCCTACTATTCTTCATTTGGGGTGATAAAAACAAAGCTAGTATTGATGAGGTTGTGTTCTTGTTTTCTTTACGAGGATTGTATTTTGATATTATTTTATGCCGTGGGTGTTAGCGCATTGGTGGTTGCTTAGCGTTGTATCCCAAAGGGACAGAGTTCAATCCTTGGTAGGGACATTTCCCTTCCCCTGTTTTTAAAAAAATATTAATAAATCAATAAAACAGTATTTTAATCTGACTTGTCTTTCTGAACTTTACCTCTGCATTACTTATTTTTCTGCACTTCTATCCCACTACATTTTCTCTCTCTATTTGATCCATGTACATGTGTGCCACATCCAAGTCTTACTTCAATTGTACGTGATATAAATTGATATGGTCCTAGTCCTGAGTTATTATGGCATTAGATAGATTTGAGTATGAATCATGTCGTCAACTTATTTATTTTTAAGTTTTGTATGCCCGCCTCACCGGATTGTTGATCTGACATGTGTTGGGATCAGTGTTGAAAAATATCAAGGACCATATGAGATTATTGCTAGATTAGTGTAGGTAGGTATAGATGGCATGTCTTCGTTCCCTGTCCGGAGATGCTAGGAGAGCTGAACACTAGTTCGTTAGCAATAAAAATTGTTCTAGGCTACATTTTTCAAAGTCAGGGATAGGCATTAATGGCTGGGTTGAATTCATATTATTATAAATTAGTCTCAGTAATGCACATGGGTCCGAAGTTATTCAGTTTGAGCAAATGCAAAAAATTCTGTGTATGTCCAGCCTACATTATCTAAAAGATTTCTTGTTTGCAAGAGGGATTGACTTTGACATTATACTGATTTGACAGGTCTTTCAGAAACGTTTGCCCCCAGAAGCAGTTGATCTTGTCTGTAGGTTCTTTCAGTACTCTCCTAATTTGAGATGCACTGCTGTAAGTTTAACTTCCCCGCTTTCTGTTCTTGTATTCTATTCTTGTCTTGTATGTACAATTATTATTGGAAAATTATTTGATGTTTGCCATCTTGTGGCTGCAGTTGGAAGCTTGCATTCACCCCTTCTTTGATGAATTAAGGGACCCAAACACCCGCCTTCCCAATGGTCGACCATTGCCTCCGCTGTTTAATTTTAAACCCCAGGGTGAGTCTAAGTGCTACGATAGACTCAGAGATGAGCACAACCTAAAATTGAAGTTCTCTGCATATTTGGTAGGTATCATGGTGGGCTGGGCAAAATCACGGCACCAAAATCACGGCACCGTGATTTTGCCAAACACACCGCGGTACCAAACAAGCTCTTAAAAACAACTCTATTTAAAGCAGTTAACCATTATATAATTGTGTGAAACCTTTACATGATTTGTTAGTAAATTGTGTTTCAAATGGATGAAAGGAAATGTAAATTTTTTGTTTTAGTTCCGTAGTTTGGGTCACCAACTCCCCGAGCCATGATCATAAAGGAAATTGTGTATGGTTCAAATTCTGCATATGCATAATACATATAACTTTAAGGACGAGCTTTTAATTTTTTACCAGACAAGGATGAGTTTTATGATGGTTGGTTTTTAATCATCAGTTGTAACCATATATATCTCTGGCCATAGGAGTGCACAATACAAGGTTTTCATACTTGGTTTTTTTTTTGGACAGGTTTTCACACTTTGTTCTTACTTTTGTTTTTGCATTTATAATTCTACATTCTTCCATATCTTACTGTATTATTTATTATTCGCTTGTTTTTGCCTCTAGTCCGTTTTAGAGTAATAGGATAAACCTTTGGAGAAACTATGAGCCTCTTTTTGTTTGAAAAAGTTGTTTTTTTATTTTCTGTTTTCATTAATAATTAGAAAAGCATCCATCTTTTTTATTAAATTTTTTATAATAATGTTTTAACCATTTTCTACGTATATACTGTATTTGCATGGAGATAATGTAAAGTGGAAATAATGTAAAGTTTTTTACAATTATTAGTGCTGTAAGAACCTTCCTGACTTATATGTTCATTGGTGCAGAACTTTCTGGTATTCCACCTGATGTCATCAACCGGCTTATTCCAGAACATGCTCGTAAACAGAATTTATTTATGGCTTTGCACACCTAGCAAATTTATTTTTGTCCTCGTTGCTTACTAGCGGGCTGTAAATCATCTGGTGTATCTGAGGAAGAGTGCTACAGAAAGAGTTCCTCCAAGGATTACATTTTTAATATTATGATGATTCTAATTTTTTTTTTGTCTTGACAAAGGAGCTGTTTTCTATTCTTGCTCAGGAGTGAACGTTTTCATGTATATTTATGGCAGGCCCTTTTGGCACATCCTATCTTATATATAGTGTAACTTGATAGTGTTCATGATATAGAGTGGTATACTCTGTATTAGTTTATAATATATTTTTATAGTTTTTAATTTAACATCTGACGAGCCTCGTGTCGTATGACTGAAATAATTTATCCCACCCAGTTCTGTTGTCCAATATCACGAGGAGAGATTATAAAAAAAATTGGGCAAAATGATGATTTTACCTACGTAAGGGTTCGTTTTAGGTCACAGACACAGTTGTGTCGAAATTACTTCACACTTTGTATGATCTTGCTTTTATGTAGTTGATGCGACTCTGGTAAACTATACTAGATGTGAATTAAGATGAGACGATAGATCCTGTTACCTCATAACAGTTTGGCAATCAAACCCGCAAATCATATTTATGAAACCATGATTCCAAGCAATATCAAGATCAAGACCATGAGAAATGACTTGAAGATTGACATTAAAATTTGAAATGAAACCACAACTTCTTGCAAAACCTGTGATCAGAAGCATTTCTCAAATGACCCCCAAAACTGGATCACCTCGGATTACCAATGAAGCTACTATCAACATTGACCTTTATCACATTCTCTGAGGGTTAGTGTTAGGAGACAAGTATAGGGGTTGAGACCTTGTTATAACCACCGAATGCCTTCTTGGTCGAGTGAAAAATAGTAGTTGCTTGACTAAGAATATTTCAGAGAAAGCGACTACGAGCATTGAAAGATTCTTTGTTGGTAATATACTTACTTAATACAGAAGACTCGCAAATAAAAATATTATGATGTTTCATTAAAGATACCGGTCATCTTCTTTTGATTTCTTGAGGAAGATCTGTTGTTTGTATTCCTTATTGACCTATTGTTGAGTTTATAACTCAATTTTCTCGATGATAATAAAGTGTCTGTGTGTATATATATATATAAGAGTTTTGTTAGAAGACACATTTTTATGAAGGTGTTTTTAACAAGTTATCCTATAGACATTTGCTAAAAGACACCAACTAATTTTTATGAAGGTGTTTTTTAGCAAGTTTATAACTAAAAAGTGGATAACACACCTTGAGGTGTGGGTTGCTAAAAAACATTCATGGGTAACTTCTAGCAAAACCTTATATATGGCTATGTTTGACCCAACTTTTTTTTAGGTTTAAAGCTACTTTACAATTAAAGTAATATATAAGGACTTTATAAATAAAGTTAAAGTTGTTTGATAATTTTAATTTTTTTTAACTTAAAAGCTATTTTTAAAGTAATAATTGTTTATATATATATATATATATATATATATATATATATATATATATATATATATATATATAAGTTGAAAAAAAGATCATGTGTATTGTCATTTTATTTTAAGAAGGATGGTGCATATTGTTGTTTTCTTGTTTTTTTTTCTTTTACAAATGGTGTATATTTTGAGAGAAAAATGGTGTATATTGTTTTAACTAGTAGCCAGTAGTATTTTTCAAAAAAAAAGAAAAAAACTAGTAACCAGTAGTAGCCACCAACGTTTATGTGTGCAAAAGATTAATAAATAAAATATAAATGGTCTGAGTAGGTGTCGAAGTGGAAGTAGGCGAGAGTTTTGAAAAGTAGGTATTTATAACTTTTTTTCAAAGTCCATTATGCATTGTTTTTCTTCACTAAAAAAAAGGTTTTTGTTTTGTGTGGAACTTATTTTAATTTGTGTTTGACTCGACTTCTCCTTAAAATAAAAAGTGAAGTCAAGAAAAAGCCGAACAAAATGGTATCTATATATATGATTTTGCTAAAAGTCTCATAATATTTTTATTTGCGAGTCTTCTGTATCAAGTAATTATAACTTACATATAAATCAAACTTATACCTAAAAAAATTATGGATATTTTAGTTTATTTCTTACCTGTTCAAATCCAAACCAAACCTCAATCGAAATAATTGTACTTCATTTCATTGAGAAATATTTTTTCCAATAACTTAATTTTTAAAAAATTGAAAAATTGAAATAGTACTATAATATAAAATAAAAAATGAGTTATTGAAATTTGTTGTATGTTTTGAAATTGAGTAAAAATAAATTATGTGATGGAGCATGAAACAAATTGGCGGTTGGTTAGAGGATGAAACAGAGACCGTAGATTAGAAATGAAACGAGAAATGATGAGATGATTCTAGAATACGTGTAACGATATAAGGCGATGTAACCAAACCTATCCATCCTCACCAAAACAAAACCCATTTCCATTTGGTAGTTGTTGTTGTTTCTGCTGCCTCTTATCCCTTCAAACAACTCCTCCTCCTCCAAATTAGGGTTAGGGTTTCATCATCATCATCATCTACACAAATACAAACATGGCTTCCTCAAGTGCTGCCCAAATACACGGTCTCGGTTTCTCACCACTCCGAAAACCTTATTCTTCCACTTCCAATTCTTCTTCTAATTCCAAAACCCTTTTCTTCGGCCAACGTCTCAATTCTAATCACGCCACCTTCCCTCGCGCCACATTCCCCAAACTATCCACCAGCAGGAAGCCTTTCACCTTCCGTGTCGTCAATGAGAAAGTCGTCGGTATCGATTTGGGTACTACCAATTCCGCCGTCGCTGCCATGGAAGGTGGCAAACCTACCATCATCACCAACGCTGAAGGTCAACGTACCACTCCCTCTGTTGTTGCCTACACCAAGAACGGCGACAGACTCGTCGGTCAGATTGCCAAACGTCAGGCTGTCGTGAATCCCGAGAACACCTTCTTCTCTGTGAAGAGGTTCATTGGTAGGAAGATGTCTGAGGTTGACGAAGAGTCTAAGCAAGTCTCTTACAGAGTCATCAGAGACGATAACGGCAACGTCAAACTCGATTGTCCAGCTATTGGAAAATCATTTGCTGCTGAAGAGATTTCTGCTCAGGTACTTTTTCAATTACTCCATTATTATTCTATGTTATGTTCTTAGTTAGGTTAATTAATTAATATAATATAATATAATATAATATAGGTGTTGAGGAAGCTTGTAGATGATGCTTCAAAGTTTTTGAATGATAAAGTAACTAAGGCTGTAGTCACTGTGCCTGCATACTTCAATGATTCACAAAGGACTGCTACCAAGGATGCAGGCAGGATTGCTGGTCTTGAAGTTCTTCGAATTATCAATGAACCAACTGCTGCATCCTTGGCTTATGGTTTCGAAAGGAAAAACAATGAAACCATTTTGGTCTTTGACCTTGGTGGTGGTACTTTTGATGTCTCAGGTATTCTATTCTAGTGCCTGTTCTTGTTTATTTGATAAGGTTTGTTTGAGATATATAGTTGTTTATTTCTATTTCATTTTGTTTCAGTGCTTGAGGTTGGTGATGGAGTGTTTGAAGTGCTGTCTACTTCTGGTGATACACACTTGGGTGGTGATGATTTTGATAAGGTTCAACTTTTTCTTCAATACTCTTAAGTTGGTTTATGTGATTGATCAACATATCTTTACTTACGACTGTTCACTATAGAGAGTTGTTGATTGGTTGGCTGGAGACTTCAAGAGAGATGAAGGTATAGACCTTTTGAAGGACAAACAAGCTCTTCAGCGTCTTACCGAGACAGCTGAGAAAGCTAAAATGGAGCTTTCATCCCTCACTCAAACAAACATCAGGTATTTGCTTTGTCATCATGGACCAATCTTTAACCAATTCTGGTAGTTTACGAGTTTGCCTTTCAAGCATTGTACAAATTACTGAGCTATTAATAAACGTGTTTTCAGTTTGCCGTTCATAACTGCTACAGCAGATGGCCCCAAACATATTGAGACCACTCTTACAAGGGCTAAATTTGAGGAATTATGTTCAGATCTTCTCGACAGGTAATGATAATTTACGAATCTTTTGTTACCCTCTAACTTTGAACTGCTCTGCCCCTGATATTGAATGTCACAAACTGATTTTCAAGCTGATAGTATATTGTTGCTTCCTTGAAGCTTAATTGCAAAAGCTGAATAAATTAGTAATGCTTGTATTGTGTTTCAGACTCAGGACACCAGTGGAAAATTCATTGAGGGATGCAAAACTCTCAATTAAGGATATTGATGAGGTGATTCTTGTTGGTGGATCAACACGTATCCCTGCTGTTCAGGAGCTTGTAAAGAAGATGACTGGAAAAGATCCAAATGTCACTGTCAATCCAGATGAAGTGGTTGCCCTTGGGGCTGCAGTTCAGGTCGGGTTAGCTGTTCTCATCAAGGAACAAATTGATTTTTGTTGTTTTTTCTTTCCAATTTTGATAAGTTACACTGAAGTGGGAGAGAATGATGTTTCTCTGTGTACTATATTATATATTTGTTGATTATTATAATCAGTATTCTCATGTGTATTTTTTGATTGATTTAGGCTGGTGTCTTGGCTGGAGATGTCAGCGACATTGTGCTGTTAGATGTTTCTCCATTGTCTTTGGGTTTGGAAACTCTAGGTGGGGTGATGACAAAAATTATTCCCAGAAACACTACCCTTCCCACCTCAAAATCAGAGGTTTTCTCTACTGCTGCTGATGGACAAACCAGTGTAGAAATTAATGTTCTTCAGGGTGAGAGAGAATTTGTTAGGGACAATAAATCTCTTGGTAGCTTCCGCTTGGACGGTATTCCTCCTGCTCCCCGTGGGGTTCCCCAGATTGAAGTGAAGTTCGACATTGATGCAAATGGCATTCTGTCAGTTGCTGCCATAGACAAGGGCACAGGGAAGAAACAGGATATTACCATTACTGGTGCCAGCACCTTGCCTGGTGATGAGGTATATCTTCTAATCATTCATTTACTTGTATAAATTGTCTGTAATCTTTATCTGCTTACTACTTCTGGAAGATTTTTTTGTTACTCCAGCATTTATGTGGATAGCTGTTCTGGTGTTTATAATTATCTCTGGGATGATGTACAGGTTGAGAGGATGGTCAAGGAGGCTGAGAGATTTTCAAAGGAGGACAAAGAGAAGAGGGATGCAATAGACACAAAGAACCAGGCGGACTCTGTTGTCTACCAGACTGAGAAGCAATTGAAAGAGCTAGGAGAAAAGGTACCTGGCCCTGTGAAAGAAAAGGTGGAAGCAAAGCTGGTAGAGCTTAAAGATGCTATTTCTGGTGGTTCGACCCAAACTATTAAAGATGCTATGGCTGCCCTCAATCAGGAAGTTATGCAGCTTGGACAGTCCCTATATAACCAACCCGGAGCTGCAGATGCAGCAGGACCTACACCACCTGGTAGCGAGTCTGGCCCCTCAGAATCATCTTCAGGCAAGGGAGCAGATGGGGATGTGATTGATGCTGATTTTACTGACTCTAAATGAGTTATAGAGATTATTTAATAGGATTGTTTTTATTTTATGCTTCTTCCGAGCTAAATTGGTAGTGATTTTTGTCAGTGGAGAGAGTGGAGAGCGAGGGTTTTATTATAATTAGACTTTTCTTATAGGTGCTCATTGACGTACGTTTCTGTATCTTTGGAAATTTTGTCTGTGAAATACAGGTATTATTGTGGATGGAATTTAAAATGTCCTAAGAAATGAGAAAAACTTAAGATGATTTTACAGATACCTATTAAGATACGAACCTGCATGGTTTTACAAATGATTGTTTGCATGTTAAACAGTAATGATGCAACTTTGTATAAACGATAGTGTCACGATTGGCTAGATTGTATGGCGGTGTAAGCTATCTGCTATACAAATTACCATTAGTGAGCCGGAAAGCAGTCTTCTTTTTAAAGCTTCCTTCACGCATCTTGGTATTCTGGTTTCTCCGGATTGTGTTACAAGTTCATGAAAAGCAGGGAGAGGCCATACATTAACACCGGGAGAGTATTCTCTTTGTTATTCTCTTTTAATAATTAATTCATATACTTATATATAATAGAACACATCTTTTTTTTTTCTTTTCATTTTCAATTATATCCTTAACTAATTTGTCTATGTAAGTATTATATTGTTGATATTATTAAAAGATACAAGTATACTATTATTTGTTACGATATGATAGTACAAAATAGAACTATTGTTCGTAGTTTACATGCACAACGAATAGTGTAGAGAATGCTAGTTAGTAATAAACATTATTAACAACCAATTCTCCAACATCGGAATCAAAGGGCACAATCTAACCTCCCAGTTTCTTAATCTTTAATCACAATGGCTAGTTTGGAAGCAAATAAAATGAAAATCATTATTTACGATTCATTGATTTACATACAACACCAGACAAATCTTGTTTAAATTTATGTACTTGTGAAACAAAGAATGTAGTTAGTTGTGAGAAGGGAGAGGAAAAAAGTGATTGTCATTCCCATATAGACATTCTGGGACTTCGGGGGGCGGATTGAACTCTTTCAAACCTAATATGACCAACAGAGTCATCCTGGTATGGATAAGCTTTATGTGGTCTGTTTGCTGTGCAGTAATAGTAATTAACACCCCTACTGCTGCTACTCATATTATTATCTGTCATCATATTCATATTCATATTCGTATTCATTGGAGATAACCTTCCCATCCCCATGCTTATCCCTTGTTCTTGTATGGGTCTGAATGCAATAGGGGGGTTGTGGTGATAATGACTATTACTACTAATACCATGATCATGCTGCTGCCACTGTTGGGGTGGTGATTGTCTATTATTATTGGTGCTTGTAATATTAGATAAATTGGGCGAGCTTCTCACTCTTTGTATTGTAACCCTACCCTTTAACTGCTGCAAACCGTGGTGGAAGGGCGAGTCTGTGTTCGTATGCTTATCTGGGGAGATTGATTTCGGTGAAGAACATGCGGATTGTGGTGCAAACTTAGACCTGGGGCTTGTGCGGACGATTCCATTGATGGCATCAATGTAGCGTTTCTCTAACAAATATGGTTCAAGAGATAGTGGATGTAGTCCTGGTGGTTGCCCTTGCATTTGATTATGACTGTTGAGCAAAAGTGGCTTCGAAGGAAATAAAAATGCGCGAAGCAATGGGGCTCCTCCGATCTCATGCCGATCATGTTCCTCAATCATGTGCTTCAGATCCTCATTTGTTCTAACGGACACCAATGCATCAAGCTCTTCAGGGATCACCTGGTACTTTAACACCACCTCTCCATCAACCATGCCACTCACCTTTTTCATCATATCTGATAACATACAACATTATTACAAACACACATCATTCATTTTCTTTTTTCATTACATTTTGAGTTTGATAGAGAAAGAAAGGAATAGAATATGAATGTTACCGGAGAAGGTGACGTCGCGAGGGATACAAATGACACGAGTCTCCCCGCCCACATACTTGAGGACCCCATCGGAGGAACGTGGTAGAACCTTTCCACCATAACTGCAAAGGAATTTTACTTTATTCTTCGGAGATTCGTCCCCTGTTTTCTCCATCTATTATTATTATTTTTTTCTCTCTACCCCTCAAAAGTGTAACAATGGAGAGTGATTTTGGGATCAAAGTAAAGGATATAGATAGATTAGATCAGATGATAGGAATGTATAAATATAGTTTGCTATTTCTGTGCTTTCATCTTTATCCTATTTATTATTAGCATTTCTCTCTGTTTTTTTCCCTCTTAATTCAACTTATAATAACTAACTTCACCTAGCAAAATTGAATGCACGTTTGACGTAGAAAATAACTTTATCCTCTCATATTTTATTATTACTATACCCTTTTACTTCATATATATTTTTATTATTTTATTTAGTACGTAATTAAAAATTTATGACATTGCACTATTATTATTAAGTTAATCCAAAAAAATTACTAATAGTTTCCTCTTTGGATTCCAGAAGAGGCATGGCATTCATTATTGGATTGGATGGTACAATGAACTTTGTTATATTCGATTCCAACCTATGCTTTACAATCACATCTCATTTCCCTTGCCGTGTTAATTGATGATGCACGTGTATATGTATGCACTCTTTCTTCTGCATCCTTGTTTGTTTTTTATTTTATTTTATGTCACTTGCAACTTTACACCTTATTATTGTTATGTTATAGATTATTATTATATATGATTGTCACTTGACACTTGATCAAATTTCTTTTTTTAATCTTAGGGTACACATACGATTCACTTTGTTTGTTGTGTGATAATGATATGGTTATTATTATTAAGTAAAGCTCAAGCACAACAAATCTTGATTAGATATCTATGTTGTTATGAAAGTAGGCCATATGTATCATATAATAAAACCTACTTTTGCTTTTTACAAGTAGGAATTAACAAGGATATGACTTATGAGTAAAGGTCTAGGGATTGTGCCAAGTAGTTGAATTATGGAAAAGAAACTTTTGAAGAAAAAACAGGAATAAACTTGTGATTAAATGAGTTCTATATATGTTCCCTCAAGAACAGTTAATTCCACTTTGAATCTCATTAATAATACAATTATTACATAAGTAGCTAGCTAGAGTCCAAGCAGGCGCTTACAGGCTTTAAGGATCTTGCCTCCCCTGATCTGTCTTTTCTTCTCTAACTCATGATCTGATGCTATTGCCATGCTTTGATCATGGATCCTACAGTATCTCTCTGAAACTGATGAAGATCTTCTTATTGAGAATGCCCTCTTCATTGTCGCCTGAAATCCAGATGATGAAGAAGAAACTGAACAGCTCCTACCCAATATCACCCCAAATCTCTCTCCTTCATCTTCCTTCTTACTCTCACTCTGAGGGGGACAACCATTGTGAGCAGATTCTTCTTCGTGCTTGGTTGGGGGGACAGCTTTTCTTCTAACTGGTTTTGGTGTTTGAGGAAATGAGAAAAAATCAGAAAAATCTATGGATCTTGATTTGTGGGTACTACTACTACTACCACCAATCTTAGAATAAGCATTCATTTTCAGATGTACTACTACTAGTAGATGGATAGAGGTATACAACAACACAAGAGAAGAGAGTGTGAATGGTGGTAGCTAGCTATATAATGAGGACCAAACCAAATAATTGTTTGACTAAACTGTCGGATTCGTGAAGGAAGTGAATAGTAGTAATAGGACTAGATGTGTGTGCGCGCGGTTGAATTGAGACCTCTCTTTCACATGATCATGACTCACTCTATTGTTGTGTAGTGTTGTGTTGTGTCATAGTATCATAAAGGTAGATTTAGAAGAATTTGAGGTAAATTTAGTAGGAGACTTTAAGACTATTAATGGGTACCTGAATACGAGACCGTGACTTAGGAATTTCATTTTCCAAAGTTTTTTAACTGAAAAAGTAAAACATTCCCAATGCGTCATCAATTCAAGTTTTACACGCACGGTCAAAGTAACAAAAACTAAATTATTTTGAAGGTAAGGTTTTAACCATATTTGTCGGTTGACGTAATGGGTTGGAACTGGAAGTAACGTGTTCTCATGTGACGTTTTCGCCAATTTTGCATCTAACTCACCCCAGGATTTTGTACTAATCAACTATGTTTGACCATAAAAATTACTAGCACGTTTAATATATATTTTTTGCATTTTCATATGTATGATTTGAGATAATAAGACATAACATTTTGGGTTAATTATATTTAAAGTCCTTATAAATAGACGCGTTTTCAACATGAAATTGGTCCTCACCCTAACTTTCTTGTTGACTGAGCAAACAAAATTGCCAACTAGACGGACACATGGGCTGCCACATAGACACATAAAATGATGTGGCATGCCATGTTGTAAAATGATATTTAAATAAAAATATGATATTTATTTCATTTTAATTATTAATTATAATAAATTAAAATAAAACCCCTTTAAAAAAATAAACGAAAACAAGTAAATTACAAAAAAAAAAACTCCTCATTCATCTTCCTTCCCAACACCCCATACTCCATCTCTTTCCAATCCAATCCAGTACTCAAATTTAAAAAAGATGCAGCAAGAACAGAGCATGAAAATGAAAAAGGGGGAAACATGGCAATAATCCCATGGTTTTGGGATTGTGTGGCATTACGGCAGTCACCACCGAACATTGCAAAACTCTCCTCGCCACCATCACCGGTTTCAATCACCTCTTCTTCCTTCAACGACAACACAACCTCTCCTCCAGTTACCTAAGTAATCATCTTCGTCCCTAACTTCATCACATTCTCTTCACCACCTCGTTCTCGACGGCGACGCTCTTCTAACCTTCGCTTGCAAACACGTCGAAGTTTCTACGACCTACGTTTCTGGGTTAAAAACGAATATTTATGGATTGCATTTGAAGTGCTATTTGGTTGTTGTTGGGTTTTCTAGAAGTAAATATTTTCATGAATTTGGGTTGACGAAAGAAACAAGAGATGCAAAGTTGGGGATATGAAAAGAGAGCAATTGAAACATGGCCATTGATGCCATGTGAATCGGTTGTTATTTATGGGTTTAACAACAACAACAAGGATGGGAGAAAAATTTATTGCTTCTGCTTTTATGGGTTTAAATGTGAAATTCAGATCTGATTTTGAGTTTGAATTGAAGATGGAGATGAAGTTGATCACTTTTTTCTTACTCTATGGTGAAGTTTTTTCTTAAATTGGTAAGATGTTGAGAGAAACAAACCCAGAAGTTTGTTGAATTGGAGATGGTGAGAGATAGATGGATCTAGTGATTTCTGGGTTTTTTTTCTTTGAAGATGAACATGGAATGGAAAAGATAACTCACGTATTTTTTTTTTGTCAAAAAACATATTTTTTTTTATTTGTTTTAATTTGGTTTATTAATGATTGAAATGAATAAATATGAAAAATTTAATTTAATTATTATTTTTGCCACGATGGCATGCCACATAAATTAATGAGTCCACGTAGCATCCCATGTGGTGTTTATGTATTTTCTTCCATTTGTCCAGTCAGCATGAATTTAACAGTAGGTACCAATTTTGCTAATGTTAAAAACGTGTCTATTTATAAGACTTTAAACATAATTAACCCTAACATTTTTGTATTGAGATTTAAAATAAAACGGATAGTCTGGCAATCGAGGTAAGGATAACTAAAGTTGACACGCTTAATTTTTTCCCATGTGCATAGGGTCTTAAACATGACAAAATGAGTCAAATTCATGGTAAGTGGACAATTATGTCTCAACTTCAACTTTGTTCTTCATGTCAAAGGATAGCAAACACGACTAAAATGTAAGAAGTATTGTAAGATATAAAGAAATGGTGTGTGGAATGGTAGCTATATAACGTGGAGACATGAGACGCCACATTTACGACAGAGCTGCCATATTCTCGCACACGTTGACTCCAGTTTAGCCGAGTAATGATATCAGAGGTACGATCTTTGTGAGACAAGATCATAGTTTATAGGACTTAGACTTTAATATTTTTAATTATAAATAGCATATACAAATTTCAGGGTAGGCATACTATTTCTCGTTGTTTTTGATAAACAAAATGTTATTTTTAAGTTTATATTGTTTCTCAAAAAAGGTTTGAATGTTTATCATGTTTTTGGATTTAAACATGAAGAAAGATGAAGATAACTGCTTTATTCGACGTAATCAAGAAGGTTTTCAAAATTAAAAGAAAACAACTTTAAAATATGAAAGTAAAGAAGTTTAAAAGAAAAAGATTTGCATTGAATAAGTAAAATGGTGTATCAAATCAAACATACATTCTTGTTACTCTTTTCTCTCCATAACTTGAATAATTCGAGTGTAACAAAATTGTTTTTGAATTGTGACTTCTATTTTCTATGAAAAACTATAAATAGAAATAATTGAAACTAACAACAATAAACTATAAGTCTTCGTCAAACTCAACATGCTTTCATGTGTCTTTGACCCTTGTTTTTGCTTATTCACCAAATATTTGAATCCAACTTGTCGAAACTGATCATACTTTAGAAAAATGTTAGGACTCATCACTATATGTCAAAGATAACTTACTTCTGGATTGACACCAAATGTAGAGCTTAATTTCGATTGAACAATTTCTCTGTCGAAATCAATCTTTAAAAATATAGGCTAACACACACTCAATCAAACAACTTATCTTACTTGTATTTATGCATGTTTTTTTTGAGTTAAGACACTGACATAACAAAAAAACGCTTATATATAAACAAAAAATTAAAGTTGTAACAAACATTAAACACAAAGTTAAGGTGACATAGTTTGACTAGAAAATTCGAGTGATTACTTTTAAAAAAATGAATTACATATTTTTCTACTAGTCTAAATTATGAAATTGTTGTTTTTAGTGGTATAATTGTTAATTGGGAAATTTACGGTTGACAAGACAACATAAGAGAGGTTTGAAATCCCTGCAAATCAGAAGGTCTGCAAACATTTGTTAACCAACATGACAAAAATCATGCATGTCATTTTTGAAATCGTCGAAAACTAAAATCGTTAAAAAATTGTTTAAAGTCTCGCATAATAGACATATAATTTTAATTTTCTTGGGTGGGTCACTACACCACTTTGCAGGAATGTGCATATGCTGAAAAGTAAATTGACACAAAATTGTTTAAAATTTTGCTGAATGAACTTATAACTATTAATTTTTAAATTTTTTCGGGTGGGCCAAGGTCGCCGCCAAGTTAAGGAATCCACGTATGGGGAATATAATTTCCTCTTTTAAGTAATCGTTTGAAAAAAAAAAAAATCATAGTTGAGAGCTATTAGCCTAAATTTTGACTAACTTTCAAGTTCAATAAAAGAGACCAAAGTAAAAAAAAATTATAAATTTTATAGCCATTAAAAATATATTGGGGTAATAGTCACTTTTGTCCTTAAATGTATAACGAGTAGTCACAATTGTCTTTTAATGTATCGAAATTTCAAAATAGTCTATACTACGTTAGTCAAAATAGTCACTTGCGCTAAAATAATCTATCAATATTCATAATTACTCTTTTCGTATAGGGATTAAAATGACAAGAAGTAATTATGTTGAAGGACTGATATGACATATTAATTAAACAATTTATTATCATGGATTATTTTGATTGACTAAGTGCACAATCAAAGACTATTTTGAAATTTCAATACATTGAAAGACTATTATGGCCAGTGGCGGATCTCTTCAAGGACCAGCGGTGGCCATGACACCCCCTAAAGGCACTAATTAAAAAAATTAATATATAAATTATGCATTAGAAATTGGTGAAAAATGGAATGTTTAACTTTTATGAAAGTCAAAACGTTGTTGTTTTTAATGATTTTTTATATATTTTTGACATCCTTAACCATCGGCCTTGAGGCACTAGTTAGCAAGACCATTTCCTTATTTACTATATTAGGTGTATTATATCAATCAAATTTCAACTGTTGTAGTGGAAAGGGGGTACCATAAATTGCTAGAGGTCACGTGGTCAACACTTCCACGTCTTCTTTTTACATATTTATCTTAAACTTTTACATATTGTTAAAAAAAACGTTTTTAAGAGGATTCAAACGCACATTCTCTTACTGCTTTCAAATAATTTATATCACTAGGTCAAATATTAATTATTGTTATTTTTTGAAATAATTTATACCACTAGGTCAAATATTAATTATTGTTATTTTTTGAAACCGTTTAATATATATTCCATAGAAGTTTGACACCTCCAACAAAATACTCTTTCAAAAAAAAAAAAAAACCTCCAACAAAATACCTCAAGATCTGCCAGTGATTATGGCTATTTATTACACGTTTGGGAACCAAAATGACTATTACTCAAATTACATTTTAAATTTCATATGTATGCTTTTCTAAAAAAAAATCATACGTATACTATATTCACCTATACATATACAACAAAACCTCCACTAACATGTGACTTATTTTTTCATTTTTTTTTGATCGGTTATTTTTTAGATTGTGATTACATATGGTTTTTTAAAACTTGAGGGATCCATTTGTTTTTTAAATTAAAATTTTCAAAAGAAATTTGCAAAACCCTAGATCTAGAAAAAGGAAAAAAGAGATTTACTTATGGTTTGATTTGAATTTGCAACTAGATTTAGTTGTTCGGACTTGTCGGTTGTGATGTTGGGTTCAGAACCGTGTTGATGTTTGGTACGGTTTAAGTTGATTTTGATGTTGCTTTTGAATCTGTGTTGATATTTGGTACGATTTATGTTAATTTTGATAGAGATGCTTTTGTAAAAGCGTAAAAATATCATTAATACATAGGAAAGTTTAGAAAGAGTATTGTATCAAGGAAAGACATATAAACGGCGAGTCTTATAATTTAGGGAGAAAGAATAAGATAAATATAAAAAGTGAGTTTTTTTTAAAAAAAAAATATAAAAAGTGAGAGTCTTATTCTCATTTTACATTTTGTATACTTCATTAATGATTAAACGGTTGTGTTTTTCTAAGACAGTGGTCATAACCATATCAGTTTCATTAACAAGTGTGTCGAAACACTTTTTAAAGATTTTATTTTTTGAATTAGCACTTTTTAAAGATTTTAAAATAAGATATTATTTAATTAAAAATTGAAGTATTTTAATTTTCAATAATTTCTTTAACGTAAACTATATATCATTCAGGTACATCTACGAAGAGTAATATCTTAAACTTTATAGAACCTGAATGATAGACAAACTTTTCTTCAATAATTTTCAATGATTTATATTTATAAAAACTTTATTTTCTTTGGATCGAAGGAAAAGCTTCCGTTAAAGATGTTTAAAAAATGTAATGGGGGGTTTTCGTGCATTTCTCCAAAAATATTATAAATGTTGGTTGGTACTTCGTGGTAGTGTTTTTGAGTATCAGTCATCAGTTTGGAAAAGTCAAATGAACACTACTCATCTTATGATTATGATTATTTTGACTTATTTAAAAAAAGTTCATTTTTCACACAAATTTGAAAAATGAAAAGTGTAATAAATGAAGCATGAAAAGGGTCCAAATGAAATAAAATTGAAGAGTCTTGTGTGCAGTCTTACTTGTTATCTCTCTTCACACACAGACTTTATTAGGGTTTGCAAAAATCTCTCTCAGACGCAATCATCACTGATGGCACCTAAAACTGCTGAGATTGCAATTGGATCCATTGGTCGTGGATACGATATTTGTTCTGATATAAGGCTCAAGTTTTGTAAAGGAGATTCGATTGATTCTCGTTTGATTGAGATAGACGAAGATGACAATGTAAGAGAGGTTGTTTTACCTGGTGGTGTTTCATTACCAAATGTTTCCAAATTAATCAAATGTGATAAAGGCGAACGCACAAGGTTCAGGTCTGATGTTTTGTCTTTTCAACAGGTAAACCTTATTCCATTTCTTGCAATTCTATGATCTACTGCTCTTCCTAGCTAGTTGCTTTGCTTTCTTTTCAGATGACCGAGCAGTTCAATCAGGAGTTGTCTTTGACTGGCAAAATTCCCTCAGGCCTTTTCAATTCAATGTTTGAATTTTCTGGGAGTTGGCAGAAAGATGCAGCACATACCAAGACCCTTGCTTTTGATGGGGTGTTAATTACACTTTACACTTTTGCATTAGAGAAGTCTCATATGCTACTCTGCGATCGTGTTAAAAAAGCTGTACCATCATCATGGGACCCACCTGCATTAGCAAGGTCAGTTGGGTTATTACCCTCTCAAGTCAATTGTTATTACCCTCTCATGTTGGTTGGTAATCCTTCCTTGATAGCTCATATTTAGGCAATACACACACTATTTTTGCATCTATCTGTGTTTTCTTCAGTTAGATTCAGTTTTGTTATGACCTTATTTCTGCTTTATCATATTCTGATTAAGCTGGGCATTGTTGGTGCATTCCAACTACAATCCAATTTTCACTTGATTAAGACTTATGTTGGCAATTGACACATCTCCTCTGGTTTCAGTTGTTTTTTGCATTTAAAGTTAGAATATGATACTTGATAAATAGTTCTAGTTAAATTAGGACTGATTTAGGCCTGTAATATTCTCTTCAGTCTTAATTTAGTTTATACTTTATAGGTTCAATCTTTGTGTTGACTGAATGCAACAATTCCATCGTGGCTAACTAAAGAGTGCAACTTTAATTGATTGTCCTAGAGGTTATCTAATTCAATTAGGATTAACTCTCTACCCAGCTCCCATTTATTTTTTAATCCTATTTGGACTCGAGACTCTGGCCAACTATTGCTTTTCATGATTAAACCAGGTTTATCGATACCTTTGGCACTCATATTATTGTTGGTTTGAAGATGGGAGGAAAAGATGTAATATATTTAAAGCAGCAGCACTCATCAACTCTCCAACCTGCTGATGTTCAGAAAAAATTGAAAGAAATGGCAGATAAAAGGTTTCTAGATGCCAATGGTCAATACAGCTCAGCTTCTGATCAAGTTTTCCCAAATGAAAAGGTTTGTGAAATTATGCTTTTCCTTTTTAGGATATGTTAAAAATCCCAATATTGAGAATCATTATTATTCATTTTTCTTTCACATTTCTGTGTGTGATGTTCATTTATACAGATTATGACTAAAGATACAACTCGTGATATAATAT